>ERZ869909.1420-NODE-1420-length-19428-cov-10.659397_pt1 | contig 19428 bp, 18 predicted proteins | sample MGYA00520892_ERZ869909 | MGnify/ENA primary metagenome ERZ869909 (study PRJEB32215, sample SAMEA104723947) | bioreactor metagenome | biome: bioreactor; feature: anaerobic bioreactor; material: water | place: China | collected 2015-03-12 ...
GTAAATTTTCATACGTGTCAAATAGAAATCAGTAAATCAGCTTATAAGCACAATCTTGACTTTTTAAGAAAAACACTCAATGAGGGTGTGAAAATATCTTCTGTAGTGAAAGGTAATGCATATGGGCATTCCATTGAATTGTTTGTTCCGTTGGCGGAAGAAATGGGCATTAATCACTTTTCTGTTTTTAGTGCAGATGAGGCTTATGCGGTTAAACAGGCTAGTAAAAGAGACAGTGAAATAATGATTATGGGTTATGTAGAGGATACGCAGCTGGAATGGGCAATTGAAAACGAAATTTCATTTTATGTTTTTGATCTTCCACGCTTAAATCAGGCCATAGATTTTGCTAAAAATATCGGAAAGCTAGCCAGAATTCACATCGAGGCCGAAACTGGCATGCACCGCACCGGATTTGACGTGAATGAATGGCAGGAAGTTGCTGAAACACTAAAAGCCAATACTGAACATGTCATTTTTGAAGGTCTATGTACACACTATGCAGGTGCTGAGGAAATTGCCAATTATTACCGAATAAAACAACAACAGCATAACTTCAGAAGGGTTAAAAACTATTTTAAAAACTTTGGGTTGACCCCAAATACAATCCACACGGCTTGCTCCGCTGCAAGTTTAAGATATCCGCAAACACAAGGCGATATGGTGAGGCTGGGGATTGTTCAATATGGATTTTTTCCCACTAAGGAAGTCTTAATTCATTTTTTGGAGAAAAACAAATTAAAAGAAGACCCCCTCAAAAGGCTTTTAAACTGGAAAACCAAAGTTATGGACACAAAGCACGTTAAAACAGGTGATTTTATTGGTTATGGCACATCTTTTATGGCAAGTCAGGATATGAAAATCGCCACCATACCTGTGGGTTACAGTCAGGGTTTTAGTCGGTCGCTTAGCAATCTGGGAAGGGTGTTGATTAAAGGGCATAGGGTGCCGGTAATTGGAATCGTAAATATGAATATGATGACCGTTGATGTTACGGGTATTGAAGGGGTTGAAAAAGGAGATGAAGTGATTTTAATTGGTAAACAAGGTGATCTGGAAATTGGTGTGAGCTCTTTTAGTGAATTCAGCAATCAGATTAATTATGAAATGCTAACACGATTGCCGGCAGGTATTCCAAGAAAACTAGTTGATTAGTTTTCAGAATTCTGAATTTAAGCTTTGTTATTTTATTTGTTTAGGTTAAGTTTATGCAAGTTATTTAATAAACCCTAAACAACCCAATGTCAAAAGAAATTTTAGTAGGTTTCCTCCAGTACTATATGGTTCCCATGCTATTTTTGTTATTGTTTTTTTTGGCATTTTTACTGATTTACAACCGACTTAAATACGCTTACATTTCCTATAAAAAAAGAGTTTACAACCCCAAAATCACAGAAAAACTTACCGAACTCACTTTTATGGGGCTTCAAGGTGAAGCCCTGAAAAACGAGGTGAACCAGATCAAGACAGAGTTTCCTTATCATAAAAAATGGTTTAGAAAGTTGTTACTTTCTTCTATTATTGACCTCAGTCTAAGCTTAAAAGGTGATTTGATTTATCAGGTTCGGGATATTTACATGGCTTTTGGTTTGCATAAATATAGCTTAAAGCTTATTAAAAGCCCTTTTTGGTACACCAAATGTACCGGTATCTACCATTTTCAGGCTTTGAATTTTGTTCACGGCCAAAAGTATATTAAGCCCTATATTTCTTCAAAAAATGAGGTTTTAAGATCCAATGCATTTATTGCTCACCTCTATCTAACAACTGAACCCTTTGATTTTTTGGTAGATTACCCTTATTCAATTTCGGCGGTGAATGAGTATAAGGTAATTGATGTTTTTTATATGAAAAAAGAACCTATTCCAAAAAATATTGAAAAATGGTTGGATGCAAAAAACAGCTCAGTAGTTATCCTTGGTTTAAAAGTTATGGTTTTTTATAATGATACTGCAACTTCTGATAAAATTATAGAGTTGTTAAATCATGTAGAATATAGAGTAAGACAGGAAGCAATTATATCCATTCGTGATTTGTTTGTGGTCGATGCTGAAGAAACTTTGTTGCAAAGATTTGATTTAGAGAAAAAGCAGCTTAAGATTGAAATTCTTCAGTCATTGGCTGCAGTAGGTGGGGAATTAACTGTGTCATTTATTTCAAAAAATCTTGAACGGAATGATTTAGACAAAGACCTGAAAATAGAATTGCTAAAGTGTTTAAAATCGATTGACCCGGATTATTTCAATACCCGCTTTTTGATGGATATGGAAATAGACCGAATGAAAGCACATATAAATTCAGCACTTATATGAGAGAAGTGTATATTTTTTTAGTTGAATTTTTAAATATCTATGAATGGTTCATTGCCGGATATGCCGGGTTTTATATTATTTCTTATTTAGTTTTTGCTTTTTTGTCATACTATGCTATCAGGCGTTATGTGTTGATGAAGCACTACATCAATGAAGAAGTGTTGATAAAATCAAATGAGGCAATTGGCGTGTCTGTAATTGCACCGGCATTTAACGAAGGAGCCACTATTGTCTATAATGTAAAATCATTACTCTCGCTTTCCTATCCAAAATTTGAAGTAGTAATTGTAAATGATGGAAGCACTGACGATAGTTTAGAAAAACTAATCAAAGAATTTGATTTGGAAAAAGTACCCTTCTTCTATCAGGAACATATTCCAACGGCACCCATCAGGGGTCACTACAAATCCAAAAACCCTGTGTATTCAAAACTATTGGTGGTTGATAAAGAAAACAGAAAATCAAAGGCCGATGCTTCCAATGCCGGTATAAATTCATCAAAATACCCGTTATTTTTATGTACAGACGTTGATTGTATTTTAAAACCTAATACGCTCGTAAAGCTTGTAAAGCCTTTTATTGAAAGTAAAACGAGAGTCATTGCTGCCGGAGCTGCCATCAGAAGCTCAAATTCCTGTGAAGTTAAAGAGGGTTTTTTACTTAAAGTACATTTTCCAAAAAAGTGGTATCCCATGTTTCAGGAGCTGGAATATGTGCGTGCATTTTTGTTTGGAAGAATGGCTTGGAGTCAGTTAAACAGCTTGATACTTGTATCGGGCGGGCTGGGCATTTTTGACAAAGAAATTGCTATTGAAGCGGGCGGGTTTATGCATAAATCTTTGGGAGAGGATATGGAGTTGATTATCAGAATGCGAAAAGTGATGTATGATAAAAAGAAAAAATTTAAAATCACTTACATACCTGAATCTCTTTGCTGGACAGAAGTGCCTCCGGATTTGAAAATATTGATGCGGCAGCGCATTCGTTGGGCCAGAGGACTGATTCAAACGCTGGCAATTCATAAAAAAATGTTTTTTAAACCTAAGTATGGACGAACCTCGTTTTTTGCTTTGCCCTATTTTTTCTTATTTGAATTTCTGGCGCCCATAGTTGAGGCTGTTGGATTATTATTGATTTTAACCAGTTTGATACTTTCTTACTTTTATGTCGGGTTTATCAATTTTGAGTTTTTACTGTGGACTATGCTTTTTGTTTACCTGTTTTATATTAACATTACTATCATTTCGATTTTGTTGGATGAATTGCTCTATAAAAGTTATGCAAATATTAAGGAAATAGCTAAACTCATTGGAATGGCGTTGATTGAACCCTTAGTTTATCATCCTGTTGTTGTTGTAGCAGCTATTAAAGGATACTGGCAGTACTTTACAAAAAAAGAAGCCAAATGGGGCGTTATGGTTAGAAAAGGGTTTACTGAAACTAAAAAATAACCTTTATGAAACTGAAAAACTTATTTGACACTTATGGATTGCGCAAAGGATTATTATTTATTGCTGTTTTTGTTCCCTTCATTGTTCAAGCCCAGCAAATAAATACCGACAGCTTGCTGGTTGAGGGATATGAGTCGCTTAGGCAAGGAAAGTATGAAGCTGCATTGCGGCAGGCTCATTTAGGTAAAAAATTAAACCCCGAATATCTCGATTTTAAAGTATTGGCCGGAAGAGCGCATCATCTGACAAAAAACAGTGACAGTGCCCGATTTTATTACAGAAGAGTTGTGGATAAAAATCCAGCGTATGAAGAGGCATTTCTTTATTTAATTAATTTAGAATTTGAAACAGAAAACTTTTTGCAGGCACTAACTGTAGTTGAACAGTCGCTAACGCATCATCCGGAAAACAAAGAGTTTAGATTGAAGAAACTGCATTATTTTCAATTAACCAATGATTTTAACGGGGAAAGAAATTATCTAAAGGAGCTTTCACAAAAATACCCTGAAGATTCTGAATTTAGACAGCGCATTTTTTGGCTGGACTCCAGATATAATAGTGACAGAATAGGCCTCCATTACAGCCTGACCGGTTTTGACAGAGAAGGTGTGGGCCCCTGGCATTTGGGAACTGTACAATACATTGGTGAAAGGAAATGGGGTTCCATATTGGGAAGAATTAATTATGCAAACAGGCGTGCGCTTGGAGCAACATTTGTTGACGGGCTTCAGTTTGAAGGAGAAACTTTTTTCTTTACCGGTGATAAAAGCTATACTAATGTTTCTGTAGCCTATTCCGGTGATGAGGTGTTTCCGAAATGGCGTCTGGGTGCAACTTATTTTCAAACCTTGCCCAAAGGATGGGAAGTTGATCTGGGTTTTAGATATACTTATGTTGCAAACACTAATATACCCGGCGCAAATTTAGGTTTTGGAAAATATATCGGATCTTACTGGATGCATCTGCGTTCATTTATTCAGCTTCAAGATGATGAAACTTATCCGGCGTTTACTTTTACAGCCCGCTATTATTACAACACCCGATTTGATTATGTAAATTTCATTCTAGGCTATGGCACGTCACCTGATGAGCGGGTGGTTCTTGCCGATCTTAACCAAAGGGTGGCTTTAAACTCCTACCGGGTCGGGACGGGGTACTTTAGACAACTTAACCAACATTTTGTAAGCGGTATCCAGTTTGTTTATAACCACCAGGAATATATTGAAGACAATTGGCAGAATGAATTTGAACTGTTTTTAATGCTTCATTATAGGTTTTAATTCTGTTGGCTTTCAAAAATTCCTACAAAAAACAACACTACATCGATTATCTGTATTTTTTAGCTGCTATAAGTGTAAGAAAAAGTTGCAGTTCTCATTTTTTTTTCTAAATTAGCAGCGTGTAAAGTGTTTTTTTGCCCAAAATGCACTTTAAATGTAAAACCCAAATTTACATAACCTATGAATAACGCTGAAAAAATCCTTGTAGTTGAGGACGACCTTTTGACTATGAGAATATTAAACTTCATCCTTAAAAAAGAAGGATATGCTGTGTCGTCTGCAAAAAATGGCTTAGATGCCATAGAGCGAATAGAAACCATTCAACCGGATTTAGTTGTTACCGATGTAATGCTGCCTTTAAAGTCAGGCTTGGAAGTAACAAATTATTGTAAAGATAAGTTTCCACACATTCCTATAATAGTTTTATCGGCATTGGGCGAAGAAGAAGGCACAGTTACAAAAGCATTCAAATTGGGAGCTGATGATTTTGTTGCAAAACCATTTAACCCCAATGAGTTTTTACTGCGAGTTAGAAGATTGTTGATGAAGAAAGAAGTTAGAATGGCCATTTAGTTTTTTACAATCAACTTTTTTGAATATTTTAAGCCCTCTTTTCTGGGGGCTTTTTTTATTAAAAATATTAACCTCCTTTAACACAGCTTGTATAGCTTATATTTCTTAAATTTGCACTTTCATTTTTAAAAGTAAATTTTGATTACCCTTCACGACAAAACATTTGTTCCATTTATCGGTGAAAACGAAATTAACCAAGCCATAAAAAAGCTTGCAAATGCTGTTTACTCTGATTATAAAAATGAAACTCCGCTCTGTCTGGGCGTTTTAAACGGGGCTTTTATGTTTATGGGTGAATTGATGAAAAATTACCAAGGCTTGTGTGAAGTAAGTTTTGTTAAACTCGCTTCTTATCACGGTACATCCACCACCGGAGCGATGAAAGATTTGATTGGGTTGAATGAAAGTCTTGAAAACCGTCACGTAATTATTGTTGAAGACATAGTGGATACCGGAAATACACTGGAGTATTTGTTTGAAATTCTGAAAAACAAAAACACCCAATCAGTTAAAACAGCGACCCTGTTTTTTAAGCCTGAAGCCTATAAAAAGAAGTTAAAAATAGATTATATCGGAATTGAAATTCCCAATAAATTCATTGTGGGCTACGGCCTGGATTATGACGGATTGGGAAGAAACCTTCCTGAAATCTATCAATTAAAATCATAAATTTATGACAAACATTATATTATTTGGCCCTCCGGGAGCCGGAAAAGGAACACAAGCCGAAGTTCTAAGAGACAAGTACCAATTGATTCACATTTCCACCGGAGATGTGTTTAGATACAACATTAAAAACGAAACCGAGCTGGGAATGCTTGCCAAGTCCTATATGGATAAAGGGCAGTTGGTGCCCGATGAGGTAACTATCAATATGCTAAAAACTGAAGTTGAAAAAAATCCCGATGCCAATGGTTTTATTTTTGACGGTTTCCCAAGAACCGAAGCTCAGGCCGATGCACTGGAAAATCTGCTTCAATCAAAAAACACACAAGTAAACGGAATGGTAGCCCTGGAAGTTGATGATGAGGTGCTGGTAAAACGATTACTCGAAAGAGGAAAATCCAGTGGAAGAGCCGATGATGCCAATGAAGCGGTAATTAGAAACCGAATTCAGGTATATTACAACGAAACCGCTATTTTGAAAGACCATTATCAAAAACAAAATAAATATTTTGGTGTGGACGGCGTGGGAAGCATCGCCGAAATTACAGAACGATTGAGCAAAGTGATTGACAAACTGTAAATGCTGAAAAATTTACAAACACCAAGCTCCAAGCACCAAAGACTAATTTTTTAATTATTAAACCAAAAAAAGTCCCCTCTTTTGGAGGGGGATTAAGGGGGAGGAAAACCACAAATGACCGAAGGCAATTTTGTAGATTACGTTAAAATGCATGTCTCCTCAGGAAAAGGAGGGCAGGGGTCTGCACACTTGCACCGCGAGAAATTTGTGGAAAAAGGCGGCCCGGATGGCGGCGATGGCGGGCGTGGTGGACATGTAATAGTGAGAGGCAAGGATAATCTCTGGACTTTACTGCATTTAAAATACAAACGTCACGTGCGAGCCGGACACGGCGAGCACGGCTCCAAAAGCAGAAGCACGGGGGCAGATGGTGAAGACGTATACATTGATGTACCTTTGGGAACCGTGATACGCGACACCGAAACCCAGGAGGTCATTTTTGAAATTACCGAAAACGGAGAAGAAAAAATCCTGCTTGAAGGCGGAAAAGGAGGTCTGGGCAACTGGCATTTTAAAACCAGTACCAATCAAACCCCACGTTATGCCCAACCCGGAATCCCCGGTCAGGAACGCGATGTAACTCTTGAACTAAAAATACTTGCCGATGTGGGGCTGGTGGGGTTTCCCAATGCAGGAAAATCGACCCTGCTTTCTGTGATTACGGCAGCGAAACCCAAAATAGCCGATTATGAATTCACCACGTTAAAACCCAACCTGGGCATCGTGCAATACCGCGATTTTCAAACTTTTGTCGTGGCAGATATTCCCGGAATTATTGAAGGTGCTGCCGAAGGCAAAGGCATTGGTCACCGGTTTTTAAGACATATTGAACGTAACTCTACCTTACTGTTTTTAATTCCCGCTGATGCGAAAGACATTAAAGAGCAATATGAAATACTGCTCAACGAACTCAAAAAGTACAATCCCGAACTGCTGGATAAATCCCGGTTAATCGCTATATCCAAAAGCGATATGCTCGATGAAGAGTTAAAAACCGAAATGAAAGCCCAGTTGGACAAACAGTTTAAGGGCATTCCCTATCTGTTTATTTCAGCGGTTGCTCAGCAAGGCTTGACTGAGTTGAAAGACAAACTGTGGAAGATGCTGAATTAAGTTAAAAATCAACTTTAATACTTCTTTAAAATCTTTCAATCATTGCTTTTGTATCTTTACGTTTAAATTGAAAGTAATGAGACTTATTTCAATATTTTTTTTGGCTCTGTTATTAAAATCCTGTGGCGCAGCAGTGGCATTGGATTATGACACTGAAAAGGATTTCTCAAATTATACCACTTACAACTTTTATCCCGATTTAAAAACCGGACTCAGCGAACTGGACGAAAACAGGATTATTAAAATCACCGATAGTCTGATGCAGCAAAAAGGATTGGTAAAATCAGACAATCCGCAGTTGCTTATCAATTTTTACAGCAGTGAATATGTGTCCCGCTCCAGAAGCACTATTGGTATTGGGATGGGTAGTATGGGAAGAAATACAGCTGTTGGGGTTTCCGGAGGAATACCCGTGGGGGGAAACGAAATCAACCAACAGCTTACCGTTGATATTATTGATGCAGCACGTGATGCTTTGGTGTGGCAGGCAAAAACCACAGGCAGTTTTAAAGAAAGAGCAACTCCGGAACAAAGAGAAAGCTACTATCAGAAAACCCTGAATAGAATATTTAAAAAATATCCACCTCGTTAACAGCTGCTTATGTTTAAGAAGATACTTTTTTTTATTTTTCTTCCTTTGATTTCTTTCGCGCAAAGCAGTTCCTTTGAAAGAGGTACACAACTCTATTATCAGGAAAATTACAGACAGGCAAAACCGCATTTTGAAACACACCTGAAATCCAACCCCAACCACCTAAAATCCATTGAATATTTAGGCGATATAGCCGCTTATGCCACAGATTGGGACACGGCGTTGAACTATTACAAAATACTGGTTGATGCACATCCCAATAATGCCAATTACAATTTTAAATACGGGGGTGTTATGGGGCGGAAAGCACAAAACAGTAGCCGATTTAGAGCTGCTTTGCTTGTGAGCGATATTAGAAAACATCTTGAAAAAGCAGCACAACTCGACCCCAACCACATTGAAGCTCGCTGGGCATTGATTGATTTGTACATCGCGCTTCCTTCCATCATGGGAGGAAGTGAAACCACTGCCCTTAAATATGCCAATGAGTTGATGAAAATTTCTGAGGTTGACGGACATTTAACTTTGGGTTACATTGCCGAACATTTTAACCGCCCTGCAGATGCGGAAAGGCATTATAAAAGAGCGATTCAAATAGGGCAGTCGCCGCTTACTTATCAAAAATTGGCCGACTTGTATGAAAACGTAACCAACGAACCCGAAAAATCAATCGCAGTAAGAGAAGCTTCCGCTAAAAAACACCAACGCAACAATATCAACTATCAAATTGGTAAAATATCCGGCATGTATAATGTTGAATTGCAAAAAGGACTTCAGTATTTAACCACATACATAAATAATTTTACTGTTAAAGACGGCGTCCCGGTGGAATGGGCTTATTTTAGAAAAGCACAAATTTACAGACATATGGGCGACAAAACCAATGCGCTTAAAAATATAGACCAAGCACTTGCTCTCAATAAAAACTTTGCCGAAGCACAAGAAGAAAGAAGAATTATTAACACGCTTTAATAGTTTTATTTTCTTGAAAAGTTTACTCAAAAATCAACCGTAAATCAGTTATATTAGCGACCTTATTTCATAAATTTTCAAATACACTTTACCGATGAAGAAAATATTCATTTTTCTGTTTGCTGCCCTTTTTATTCTTCCGCTTAAAGCGAATGAAGGCATGTGGTTTTTAATGCATATCGAGCGACTTAACTATGTAGATATGCAAAAAATGGGGCTTCAACTCACCCCCGAAGAAATTTACAGTATTAACAATCATAGTTTAAAAGACGCCATTGTGCAGTTTGGAGGCGGGTGTACTGCCGAAATCATTTCCGGAAAAGGATTGGTTTTGACAAACCATCACTGTGGTTACGGACAAATTGCACAACTTTCCACAGCCGAAAATGACCACCTTACCAACGGTTTTTGGGCAAAAGATTACAGTGAGGAACTAAAACCCGATAATCTTTCGGTACGCTTTTTTGTAAGAATGGATGATGTGTCTGAACGCATTTTAAGCCTGGTCAATGACCAAATGTCTGAATCTGAGCGCGAAAAAATAATCAATCAGGAAATTGCTAAAATTCAAAAAGAAAATGATGAGGGTGGAAAATACACTGTTTCAGTGCGTTCGTTTTACAGCGGCAATGAGTTTTACTATTTTGTTTATCAGGACTATACAGATGTAAGACTGGTGGGCACACCCCCCAACAGTATTGGGAAATTTGGCGGCGATACAGACAACTGGGAGTGGCCACGGCACACCGGTGACTTTGCGCTTTTTAGAGTGTATGGCGATAAAGACGGAAATCCTGCAGCATTTTCACCTGAAAATGTTCCATTGGAAGTGAAATATCATTTGCCGGTAAGCATAAAGGGATATCAAGAAGGCGATTTTGCTATGATTTTGGGTTACCCCGGAAGAACCAATCGCTGGATGCCTGCCGCCGGAATCGACCAAAATGTAAATTATGCCTATCCCGCTTTTGTAGAAGGTTCCAAAGTGGCCATGGATGCTATGAAACCTCATATGGATGCCAATCAGCAAGTGCGACTGGATTATGCATCAAAATATGCCGGAATTGCAAACTATTGGAAAAACCGTCAAGGAATGATTGATGCACTAAAACAGCATCAAACTGCCGAAGCCAAAAGAAAACAAGAAGATAAATTTGCCGCTTGGGCAAACTCCGGCGCCGAAGCTTCAGAAGAGATACAAAAAGAAACGGAAAACTTTAACAATACTATCGCACCAAAACTCAGACAGGAAAGATATGGCTCTGTAATGGAAGTGATTAATAATTATTATGCCGCTACTAACGAAAAAAGCCGAGATGATAATTATCTGTTAAGTGTATTACGGGGTAGTAACTTGGTTCTGCTGCCTAACAGAATGAGCGGACTTTTAAATACTATTTTTTCAGAGACAAAGATGTCTGAAAAAACCTTCAACGAAAAAATTCTGCCTGAAATTGAGAGTCATTACAGTAAACTATACATGCCCTTAGAGCGTGATGTTTTAGTTGAAACGGTTTGGTTATATACAATTAAGTCTTTAATGCCTGTTCAGAGTTTGAGACAGGCCAAGGAGAATGAAAAATCGCGAAATGTTACTATTAAAAACCACGTTAATAACTTGATAGACAACAGTATTCTTTCTTCAAAAGAAAGCTTTATAAACTTTGCTAAAAATCCGGATAAAGAAAAGTACAACAATGACCCTTTGGTAAAGTTTTCACAAGAGCTTTTGACGGAGTACAGACACAAATCTGAGGAGCTGAAAGAACTGGAAGAGCACTATCAAAAGGCTTACAGAAATATGATTCAAGGTATGCGTGAAATGAACCCCGATGTGAAATACTATCCCGATGCCAACAGTACCCTAAGACTTTCTTATGGGACAGTGAGATCATTACCAAGAGGCGACAAACCCAACGATGCCAGCGTCAACTATTTTACAACCTTAAAAGGTACTGTTGCTAAATATCAACCGGGTGATGAAGAGTTTGATATGCCTCAAAAATTAATTGATTTATACAACGCAAAAGATTTCGGTCCCTACGCAGATAAAGCCGGACATATGCCGGTAAATTTCCTGACAGACCACGACATTACCGGAGGAAATTCAGGCTCGCCCGTTCTAAACGGAAAAGGTGAACTCATCGGCCTTGCCTTTGACGGAAATATTGAAGCCATGGCCGGCGACGTGATTTTTGACCACGAGTTGCAACGTGCTATCAATGTAGACATTCGTTATGTGTTGTTTATCATCGACAAATTTGCCGGAGCCAAGCACCTGGTGGATGAAATGACTATTAGAAAGTAATACAAAAAGCAATTATTCCAAAACCTGCCTTTGTCAAACCTCGGCAGGTTTTTTTATTGCACAATGTGTATCTTTACAACATAAGAATTTTAATCTATGCGCATACATTTTATAGCCATTGGCGGAAGCGCCATGCACAATCTGGCACTGGCTTTACATCATAAAGGAGAAACGGTTTCCGGCAGTGACGATGAAATTTTTGAACCCTCCAAATCACGTTTACAAAAGGCAGGGCTGCTGCCCGAAACTTACGGCTGGTTTCCCGAAAAAATTACTGCTGATATAGACGCCGTTATCCTTGGTATGCACGCCAAAGCCGACAACCCCGAACTGCTGAAAGCTCAGGAATTGGGACTGAAAATCTATTCCTATCCCGAGTATTTGTATGAACACTCCAAAGATAAAACCCGTGTAGTCATTGGCGGAAGCCACGGCAAAACCACCATCACTGCTATGATACTGCACGTGCTGAACTACCACAACATTCCGGCAGACTATATGGTGGGGGCGCAACTGGAAGGTTTTGACACGATGGTGCACCTCACCCGTGAAAATGATTTTATGATACTGGAGGGCGATGAATACCTGTCCTCACCCATTGACCGCCGTCCCAAATTTCACCTTTACAAACCCAATATTGCTTTGCTGAGCGGTATCGCCTGGGACCACATCAACGTATTCCCCACTTATGAAAACTACGTCGAGCAGTTTAAAATTTTTGTCGATTCCATCGTAAAAGGAGGCAGTATCAACTACAATACAGAAGACCCCGAAGTTGTGAAAGTGGTTGAAGCCTCAGAAAACACCATTCGGAAATTAGGCTATCAAACCCCGGAATATTTTATCGAAAACGGAATCACCTATCTGGAAACCCCTGAAGGCCCTATGCCCATTGAAGTTTTTGGAAAGCACAATCTCAACAATCTGGCGGGTGCCAAATGGATATGCCAGCACTTGGGCGTGGATGAAGACGATTTTTATGAAGCCATTGCCACGTTTAAAGGCGCTTCCAAACGCCTTGAAAAAATTGCCGAAAGTGCCAACACCACAGCTTATAAAGATTTTGCCCATTCGCCTTCTAAAGTAGCTGCTACTACCACAGCGGTCAAAAACCAATACCCCGACCGAAAACTCATTGCCTGTCTGGAGCTGCACACTTACAGCAGTCTCAACCCTGAATTTTTAAAAGAATACCAAGGAGCCCTAGATGCAGCCGATATAGCAGTAGTGTTTTACTCCCCCCATGCTGTGGAAATCAAAAAACTCGAGCCCATCACTAAGGAACAAATCGCAAATGCCTTTGAGCGTGATGATATGATTATTTTCACTGACCCCAAGGCTTTTAAAGAGTTTCTCTTTCAACAAAATTTTAAAAACAGCACCCTACTTTTAATGAGCAGCGGTAATTATGGAGGATTGGATTTTGAGGAGGTAAAGAAATTAATATAAATGAGTCTGGAAAAGGGATATTTAACTAAAAAAAATGAAGTGATAATTTCTAAAAAAAGAGTTATCATAAGTTTATTTTTTGCGTTAGGGATTTCTATTGGACTGTATTCAATAATGTCGTCCATAAAGCTTTTTGGAATTATTCTTGCAAATGATTTTGATACCAATGGCCCCATTTTAATTTCTGCAGAGAATCGTTATTGGCAAAACTTTTCATTTGCTTTAATTTCATTTGCTTTTGGCCATTCCATTTTTTTGATGTCTCTTTTTACAAAACCGTTAAAATTTAAATTTTTAGAAATTAATAGAAGTAGGATTGTAAATAATCAAGTCTTTTTAAGTTTCAATTTTTACTGGCTCTTTTTTAAAGTATTTTTATTAATTCTCTTTATAATTGCCGAGGAAGTATTTTATAATTTCAAAAGTTATTATTTTCTATTTTTTCTATTTGCATTGGTCTTGTTTCTTGAAAGCTGGAAAACTTTTTTGTTGGTTTTTAGAAAAAGAGCCTATAAATATATGTTACTTCATTCCGGGGGAGTGGTAATATTGTCATTTTTGTTGGCCTATACATCTATATATGATGTAAACAAAATTGAGGGTGCTTTACAAAGTGTCAATCCTGTTATTGAACTTCCGATAGTAAAAAAAGATGATTTAACAACCACCCCAAATTACAGGAGTAATTTTCATATCATAAAACTACATAGAGAAGTTAATCAAATTATTTATTTTCTTGATGGACAAAGATTTGATAATATTAATATCCTGCACAAGCAGTTAAAATATGGTAGAAACCATAGGTACCATTTTCCATTTAGAGTCTTAAGAATATATGCGCCAGCTAGTATTCAAATGACGGAAATAAATAATATAAGACGATTAGCTTTTAATCTTTTTTATAATTCGGGAGTTGAATATGTTTTTAATCATTCTGATGTTAGAACAACTGATTTGAGTGAAATACATATCAGGGATTGGTTTGATCAAATAAAAAATGATGAATTTGAGAAATACTCTGATTTACCACCACCACCATCTCCGCCTAGAATTGAAATAAAAAAAGATGAATTGATAATTGTATTAATTGAAAACGACCATTATTTAATTGGCGATAAATTGATTGATGCCGAAGATTTAGAAAATGAATTTATAAAATATATCAATGAGTCTAAATTCTTTCATTTAGTTTACTCTGAAGACAAAACAACCTATCAGCAATATCTTGTCGTTTATTCAGCATATAGAAGCGCAGTCGAAAAGCTAAGAAATCAGGCTCAAAAAGTTGAGTTATTGAGTGAGAAATTTAGATATATAAACAGTAAAGAGTATGAAGAAGATCAAAGAAGAGTTAAAACTTTATACCCTGTCCGAATTGTGGAAAACAACCACAGAAAAATCAATGTAATTGATTAAAATTATTCATACATCCCCTTAATAAACCCATCCCGGTCTTTTTTGGCATTTTCTTTTAAGGCTTCTTTTGCATTGAGTTGGTCTTGCCTTACTTTGTCCTGTGAGAGTTTAAATTTGCCTTCCCAGCGGGTAATTTCTATTTCAAACGCCTGTATATAGTTTACGGCGCCTTCCATACGTTTGTTGTCGGGTTTCAAAACATATTTTTGTAGTTTTCCTTCCAGAAATTCGGTCATGGCAATCATTGTTTTTTTGGCTTCTTCCGGGTCATTAATCAAAGTGATTGTTCCCATGAGGTGTACAAAAATATAATTCCAGGTGGGCAGCTGGGTGGTAGTATAAATGCTTGGCGAAATATACGCATCGGGTCCGCGAAAAATAACTGTCACCTCAGCGCCGTTTGTCAGCGTTTTAACCTGAGGGTTGTATTTGTCAATATGCGCCACCAGTTTTTGAATTTTGTGGTTGTAGATAATGGGTATATGCGTTACCAGCGGTTTACCGTCCAGCACAGAAACCAGTATCCCCAAAGGGTATTCCTCGATGACCGCAATCATTTTTTTGATGTCGTTTTCCTGATGGTGTTTTGGTGGATACATTTTGAAGGTAGAAGTATGAAGTTAAAAGTATTAAAAATTTTAATTAATCTTTACTCCCCCCTCCTTTGGAGGGGGCTAGGGGGAGGACTCAAACTGCCTAAAATGATGATCCAGATGTTTGTACTGCATTTTCCCCCATTGCTCGGTGGTAAACTGTCCGCAAAAAGGGTGTGGCGGCCACTCGGTTTTACTTCTTTGGGCATAAAACTCATCAATAAGCGATTTAAGTTGTGCTTTTTCCCTTTCAAAATCGCGTTTATCTACGATTTTATATTCTTTGGAAGTGGGCAGTCCCTGCTTCCAGGGTTTGTCGTCATAGAGTGATTTTTTTAAAAACGAAAACAAAAGCTTCATCACAAAATTGGGTTTGGCCAATTCCAGTTTTCCCAAAGGCACTTTTAAGGGTTCGCTGCAATGTGCCAGCATTTGGGCAACATCCATTTTGCCCCATTGGGCTTGGGATTCGGGGGTGAGTTTTTCCAAACGCTCCAAAATTTCGGCATAAGCCTCTTCAGTAAAAAGTGATTTCATTGTGTCAAATAATTTTCAGGAATTAAAGATACATGTTTATCTTTAGGCAACGAATTGACATGAATCAAAAAAAACCGACATCTTTTTCCATCAAAAACTGGTCGCAAGACGACCGGCCCAGAGAAAAACTGCTTAACAAGGGGCGGGCTGCATTGAGTGATGCCGAGCTTATTGCTATCCTTATCGGTTCGGGCAATACCGAAGAAAGTGCCGTTGACCTCAGCAAGCGCATACTCGCCAAAGCGGGAAATAATTTAAACGAACTGGGAAAATTTACCATCAAACAACTGATGGAGTTTAAAGGCATTGGCGAGGCAAAAGCGATTACCATTGTAGCAGCAATGGAATTAGGTCGACGTCGTCGCGCCGAAGAAGCCGTTGAGCTGGACAAAATCACTAACAGCCGCTCGGTTTTTGAATTGATGCAACCCATCATCGGCGAACTGCCTCACGAGGAGTTTTGGATTATTTATCTCAACAATTCCAATAAAATTCTCAGAAAAGAGCAGCTCAGCAAGGGCGGCATCACCGGTACTTTAGTCGATGTGCGCCTGGTGTTGAAAACCGCTTTGGAGGTGGGTGCTACCTCATTGATTTTGGTTCATAACCATCCTTCAGGGGTTTTGCGTGCCAGTGAGCCTGATAAATCGCTTACGCGAAAATTGATAGCCGCCGGAAACAGCCTCGACATTAAGATTGTGGACCATATAATTGTTACTGAAAAAGCCTATTTTAGCTTCAACGACGAAAACCTGCTATAAAAATGTTTAAACACCTCAATATTTCAGATATATTTTTTGACTTAGATCACACCCTGTGGGATTTTGAGAAAAACTCGGCACTGGCGTTTTACAAAGTTTTTGAAGTTCACAAAATAACTATTGATATACCTCTTTTTCTGCAAATCTATGAACCTGTCAATATGCACTACTGGAAATTGTACCGCGAAGAGCAAATCACCAAACAGCAATTGCGGCGCGGCCGGCTGAACGATACTTTTTCAAAAATGGGATTGACCTTTTCCATCGAGATTATAGACAATCTCGCTGAGGCTTATATTGAATACCTTCCGCTCAACAACCATCTTTTTCCGGGAACGCTGGAGCTGCTCGACTATTTAAAACCGGCTTACAAACTGCATATCATTACCAATGGATTTGAAGAAGTGCAAACCCGAAAACTAAGAAACTCAAACATCGAAGGCTATTTTCAAACCATTACCAATTCAGAACGTGTGGGTGTGAAAAAACCCAACCCTATTATTTTTCAGTATGCCCTTAAGCTAGCCAATTCCACTCCTGATAAAAGCGTAATGATTGGCGACAATATAGAAGCCGATATACTGGGAGCAAAAGGCGTGGGGATGCACACCTTGCTTTTTTCTGAAAATCAAAAATCTGAAAATGGGCTTGTAGTAGTCAATCATTTGTTGGATGTTAAAAACTTTTTTTGATTTTATTTAAAACCTATTGTTAATTGTTTCCTTAATTGACAATACATATTTGTGCTGAACGTTAGTAGTTTAACCCATATCCCCTATACAGATGTTTAAAAATCTGCTTTTTTTATTGTTGTTCCCTCTTTTTTTGGTTTCGTGTGTAAAAGATACAGACCTTGATCAACTCAATGATGTAGTTATTACTCCGGTGGTGGAGGTTAATTTTATTTATTTTACGCTTCAGATTGATGATTTTCAAGCAGACCCGCTTTTTGAAGGGAACCTGATTGTTACAGATACTGCTGATATCCGGTTTCTTAACGATGATTTTGCTTTAGAAAATATCAAAGAAGCCGAATTTTTCTTTAGGGTGACCAATACGTTCCCGGTGGGTCTCGATGCCAATTTTATATTCCTTTCTGAAGATAATCAGCCTTTTTACGAAATAAATTTTCCCATACAAATGGGTGAAGACGGTACTCCGGTGGTGACTGAATTTACTCAAACTGTTACCGAAGCTGATATAGAACTCTTGACTCTTAATGATAAGGTGGTGGTAAGTATCCACCTGCAATCAAGCAACCAGAATCTGCAGGGCATCTTGAATTTGCAGTCAAAAACTATTTATTATCTGGAGTTTTCAGATTTGTAGTATGATTCGATTAGTAATCATAGTGATTCTTTTTTCAGGGGTTTCAAGTTTTTCCCAAAACAAGCAATTGTTGTATGGTTTGTCTGAAGTTCCGCAATCGCTTTTGGTCAATCCGGGTGGGATTGTTCCTTATGACAAGCACTTTGGGATTCCTTTTTTGTCGCATTTGCATTTAAACGGTGGTTCGTCGGGAGTGACGGTTTATGACATTTTTCAAACATCAACCACATCAGATATTAATTCGAGGATAACTGCAGCGATTTTCAGTATGAAAAACACCGATTTTTTCACGGCAACACAACAACTTGAACTCATCAGTTTTGGCTGGCGCAACAGAAGCGAATTTTATTTTTCTGCGGGAATTTATCAAGAGTTTGATATGATTACCTATTTCCCGAAAGATCTGGCTATTTTGGGCTGGGAGGGAAATCACAACTATATCGATTATGAATTTGATTTGGGTGACCTCAATACTTCCGGTGATTTTTTGACGGTATTTCATTTTGGAGCTAATAAAAAAATGACAGATAAACTCACTTTGGGGGCTCGGTTTAAAGTGTATTCCAGTGTTTTTAATTTTCGAAGCACCAACAATCAAGGAACTTTTGTAACCCGATTAAGTGACGGAACAGTCAATATCTATGACCATCTGCTTCAAAATGCCGATATGCAGGTACAAACTTCCGGAATTGCTCCTTTGATAGATAACAACAATGTAAATGGAGCCGGTGATGTAATTAACCACGCTTTAGGCAGGGCTTTTTTGGGTGGAAATCTGGGAGTTGGTATTGATTTGGGAGCAACCTATGAAATAGACAATAATTGGATTGCAAGTGCAAGCATATTGGATTTTGGTGCTGTTTTTCATACCAATAATGTAGAAAATTACCGTGCGCACGGTAGTTATAACCTAACAGGTCTAAATCTTATATTTCCACCCTTGCAGGAGGGAGAACAAACGTTTCCCTACTACCAAAACCTGGAAGATGAAATTAAAGAAAGTGTGCCTATTGATACACTATACAATAGTTATACGGTTATGCGGCCTTTGAAAATCAACGCGGCAATACAGTATCATTTTGGAAGGTCATTTGGCAATCAGGACTGTGATTGTTACTCTATGGGTAAAGGCGATTTTGGAAGTCAGGCGGTAGGGATACAGTTGTACACCATTTTCAGGCCAAAAGCGCCACAGTATGCAGCCACTTTGTTTTATTACCGCAGATTTGCAGAGTTTATAGCAGCTAAAATCACTTATACCGTTGATCATTTTTCTTATGATAATGTAGGCTTAATGGCAGTGGGTGATTTTGGAAAATTCAATGTTTATATAGGGTTTGATAATTTGCTGCGGTATGGAAATCTTGCTAAAGCAAATAGTTTATCTTTGCAATTAGGGTTTAATCTTAAGTATTAATTTTTTGAATATCCGTAATCACCAATAATTTTGTATATTTGATTGAACCTAAAATAGTTGAGCAATGAATTTATTCACA
>ERZ869909.1421-NODE-1421-length-19423-cov-8.520159_pt1 | contig 19423 bp, 16 predicted proteins | sample MGYA00520892_ERZ869909 | MGnify/ENA primary metagenome ERZ869909 (study PRJEB32215, sample SAMEA104723947) | bioreactor metagenome | biome: bioreactor; feature: anaerobic bioreactor; material: water | place: China | collected 2015-03-12 ...
GCGACGTCGCGGCCAGACGACTCGCCCACCAGAATCTCGCGGCGGCCGGTGTGGTTCGGCGCGCTGATCAGGCCTTCGCGTTCCATGCGCTCGATGAGGTCCGCGGCGCGGTTGTAGCCGATGGAGAGGCGGCGCTGGACATAGCTGGTGGACGCCTTGCGGTCGCGGAGCACGAGGGCCACGGCGCGGTCGTAGAGGCTGTCGCCGCTGTCGCGTCCGCCGATGTCGGCGCCATCGCCACGATCCGAGGCCGAGGGACGGGCTTCCGCCACGCCTTCCACATAACGCGGCGCGCCTTGCTGGCGGAGGTGATCGGCGACGGCTTCGACTTCCTCGTCGGAGACGAAGGGGCCGTGAACGCGCAGAAGCTGGCCGGCGCCGGAGGTGAACAGCATGTCGCCTGCGCCCAGGAGCTGCTCGGCGCCCTGCTCGTTCAGGATCGTGCGGCTGTCGATCTTGGACGCCACGCGGAAGCCGATGCGGGTGGGGAAGTTGGCTTTGATGGTGCCGGTGATGATGTCCACCGACGGGCGCTGGGTGGCCATGATGAGGTGGATGCCGGAGGCGCGCGCCTTCTGAGCGAGGCGCTGCACGGCGGTTTCGATGTCCTTGCCGGCGGTGATCATAAGATCGGCGAACTCGTCCACGACGACAACGATGTACGGCATCGGCTCGAGGTCCATTTCCTCGCGCTCGTAGATGGGTTGGCCGGTGTCGGCATCGAAGCCCGTCTGTACGGTGCGGCCGAGCGTCTGGCCCTCGGCGCGGGCGGCTTTCACGCGCGTATTGAAGGCTTCGATGTTGCGGACGGAGAGCTGCGCCATGCGTTTGTAGCGCTCTTCCATCTCGCCCACGACCCAGTTGAGTGCGCCGACGGCCTTTTCGGGCTCGGTGACGACAGGCGTCAGGAGATGGGGGATGCCGTTGTAGACGGAGAGTTCCAGCATCTTCGGGTCGATCATCAGGAAGCGGCATTCGTCGGGCGTATGCCGGTAGAGGATCGAAAGGATCATCGCGTTGACGCCGACCGACTTGCCCGAGCCGGTGGTGCCGGCGACGAGAAGGTGGGGCATGCGTGCGAGGTCTGCGACGACGGGCTCGCCGCCGATCGAGCGGCCGAGCGCGAGCGGAAGCGCGCCTTCCGCAGCCGTGAAGTCGGGGCTTTCGATCAACTCGCGCAGGCCGACGGTTTCGCGGCGCGCGTTCGGCAGCTCGATGCCGATGACGTTGCGGCCGGGGATGACGGCCACGCGTGCGGACGCGGCGCTCATGGAGCGGGCGATGTCGTCTGCGAGCGCCATAATGCGCGTCGCCTTGGTGCCGCGTGCGGGCTCAAGTTCGTAGAGCGTGACGACGGGGCCGGGTTTCACGTCGCGCACTTCGCCCTTTACGCCGAAGTCCGCGAGGACGTCTTCGAGCAGGCGGGCGGTGCCGCGCAGGACCGTCTGTGAGAAGGCGTTGCCGGCTTTCGACGGCGGGCTTTTCTTGAGGAGCGAGGGTGCGGGCGCGCGGAATGTCGGTGCCGCGCGGCGCTGGGCCACCGCGCGCAGGAGGCTCGACCCCATCCCACGTTCTTGGCCGCGCTGGGATGCTCGCGGGGCATCCGTGCGCTTGCTCGCAGCGAGCGGCGGTTGAGCTGAGGGTGCGTCGGCAGATTGCGCGTCGGAGCGCGGTGTCTGGCCGCGCATGAAGCGGGGCAGATCTTCGTGATTGCCTGTTGCGGTGGCGGGCTCGCGTTGCGCCGGCGCGCGTGCGACCGCTTCGTTCGGCACGGGGCGTGCGCCTGCAGGCGCGAAGCGTTCCGCGATGGCGCGGCTCGAATTATCGAACTCGGGATCGAGCGCGTGGATTTCGGGCTCCGGCTCGTCTTCGTCGAAACCATCCGCGAAGTCGTGATCGTATTCGGCCGGGGCATCGTCGAAGGCATCGTCAAAGACTGGGCGCGGGGCGTGAGTACGCTTCGCGAATGCGGCGCCGGGAAGGACGGGTTCGTGCGTATCCGATGCGGCACGGCCGGCGGCCTCGCCGCGGAAGCTCGATGGACGCAGCGCGCCGAGAGCGGTGACAAGGCTCTTCGCGCGCGCTGGCGCGGTGGACCACACGGGTTCGCGCGGGGCGCGCCACGCGGTGTCGCGCGCGGCGGGGCGAACGTCGCGGCGCTGGGCCGGCCAGCGGAAAATGGAGGTGCCGGCAAATCCGGCGGCTCGCGAGAGGGCTGCAAAGCCTCCTCCGCCGAGAAGGATGGCGGTGGCGGCCGAGGCGCTGCCGGTGCTGAAGACGCGGAGAACGCTCGAAAGCGCGTCGAAGATGACATCACCCAGAATGCCGCCGAGGCCGTGCGTGATCGGCCACGATGCCGTGGTCGGCAGGGCCGAGACGGCGCCTGCGAGTGCGAGCACGGCGAGCGGATAGAAGGTCAGTCTGGTCGAAAGGGCCGGGACGCGCTCGGACAACGTCATCTCGAAGGCCCAGATCATCGGCGGGAGCAGAGCGATCGCGGCCGCAAGGCCGAGCGTCTGCAGAAGGAGATCGGCGATGATGGCGCCTGGCGCGCCGAGCGCGTTGCGGATGGGGCCGCCGGTTGCGTGGCTGAGGCTCGGGTCTGTGACCGACCACGAAACGAGGCTCGCCCAGATGGCCGCGAGCACCAAAAGCAGGACCACGCCCAGGCCGCGGCCGAGCGTACCGATGAGGCGCGCCTCAAGGGAAGCCGGAAGAAGGCGCTGGGAGTTGGAACCAGTAATGGACGGCATGGGCCGAACGTCTCTTACGCAGAAACATGGACGAAGCGTTCGAGCGCCTCCCTGATCGTCTCGGCATCATGAACCAGAGCGACCCGCACATAGGTTTCGCCCGGATTGGTTCCACGAGAGCCGGCCTGAGCCAGGTAGGCACCAGGGATGACCTTGACTCCGAAACGTTTCCATAAGGTTAGGGCGAAGTGAGCGCCGTTCCCAATTTGACTCGTCTCGAGCCAAAGGAAGAAGCCGCCGGGCGGGCGCCGGTAGTCGAAGCGGGGGCCGAGCACGGCGTCGGCGACGTCGTATTTCTCCGCGTAGGCGCGGCGGTTGGCGATCACGTGGGCCTCGTCGCCCCAGACGGCGGCCGAGACGTGCTGGACGGGGCCGGGCATCTGTGGGCCGATGAGATTGCGGACTTCGAAGAGGCTTGCGAGGAAATCGGCGTCGCCCGCCATGAAGCCGGAGCGCAGGCCGGGCAGGTTCGAGCGCTTGGAGAGCGAGTTGAAAACCACGAGGTTGCGGAAGCGCTCCGGCGTTTTGGCTGCAACTTCGAGCGCCCCGGGGGGAGGCGCGCCGGAATAGATCTCCGAATAGCACTCGTCGAAGAAAAGCATGATGTCGTGATCGCGTGCGATGGCCAGCGCATGGGCGATATAGGCTTCGTCTGCGACTGCGCCTTGCGGGTTGGCCGGCGAGCAGAGATAGATCGCGGCCGTGCGAGCCAGGAGGTCGCCGTCCGCTTCGAGAGCTGCGAGGTCGGGCAGGTGGCCGGTTTCTTCCGTCGCGTCGAGGAAGATGGGTTCCGCGCCTGTCGCGAGCGCACCGCCCAGGTAGGCCTGATAATAGGGGTTGCACATCAGGATCGCCGGGCGGCGGCCCTTGAGGTCCTTGCGGGCGACGGCGGGGAAGGCCGCATAGAAGAGCCCCTCGCGCGAGCCGTTGCAGGGGAGGATCTCGCGGTCGGGGTCGATGACGCCTGCAAGACCGTAGCGGCGGCCGATCCAATCCGCGACGGCGCGGCGGAGGTCGTCCGATCCTTTGATGGCCGGATACTTGGCCAGGAGCGCTTCGGCCTCTGCCAGCTTGGCCCCGACGAAAGGCGGCATCGTCTCGCGCGGTTCGCCGAGCGTCAGGTCGATGGCCCGGTCGTGGCCTGGCGGGATGCCGTCGAGAAGCGTCCGAAGTCGGGAGAAGGGCGAGACGATGGTGCCGTCGGCGAGAGACGTGAAATTGAGGGATACGGACATTGGGGTCTCGCGGTGAAGACGTCGATGGCCGCTGTTATCCACTCCGGCGGGGAAAGATCAAGGAAGGGTCGCCAGCCGACAGCTATTGGTGGGCGTGCCTGAGTTCGCCGAGGCGCTGCCCTGACAGGCGGACGCGGCATTCTCCAGCCTCGATTGCTGCGATGGTGCCCTCGCCGAGCCGGTAAACGAGACAGGCGGCCTCGCGGTAGGCGAGCCATGCCGTCTGGGCGGCGTTTACGGCTCCGGCGACATTCGGCTCTGCGCCGGATGCTTCTTCATCCACGAGAGCATCGATGATGCCATCCAGCGTGGCGGTCTTTTCCGCGAGGCATTCGGTGATGTCGGCCGTAGTTTCTTTTTGGTTGCAGTCGTGATTTGCGTCCGCGTGGGCGATCGTGGGTGCGAAAGCGAAGGCGCAGATCAGGAACGCGAGACGGCGATGCATCGGGGAAACTCCGAACAGACAGAATTTTGCGGCACCGTAGCCCCAACATGGAAAGCGCAAGTTAACCCGCGCTCCACGCTACGGCTTGAGGCGGGCGGTTTCGAAGTTCTGCGTTTCTTTGAGGCCGATCACCGTGTCGAGGCCGCGTGCGGTCCGTAGATCCACCTCGTAGAGATTAGCGCCGGTGAGGTCCGCACCGGTGAGATCGGCGCCGGTGAAGTCTGCCTGGAGGAGGTCGGCGCCCTTTAGGTTCGCGCCCCTTAGATCGGCATTCACGAAGCGGGCATACTTGAGCGAGGTGTTGGCCAGCGTCGCGTCTTTCAGTGTGGCGCGCGTGAAGTTGGCGCTGACGAGGCTGGCGGGTGCATTGACGGACGGTTCGCGCACGGCGGTGCGGCCGAGAATGGCGCCGGTCAGATCGGCCCCGGTAAAATCTGCGCGGTCGAAATGGCCGTCGGAGCGGAAGCGGACGAGCTTGGCGCCCGTGAACTTAGGGACTTCGCTGGACGCGACGTCGAGCGTTGTGAACACCGTTGGCCGGATGATGCGGGCGTCTGTCAGATCCGCATTGGAGAAATCGGTTGCGGTGATCGTTGCACGGTCGAGTTTCGCGCCGATGAGTGAGGCGCCCGCCAGAGTTGCGCCCGAGAGATCCGAGCCATAGAGGTCCGAACCGGTCAGAAGTGCGGCCTTAAAATCGAGTTCAGCAAGATCGAGGCGGGTCATGTCCGCCTTCCGGAGATCGGGGCGTGTTTCGGGGGCCGCTTTGAAGATCCGCTCGAAGACGGTGCGCGCGGTGAGGCGTGCGCTTGCGCTCTGCTCCGCGGGCGCGGCTCCCAAATAGCTCGGCACGTCGTCCGCCGCGGCTCCGCCGCACACCGTCATGGCTAGTGTCGCCAGTGCACCCAGGAGGGCGACCGCGTGAAGGCGGCCAGCACGACGGTTTCCGTGATGCATGAAGACTTGTCCCATGCTTTGCGATGCGCGGGGACGCACCTTCCGGTTCTGTTTTGCCGGTTGTGTCTAGGTATTCAAGGGAAATATCCCGAAGTGTGCCGGGTTCATCGCCCGCCTGCCAGGCGCGCGCTGTCCATGTTGAGGGCGTCGTCGAGGCCGATCACCTTGTCGAGGCCGCGGGCGGTGCGAAGGTCGGCGCCGTCGAGATTGGCGCCGGTCACGTCGGCGCCTGCGAGATTTGCGCGCGTGAAATCTGCGCCGAGGAGATGCGCGCCGCGCAGGTTCGCGCCCGAGAGGTCGGCGTCGACGAAGCGCGCATATTTCAGATGCGCGCTCGGGAACTTGGCTTCCTTCAGAATTGCGCCCGTAAAATTCGCGCTGATGAGGCTTGTCGGCGAGAAAAGCGTTTGCTCGTGGGCGTGGCCGCCTCCGAAGACGGCGCCGGTGAGATCGGCACCCGAGAAGTCGGTGCTGTCGAGCCAGCCGTCGGAGCGGATGCGGACGAGGCGCGCGCCGGCGAAGCGCGGGGCTTCGGTCTTCGCCGGATCGAGTGTGGTGAAGATCGTGGGCCGCAGGATACGCGCGTCGGTGAGATCCGCGCCGGTGAAGTCTGCGGATGTGATCTTTGCGCGGTCCAGACGGGCGCCTCTGAGATTTGCGCCTCGGAGGTTCGCTCGCGAGAGGTCGGCACCATAGAGATTGCTGTCCGACAGGTTCGCTTGCTTGAAGTCGAGCTCGGCGAGATCGAGGTTCGCAAGATCGCGCTTGCTGAGATCGGGTGCTGTGCCAGGCTCAGCCGTGAACAGCAGAGAGATTACATCGCGGGTTGTGAGGGTCTCAGGTGTAGACGGGGTCGCGGTGTTCGGCACGGTGTAACTCGGGACGTCGCCGCCCGTCGCAGTGTGTGCTGTCATTGCCGCGAATGCTGCCAGCAGGGCCGAAGAGATCAGAAGGCGCACGCCGCTCTCCCATGCTTGTCGCCGCTTAGGCTGCGGCGGCTCCCGATTTCAGGAGCTTATAATTGATGGAGTCCAGGAGGGCTTCGAAGCTCGCGTCGATGATGTTCGGGGAGACGCCGACCGTCAGCCAGCGCTCGCCGGTGGCGTGGTCCATGGTCTCGACGAGAACGCGCGTGACCGCCTCCGTGCCGCCTGTGAGGATACGCACCTTGTAGTCGACCAGCTCGATGCTATCGATGTGCTTCTGGTAGCGGCCGAGGTCTTTTCGAAGCGCGCCGTCGAGAGCGTTGACGGGGCCGTTTCCTTCGGCGGCCGACCAGAGCGGATCGGTCTCGCCGTTGACGAACACTTTCACAGTGGCTTCCGAGACCGTGACGAGTTCGCCCAACGCGTTGTGGCGGCGCTCCACCATGACGCGGAAGCTGTCGACCGAGAAATAGAGCGGGACACCGAAAAGGTGGCGGCGGGCGAGCAGCTCGAACGAGGCTTCGGCTGCTTCGTAGGCATAGCCCGCGCTCTCGCGTGCTTTCACCTCGTCGAGAAGCGTCTGGATGCGCGGGTCGTCCTTGTCGGCAGCGAGACCGAGGCGTTCCAGCGAGGCCATCACATTCGAACGGCCGGCCTGCTTCGAGACCAGCAGGCGGCGCTGATTGCCGACGGCTTCGGGCGGCACGTGTTCGTAGGTGTCGGGCTCCTTCAGGATCGCGGACGCGTGAATGCCGGCCTTGGTCGCGAAGGCCGCTTCGCCCACGTAAGGCGCCTGGCGGCGCGGGGCTTCGTTCAGGAGATCGTCGAGCACGCGGCTTGCGTGGGTGAGCGTGCGCAGCGCTTCGGGTGTTACGCCCGTTTCGAAGCGCGTGGCGAAGTCGCTCTTGAGCAGCAGCGTCGGGATCAGCGTCGTCATGTTGGCGTTGCCGCAGCGCTCGCCAAGGCCGTTCAGCGTGCCCTGGATCTGGCGCACGCCCTGGCGCACGGCGGCAAGCGTGTTGGCGACGGCGTTGCCGGTGTCGTCGTGGGTGTGGATGCCCAGACGGTCGCCCGGGAGCTGGGCCGTCACTTCGCCCACAATGCGATCGACCTCGTGAGGGAGCGTGCCGCCGTTGGTGTCGCATAGGACGACCCATCGGGCGCCTGCGTCGAGGGCTGTGCGCGCGACCGCGAGGGCGTAGGCAGGATTGGCTTTGTAACCGTCGAAGAAATGCTCGCAGTCGAGCATCGCTTCGCGCCCCGTGGCGACCACGGCGGCGATGCTATCCGCGATGGAGGCGAGGTTCTCTTCGTTGGTGATGCCGAGCGCGACGCGGACGTGATAGTCCCACGCTTTCGCGACGAGGCAGATGCTGTCGGCGGCGGAGGACAGGAGCGCTTGAAGGCCGGGATCGTTCGAGACGGAGCGGCCGGCGCGCTTCACCATGCCGAACGCCGTGAAGCGTGCGCGCTTGAACGCGGGTTTCGACGCAAAGAACGCGGTATCTGTGTCGTTGGCGCCGGGATAGCCGCCTTCGATGTAGTCGAGGCCGAGGCCGTCGAGCAGGACTCCGATGCGCCGCTTGTCTTCGATCGAGAAATCGACGCCCGTCGTCTGCGCGCCGTCTCTTAGCGTGGTATCGAACAGATAAAGCCGTTCCTTGGTCATCGTCCGTCTCGTTCCGGTCGAAGTCGCGTCAGGCGTCGCCCTGCTTTTTGCCGAGCGGCTTTTTCATCGTGGTGTTGGGAAGCCATTGGTCGTCGAGGGGCATCATGTTGCGCTGGGTGCCCTCGTAGCCGCGCGCCTCAAAGAAGGGCACGGCGGTATCGCTCGCTTCCACCGTGATCTCGGTTGCGCCGCGGCCTGCCGCGATGCGTTCGACCGCGTCTGTGAGCGCCGTGCCGATGCCCTGGCCCGCGTAATAGGGATGCACGTAGAGCATCTCCAGCGTCTTGTTGTCTTTGAGGCACGCGAAGCCGGCGTATTCGCCGTCGACCTGAACGAGGAGCGTGACCATGCCTGCGAGGCGCTCGGCAAAGGCTTCCGCGTCGGCCGCGGTCGAGACCCAGGCGAGGCGCTGGTCTTCGTTATAGTCCTCGGCCGTGAGTTCCTCGATCGACTGGGCGAACAGGTCTTGCAATCCTGCCGTATCGGGGATCAGGAACGGGCGCAGCGGATAGTCAGGCTTCATGCGTGCCACGGGTTTAGATCCAGCCTTGGCTGTGAGCGAGGTAGTAGGACAAGATCACCGCCATGACGACGATGCCGACCTTGACCACGACGTAGAACAGCCAGTGTTTGGGGAAGGGCGTGTCTTTCTTCCAGTCGTCGCTCATCGTGCGATCTCCCAGGTGGTGACGATGTCGCCTGTCGCGGGGTCTTTCGCGTCCTTGACGGCTACGCCCATGGCGGCAAGCTCGTCGCGGATGCGGTCGCTCTCCTTGAAGTCCTTCGCCTTGCGGGCGGCGAGGCGGGCGGTGACGAGTTCGTCGACCTTGGCTTCGTCGACGGCCACGGCTTCCACGCCGACGTTCAACTCGTCGCGCGTTTCGCCGCCGTAGACGCCGAGGAATTCCAGGGTGGCCTTGAGCTCGGCGGCCGTTTCAGGATTGCGGCGGGCGGATTTGGCGAGGCCGTGGATGATAGACAGTGCGCTCGGTGTGTTGAGATCGTCCGAGAGGGCTGTGATCACGTCGGCGCTCGGAGCATCGGCAGCCTCGACGCCGGCGAGGAGATCGGCGAAGTCGAGCAGCGTCGCGCGGGCCTGCAGCAGTCGGTCGGCCGTCCAGTCTATGGGCTGGCGGTAATGCGTGCCGAGCATGGCGAGGCGGACGACGCGGCCGTGCCATTGGCTGGCGCCGAACTTTTTCGTGGCCAACAGCTCGTTGATGGTGATGAAGTTGCCGAGCGATTTCGACATCTTCTCGCCTTCCACCTGCAGGAAGCCGTTGTGCATCCACACCTTCGCCATGGCCGGGGTGCCATGGGCGCAGCGTGACTGCGCGATCTCGTTCTCGTGATGCGGGAACACGAGGTCGATGCCGCCGCCGTGGATGTCGAAGACGGGGCCGAGGTGGCGCTCCGACATGGCGGAGCATTCGATATGCCAGCCGGGGCGGCCGGGCCTCGCGATGCCCGACGGAGAAGGCCAGGCAGGCTCGCCCGCTTTCGACGGCTTCCACAGGACGAAATCCATCGCGCCTTTCTTGTAGGGCGCGACTTCGACGCGCGCGCCCGCCTCCATCTCCTCCAGGGAGCGGTTGGAGAGGCGGCCGTAATCCGGCATCGAAGCGACGTCGAAGAGCACGTGATCCTCGGCGACATAGGCGTGGCCGTTGGCGACGAGCGCGTCGATGAGACGGCGCATCTCCTCGATGTGCTCGGTGGCGCGAGGCTCGACGGTGGGCGGCAGAACGCCGAGGGCGGCGATGTCGTCGTGGAATTGCTTTTCGGTCGCTTCGGTGACGCGGCGGATGGCTTCGTTGAGCGGAAGGTCCGGGAATTCCGTTGCTGCGCGGGCGTTGATCTTGTCGTCTACGTCCGTGATGTTGCGGACATAGGTGACGTGGCCGGCGCCGTAGGCGTGGCGCAGAAGCCGGAACAGCACGTCGAACACGATGACGGGGCGCGCGTTGCCGATGTGGGCGTAGTCGTAAACGGTCGGGCCGCAGACGTACATGCGCACGTTTCCGGCATCCAACGGCTCGAATGTCTCCTTGCGGCGCGTCAGCGTATTATAGAGCGTCAGAGACACCCGGTCCTCCTCATGCTTCCCACGTGCCGCGCGGCACGCTGGCCGATCCTCCGGCCGGCGGGGCGTTTCTCTGTCTTGTGATGAGGCAAAGAACGAGGCCGCGCGCCAGCGGGAAAAGCTAGCCCGAAATAATCATGCAGCCGCAAATGATAACGGCAGGTTTGCGCAGCGTGGCGATCATGGGGCGAGTTATGCGGGCCGCCTTGCGGGGCGTCAAGCGCTGTCGGGGGCTGGAATCAGAAGCGTGTTGCGGGTTGGCGGCAATTGCGGGGGAAAAGGCGGGGCGTGTGGAGACGCCGCATTTCTCCCGCATTGACCCCTTATCCGGCTCGCATGATATGGTGAAAGCGATTGCTTTCTCAGGGGATGCTTTGGCCCCCGACGTTCGATGGATCGATGACAACGTCTCGCAACAGCGGCTTTCCGCGTCTGGTCTCGCGCCTCGTCGTGAAGGCCGTGGCCAGAATCGGCAAACAGGCCGCGCTCGGATTTGTGGTTGCGGCCGCGCTGGCGGCGGGTTTCGCGGTACCTGCGCTCGCTCAGGGCTGGTGGCCGTGGAGCGGCGGGGGCGAGCAGCAGGAGCGGCCGCCGCCGACGCCGCGCGAGCCTGTCTACAACGATCCCTATACCGACCCTTACAACGAGCCGGCCGCGCCGCCGCCCTCTTATGGTGCGCAATCGGGCCGGAGCCCGATCTGCCTCGATCTCGAACGGCGGCTCGTGCAGGAAGGCCAGCGCGGCAATTCGAACGTCGTGCCTCAGCTCGAGGCTGAGCTGCGTGACGTTGAGCGGGCGTATCGCACTCAGCGCCAGCAACTCGACCGCAGCGACTGCTACGAATATTTCCTGTTCTCGAAGACGCTCCGGCGGACGCGCAAGTGCATCGACCTGTCCAATCAGGTGGAGCAGGGACGGCGCCGCATGGACGAGATCGAATCACGCCTGCAGCAGCTTCAGGCCTCCTCCGGGCGGTCGTATCAGGACGAGATCGTGCGGGAGCTTGCGCGCAACAATTGCGGCGCGACCTACCAGCAGCAGGCGCGTCGGCAGGACCGCGGATCGTTCGGTTTCTGGGAAGACCAGGAAAGCAGCGGGACAGCAGGCCGGTCGGGGTTCGGCTCGTTGCCGTATGCCACCTACCGGACGGTCTGTGTGCGGCTCTGCGACGGCTACTATTTTCCTGTGAGCTTCTCGACGCTGCCGAACCACTTCCAGCGCGACGAGGACGTGTGTCAGTCGCGGTGCGCGTCGCCCGCCGCGCTCTACTATCACCAGAACCCCGGCGCGGGCATGGAGCAGGCCGTGGCGGCGAGCACCAACGAAGCCTACTCGCAGCTCAAGACAGCGTTTCGCTATCGCAAGGAATACGTGAAGGGCTGCTCATGCAAGGTGGCGGAGTATGAGCCGCCGCCGGGTACGCTTCCAGCGCACGGTGCGGCGGCGGGCGAGGCGGGTGGCTGGGCCACGGAGGGCGCGCCGGCAGGCGCCGCACCTGGCGAGCCAGCCTTCGGCGGCGGCCAGGAAGAGCTGCCCTGGGCGACCACGACTCAATAGGCCATTTCTGAAATTATTGAGCTGACGCGTGTGTCCGTGCTGCGCGGAGCGGCACGCCGTTTCGCGGTGCCTATCCTCTTTGGCCTTTGAGGCGGGCTTCGGCACGGGTGCGGCCGATGAAAGGGAGCAGCGCTTTCAGCTCAGGGCCTGCGTCGCGGCCGGTGAGCGCAAGGCGGAGCGGGTGAAAGAGCGCGCGGCCTTTGAGGCCGGTTGCCGCCGAAACGGCGGTCGTCAGAGTTTTCCAGGTGTCGGCACCCCACGGCTCGGACGGGAGCAGGGTGGCGGCTTTGGACGTCAGGTCGGCGTTCTCGATCACTGGTTCGATGTCGGAGGTTGCGATCTCCCACCACCCGCGCGCTTCTTCGAGCACGGCGACGTTGCCGCGTACGGCGTCCCAAAATTCAGCGCCGCCGCCGACACCGAAGGCGGTGAGGCGGTCGGCCACGGTTTCGAAGCCGCTTTTGTGGAGGAGCTTGGCGTTGAGGTTCCGGAGCTCGGCCGCGTCGAAGCGGGCGGGCGTTGTCGAGACCTTGGCGAGATCGAAGAGGGCGGCGAGTTCGTCGATCGCGCCGTGCGGCTCGATGGCGTCCGACGTACCGATCAGGGCCGCGTAGCTCAGCACTGCCATCGGTTCGAGCCCGGCTTCGCGGAATGAGCTGATGGAGAGAGAGCCCGTCCGCTTCGAAAGGGCCGTGCCATCTGCACTGATCAGAAGGCCGTGGTGGCCAAAGGCGGGCGGCTCCGTGCCGAGCGCTTCGAAGATGGCGATCTGTACGCCGGAATTTGTGACGTGATCCTCGCCGCGCACGATGTGCGTGATGCCGAAATCGACATCGTCGACGACGCTTGTGAACGTATAGAGCGGCGTGCCGTCCTCGCGGATCAGGACGGGATCGGAAAGCGAGCCTATGTCCACCGTCTGGTCGCCGCGGATCATATCGTTCCACGAGACGATGGTGGGAAGCGGGCTGAGGCCGCTTTCGGCGCCCGAATTGGGCAGGCGGAAGCGCCAGTGCGGGCGGCGGCCTTCGGCCTCGAACCTTGCCCGGTCCTCGGCGGAGAGGCGCAGGCCTGTGCGGTCGTAGATCGGCGGAAGGCTGCGTGCGCGCTGGCGCTTCCGCTTGAGGTCGAGCTCGGCCTCGGTTTCGTAGCAAGGGTATAGGTGTCCGCTGGCTTTGAGCGTCTCTGCAACCTCGGCGTAGCGGCCGAGGCGGTCGGACTGGCGCTCTTCGCGGGTCCAGTCGAGTCCGAGCCACCGGAGGTCCGTTCGGATGGCGTCCGCGAATTCCTCCGTGGACCGCTCGCGGTCCGTATCGTCGAGGCGGAGCATGAACGTGCCTCCCGCCTTACGGGCGAGCAGCGCGTTCAACACCGCGGTGCGGATGTTGCCGATATGGAGCGTGCCGGTGGGGCTCGGCGCGAAGCGGACGGTGGGGTTCATGATGCGCGCCACCCTATAGGGCGGTTGGGAGAACTCAAGGGGGCGTGAAGGGTGCGCGACACTGCATCTCCGGCTTGACTTCTGAGGCGATCTCCGTGCGGCCCGGCAGCCACACCTGCCGTATGCTGAGGTTTGGCCCTGTTTCTTTGCAGGGCGGACATTAGGCGATTGGTAAGGATGCTCGCCTAGCTTTGACATCCACGGGAGCGTCGGGGTGGGGAAGTGTCATGTGCGTGGTTAAGTCTGTATCCGTTGAGGAATTCGAGTTCCGCGGCAGCATCAAGGATGGCGATGTCGCGCGCCTCAAGGCGGCCTTCCAAGACGATCCCGATATCCACGAGGACGAAGCCGAGACGCTGCTTCGGCTCAATCGGACGTGCCCGGTCCAGGCGCCTTCCTGGGGCGGGTTCCTGGTGGACCTGATCGGCGATTACATTCTCAATCAGAGTGGCCCCGAGGGCTACATCACGGCGGAGAAGAGCGATTGGCTCATCTCGCGGCTCTCGACGGACGGGTGGATTGCCAACCGTGCGGAACTGGATCTGCTGGTTGCGATTCTCGGGAAGGCGCGCTGGTTCCCGCTCAGTCTGGCGACGTTTGCGCTCGCGCAGGTGGCGGGGGCTGCCATCCACGGGTTCGGTCCGTTGCGGTCGGGGCAAGGCCAGCCGCCGGTGCCCGGCACGATCAGCGAGCAGGACATTACGCTGATCCGGACGATCCTCAACGCTTTTGCGGGCGACAGCGCGCTCGCGCTCACGCGGGCAGAGACCGAGATCCTGATCGCCATCGACGAGGCCGTGTCGGCCCGGCCGGTGCCGTCCGCGTGGGTGGATCTGTTCGCGAAGGCCATGTCGAACGTGCTGTTAGCTGAGCAAGGCTACGCCGTGCCGCCACGTTCCGTCGCGCTCAGGCCGCGCGTTTCGGCAGGCCAGCCCTTGCCGCTCGACCGGCAGGTGGCGGCGGCGCTCGGGTTTCTGACCCACGATTATCATTTGCCGTCCAACGAGGAGCGGGCGCTGGCCCGTCTCGAACGGCAGAGGATCGAGATCGTGACCGGCGAACGACTGGTCACAGACGAGCCGGGTTGGCTTTCGGCGCGGCTCGAGACGGATGCGCCGCGCTCAGCGGTGGCGGCGGCGGTGGCCGCGCATCTGCGCCGGGAACGCCTGATCGGTGCGGCTGTCCGGGACGGCAGAGCAGCCTGAAATACTCTAAACTCTAGAGAGTTAGCGGCCGGGGCCACTTGAGAGCAGCCCGTACCGGCACGGCGCGTTGCTCGGCGCAACTGGACCCGTTCATAATTCCGTCATGCCAGGCTGGCCCGGCGCGATTTATCGCGGTTTACGCGGTTCATAGAATTCGTCTAGAAAGCCTCCCACCGACTTCCCCGACATCGAGACAGGGCGCCCAGGGATAATGTTCAAGAAAATCCTCATTGCCAATCGCGGCGAAATCGCCTGCCGCGTGATCAAGACCGCGCGCAAGATGGGCATCAAGACGGTGGCCGTCTTTTCCGACGCCGATCGCGACGCGCTGCACGTCGAGATGGCGGATGAGGCCGTCCATCTCGGTCCTCCGCCGGCTGCCGAATCCTATCTGCTGATCGATAAGATCGTCGACGCCTGCAAGAAGACGGGTGCGGAGGCGGTTCACCCTGGATACGGCTTCCTGTCCGAACGCGAGGCCTTCCCGGTTGCGCTTGCGAAAGCCGGTGTCGTGTTCATCGGGCCGAACCCCAAGGCCATCGCGGCCATGGGCGACAAGATCGAAAGCAAGAAGGCTGCCGCCGCAGCTAAAGTTTCGACGGTGCCGGGCTACGTGGGCGAGATCGCCGACGAGAAGCACGCGATAAAGATCGCCGAGGAGATCGGCTATCCCGTCATGATGAAGGCTTCGGCCGGCGGCGGCGGCAAGGGCATGCGCATTGCCTACAACCGCAAGGAAGTCGAAGAAGGCTTCCCGCTGGCGCGCTCGGAAGCCAAGGCGTCGTTCGGCGACGACCGCATGTTCATCGAAAAGTTCATCGTCGATCCGCGCCATATCGAGATCCAGCTCATCGGCGACAAGCACGGCAACGTCGTCTACCTGGGCGAGCGCGAGTGCTCGATCCAGCGCCGTAACCAGAAGGTCATCGAAGAAGCCCCGTCGCCCCTGCTCGACGAAAAGACGCGCCGCGCCATGGGCGAGCAGGCGGTCGCGCTGGCCAAGGCGGTGGGCTACGATTCGGCTGGAACGGTCGAGTTCGTGGCCGGCCAGGACAAGAGCTTCTTCTTCCTTGAAATGAATACGCGCCTGCAGGTGGAGCATCCGGTGACGGAGCTCGTGACGGGCGTGGACCTCGTGGAGCTGATGATCCGCTCCGCGGCAGGCGAAAAGCTTCCGATCAAGCAGTCGGACGTTAAGCTCAACGGCTGGGCCGTCGAGAGCCGCGTTTACGCCGAGGATCCGTTCCGCAACTTCCTGCCCTCCATCGGGCGTCTCGTGAAGTATCGCCCGCCCGAGGAAGAGGTGCGCGACGGCATCACGGTACGCAACGACACCGGCGTCGAGGAAGGCGGCGAAATCTCGATGTTCTACGATCCGATGATCGCCAAGCTCGTAACGCACGGACCGACGCGCATCGCGGCCATCGACGCGCAGGCCGATGCGCTCGATGCGTTCTATATCGACGGCATTCAGCACAACGTGCCGTTCGTCTCCGCGCTCATGCATCATCCGCGCTGGCGCGAGGGACGCCTCTCGACGGGCTTCATCGCCGAGGAATATCCCGAGGGCTTCAGCCCGCGTGTTGCCGAGGGTGAGGAGCGCAAGGCGCTGGTTGCGGTGGCAGCGGCGATCGATCACCTCCACAATGCGCGCCGCCGGCTGATCGACGGCCAGATGACCAACGGATCGGTGACCTTCGCGAAACGCCGCGTGGTCGATATCGGCGGCGAGCGCCAGACCATCGAGGTTACGGCGACCGAGGATCAGTTGACCGTCGGCTTCCTCGACGCGAACGGCGCGGCCGAGCAGTCGCTCGCCGTGCAATCCGACTGGAAGGCGGGCGACCCGGTATGGCGCGGCGATGTCGGCGGCAAGGCCGTGTCGGTGCAGGTGCGCCCGATCCTGAACGGCGTGACGCTCTCCTATCGCGGTATTCAGAGCCCGGTCTACGTCTATACCGAGCGCGAGGCGGAGCTGGTGTCGTTGATGCCGGTGAAGGCCGCGGCCGACATGAGCAAGTTCCTGCTCTGCCCGATGCCGGGTCTCGTCAAGGCGATCCATACGAGCGAGGGCGCGGAAGTGAAGGCGGGCGACGCTCTGGCTGTCGTCGAGGCCATGAAGATGGAGAACATCCTCCGGGCCGAGCGCGATGGCGTGGTCAAGAAGGTCAACGCGAAGGCCGGAGATAGCCTGGCTGTCGACGCCGTGATCCTGGAGTTTGCGTGAGATGACCAACGCGTCGCGTAAACTCATCTCGTCCGGTTCCCCGTTCGAGCTTGAGATGGGCTATTCGCGCGCCGTCGTAGACGGGCGCTGGGTGTTCGTCTCCGGCACGACGGGTTTCAACTACGAGACCATGTCGATTTCGGACGACGTGACCGCACAGGCCGACCAGTGCTTCCGCAACATCGCCAAGGCGCTGGAGCAGGCGGGAGCGAGCCTCGCCGATGTCGTGCGGGTGAAGTACATCTTCACCAGCGCGGACGACTTCAAGCCGTGTCTTCCCGTTATGAAGACCTACTTTGGCGAGGTGCGGCCGGCTGCGACGCTGATCATTGCAGGTCTGGTCGATCCCGCTATGAAGATCGAGATCGAGGTCACGGCGCTGAAGCCGGACTGAGATTGCTCCAACAGGTCACGCCATGATCGGCACCCGCACCGCGCACGTCAGAATTGAGGGTCTCGTGCAGGGGGTGGGGTATCGTGCGTGGACGCAGAGGGTGGCGACCGAGCTCAAGCTCACGGGCTGGGTGCGCAATCTGATCGACGGCGCAGTCGAGGCCGTATTCCAGGGCGAGAACGAAAGCGTTGCGGAGATGATCGCCCGTTGTGGGCGGGGGCCCCAAGGAGCCGCCGTGAAGCAGGTCGAGATCCTTGGCGAGGAGGTCGTGGGCACCTTCGAGGGTTTCGAGGTTAGGGCGACAGCGGCGGCGGATGCCGGCTCGGACAAAAACCTCTGCTAGCCAAGGCGGGCAGCGGCGCGGCGCAGGCCCTGGATGATCAGCTCGTACGTCTCCTCGTCGCGGGCCTCCGGATACACCATGTAGACGGGATAGACGAAGCGGCGTGCGCGCTTGGGCTGATGCAGGCGGCCGCGCGCTACGTAGGGCTTCACGATGCGGGCCGGGAAATAGGCCGATGCCTCGGTGGTGAGCAGGTAATCGAGGCCGACGGAGCCGAGATCGAGGCGCAAGCCCGGGTTCGTGAGCTCGGGGTAGGCGGCTGCATGATCCTGCTGGAAGTCCGGTCCCCAATCCACCAGCACGTACTCGCCGGGCTCGCGCCTGCCAGGGGGAGCCTTGCCGCTCGTCACCAGCACGAACTCCTCGTCGAACAGGTGCTCAACCACGTGGCCCGGTGGCTGGATAGGGCGGTACATGACCGCGAGGTCGAGCGTGCCTTCGATGAGACGCTGGGTCAGGACCGGGGATGCGGCCGAGAAGGCCGAGACTGCGATGTCGGGGTTGGTGGCGCGGAGGCGCGCCACCCATTTCAGCAGGAAGCCTTGCCATAAGCCTTGAGAAGCGCCGACTGCGAGATGGTCGCTGTGCTGATCCACGAGGCTCACTTCGAGCTGCGCGCGTTGCCAGACGCGGACGAGCGCGAGCGCGTGCTTGCGGAACTGCTCGCCTGCGGCCGTGAGGTCTGCGCCGGATTTCGAGCGGTGGAACAGCGAACAGCCGAGGAGATCCTCGAGGCCTTTGATGCGGGCGGATACTGTGGACTGCGTGATGTTGAGCTTTACCGCAGCCTCGATAAAGCTGCCGGTCTCCGCGACCATCAAGAACGTTCGCGCGAGATTGATGTCCATTTATTGCTCATAACGCGCACTTAAAAAGCACAAAACTATCTATCGAAAACTTCGATAGGCGTCACCGGAAATTTCCGTTTGAAGGAGGAAATGATTCTCCTCACATTGCGAAAAGACCCGCCAACGAGTCGGGTCGGATCGAGCCCGGTGTGTGCCGGGTGTTCAATGGAAGGACTAACGACTATGGCTAAAGCTGCTAAGAAACCTGCCGCTAAGAAGCCCGCCGCGAAGAAGCCCGCGGCGAAGAAGGCGAAGAAGAAGTAACCAGTTTCAATTCGGAGCGCTTGTTGCCGGCTGTGGTTCTTGATCGCGTCATATCGTGGCTTCTGATCGCAGTCCTCCTTTCGCCCTCGGCCGCTCTGTCGGCTTCGATCACAAATCGGGACGATCGGGACCGCAAGGTCACCATCATCGAGGGCAGCACCCCAAAGACCCTGGTTCTCAAGCCGAACGAGGTGATCGATGGGATTTGCAAGGTGGGATGCTTGATCAGGATCGACGACAGTCGAGAAGACCCGTTCGAGCTCGAAAGCTCGGATGTCACGTCGATCGAGGATGGCCAGCTCTACGACGACGGTGCGGTGGCGCCGACAGTGTCCGGTTCAGGACCTGACGCCCAGCCTTCTCAGCCCGCCCCGCGTCCGTAGCAAAAGGCTTCGGTGTGCGAATTTGGCCCGGCTCCGCCTGTCGCGGGGCCGGGTTTTCATTTTTTACGACGGGCTTGTTTCACGCATTGTAGGCGTGTGAGCGTCCGTTTCGTTTGGCGGCACATCGTCGGTTGTGGGGCCGAACAGCTCTTCAAATCTCCGCCGCAGCGCGATGTCCACATCTTTCATCGATGTCTCGTGTCCGAGGGCGGCAAGGCTCGTCACGCCGTGCTCGGCAATGCCGCACGGGATAATCCCCGCGTAGTGGGAGAGATCGGGCGTGACGTTGAGGCTTGCCCCGTGGAAGCTCACGCCTCGGCGGATCCGGATGCCGAGGGCGGCTATCTTGCTTTCGGAGGGCGGAGGGCCCGGGTCGGCGATCCAGATACCGACACGGCCTTCGCGCGTCTCACCCCGGATGCCAAGGTCGGCGAGAGCGGCGATGAGCCACTGCTCCAGGGCGCCGACGAACGCCCGCACGTCGGCGCCGAAGCGGCGCTGGACGTCGAGCATGACGTACGCGATGCGCTGGCCTGGCCCATGGTAGGTGAATTGTCCGCCGCGGCCTGTCGAGAAGACGGGGAGGCGGTCGGGGTCTCTCAGGTCGGCGGGACGAGCGCTGGTCCCGGCGGTGTAGAGCGGCGGATGTTCCAGAAGCCAGACCAACTCGGGGGCTGCGCCATCGCGAATGTT
>ERZ869909.1422-NODE-1422-length-19414-cov-260.369447_pt1 | contig 19414 bp, 15 predicted proteins | sample MGYA00520892_ERZ869909 | MGnify/ENA primary metagenome ERZ869909 (study PRJEB32215, sample SAMEA104723947) | bioreactor metagenome | biome: bioreactor; feature: anaerobic bioreactor; material: water | place: China | collected 2015-03-12 ...
TGAGTGCGCTCTATCTCGCGCAGAATCGCAACCGTGTCATGCCGCTTCAAACGCTCGTGCAGCGGGAACAGTAGTGACGAAACCAGGTGGGTGTACGCGGTGCCCAAATCAAACCTTCTCCATTATGTTGTCGCGGAGCTCAGTCGAGCCGGTAGGAGCGGCGTGAGCCGCGAACTCCGAGCCGGCATGCTCAGCAATCACGACCGGTCTTGCTGACACACGGCCTGACCGCACTGCCAAACCGGGTGTCGGAAGGCACAGGAAATACGTCGAGAGAAGCACCATGATCCAATCGGAAAGCAGCATGTGCTGATATTCGACAACACAGTCATTTTGCGGACGCAAGTCGCACCCACCATCTCCAATAACCGTTAGCATTATGCACTGTGGCTTGTCGCCCAAGTGTCAGGTGAAGAGCCGCTCTGTGCTTTTTCGGGTGATATCGTTCATGAACTGGTCGGATTTGCGGGTAGCCATCGTTGGACCTTTGCCGCCCCCAGCCGGTGGTATGGCGAACCAGACGCGTCAACTCGCCGAGTTGCTGCAGGGGGAGGGGGCTTACGTGGACGTGGTGCAGGTCAATCCTCCCTACAAGCCGGCGTGGGTGGCCAACCTGAAAGGACTCCGCGCCGTTTTTCGCCTCATTCCCTACTTCTTCCGGTTGTGGAATGCCACCGGCCGAGCCAATCTGGTGCACGTGATGGCCAATTCAGGTTGGTCCTGGCATCTGTTTACGGCACCTGCTGTGTGGGTCGCCTCGCTAAGAGGGGTCCCGGTTGTCGTCAACTACAGGGGTGGAGAAGCCGATCGCTTTCTCTCGAAGCATGCGTCCATTGTCAGGGCGACGATGCGCCGGGCTTCATCATTGGTGCTGCCCTCGGGCTTCTTGCTCGAGGTGTTCGCGTGTCATGGGATGGGGGGCAGGGTCGTGCCGAACATCGTCAATGTGGAGCGCTTTCAGCCAGATGCCGAGCACTCACTCGATCCCTCCGCGCCTCATCTCGTCGTGGCACGCAATCTCGAGCACATCTACGGCAACGACATCGCGTTGAAGGCGTTTGCCAAAGTCCTTGAGGTGATTCCCGGCGCCCGACTATCGATTGCGGGCTCAGGCCCGGAGCTGGCCAGTTTGACGGCTCTGGCCGAGCAACTCGGCGTCTCCGAAAGAGTCAGCTTCACGGGACGACTCGACCGCGATGAGATGGCTGCGCTCTACCGGCAGGCCGACGTAATGCTCAACCCTACCCGTGTCGACAACATGCCCAACTCCGTGCTCGAGGCGATGGCAAGCGGCCTGCCGGTGGTAGCAACGTCCGTTGGCGGAGTGCCGTTCATCGTAGAACATGAGAGGACAGCGTTGCTTGTGCCAGCGGACGATGAGGATGCGTTGGCATCGGAGACTTTGCGCTTGCTGCGTGACCCGGAACTCCGGGCTCGACTCTCCCGGGCAGGGGTCGCCTCGGCCAGGGAGTATCGATGGAGCGACGTTCGGACGAAGTTGGCCGATGTGTACCAGGCCGCCTCGATGCAGGAACTGATCAGGGGGGCGGCATGAGTCTGTCTGCAGGCTTCCTGCAAGGGTCTCGCGGTCCCTTGTTTTACACACTGCACTCAACATCAACAAGTCCGAGGTGCCGTGGTGTTGTGCTCGTTGCGCAGCCCTTTGCCGAGGAGCAGAACAAATCCCGCAGAATGGTTGCGTTGCAGGCGCGCGCCCTGGCCCTGGACGGTTGGGTCGTGATGGTGCCGGACCTCTACGGATGCGGCGACAGCCATGGCGACTTCGGCGAGGCCGACTGGCAAGGATGGCTGGACGACCTCGATGCTTGCCTCACCCATCTGCGCCGGACTCACGCAGGTCCGGTGGTGTGTCTGGGGGTTCGCGCCGGTTGCCTGCTGCTGTCGCAGTTCGCGCAGCAGCGAGATGCGCTTGAGCCTGTGGCTACCATCTTCTGGCAACCCGTGCTGGACGGAAACCTCTTTCTGATGCAGTTTCTTCGTTTGCGTGTGGCCGCCGGGATGATTGGCGGCAATAAGGAAAGCACCAGGGATTTGCGCGCGAGGCTTACGGCAGGCGAGTCGCTGGAGATTGCCGGCTACATGCTTTCATCCAAGCTGGCCTCAGGCCTTGCGGAATCACGGCTGGAAGCGCCGAGAACGGGGGCGGTGCATTGGTTCGAAGTCGTGTCCTCGGACGATGCTGGTCTATCAGTCCAGAGCAGCAAGTGCATCGACGAATGGCGAAGCTCAGGCATAGAGGTGCATGCCACAACCTGCACAGGTGAGCCGTTCTGGAGTGCCCAGGAGATTCGGGAGGTGCCGAGCTTGATCGAGCTCACGCGGGCAGCGGTGGTTGACGCCGAAAGCGGAGTGCCAGCATGACGGAACGTGCCATCATTTTCGACCGCCAGGGTGACGAACTGATCGGCATACTCCATCCCGGTCGGTCCGAAGCACGGGTAGGTGTGCTCGTCATCGTAGGCGGCCCCCAATACCGCGTTGGCAGTCACAGGCAATTCGTTCTGTTGGCGCGAGCCCTTGCTGCCGCCGGTATCCCTGCGTTCCGTTTCGATTATCGCGGGATGGGAGACGCCTCCGGAACAATGCGTAGCTTCGAGGAGGTGCAAGACGACATCGCCGCGGCCATCGACAGCTTCGTCGGGAGTGCGCCGACGCTGGAAAAGGTGGTGTTGTGGGGGCTATGCGACGCTGCATCCGCTGCGATCGACTACGGTTGGCGCGACCCCCGTGTGGCGGGCCTTGTACTGCTCAATCCTTGGGTGCGAACGGAAGAAGGGCTGGCCAAGACCTTTCTCAAGCACTACTACCTGCAGCGACTCACGAGCCTGACCTTCTGGTCGGGTTTGTGCCGGGGCAGGGTGAATCCGCTTACCTCGCTGCGCTCATTACTCATTCACGTCCGCAAGGCTGCGGGAGGTCAATCCGAATCCCCGGCCAATGGGCTCAGCACTACGCTCGCGCCAGCATCGGATAACCAGGATCGCCGCATCGAGCAATCGCCACTAAATCCCGGCGAAACACTTCCGGTGCGCATGGCCGAGGGCTGGCGGCGCTTCAAGGGCCGCATACTGCTGATCCTGAGCGGCAATGACCTGACTGCAGCCGAGTTTCTCGAGACTGTGGGCTCATCCGACGCCTGGAGCGGCCTGCTCGAGGCGCCGAGTGTCAGTCGCCGTGACCTTCCAGGTGCGACGCACACCTTCTCCTGTCAGGCGTGGCGTGCGCAGGTCGAGCACTGGACTGTTGAATGGCTGGGTGCCGAACCGGCGGTCGCTTGGACGACAGCATCCGTGGTCGAATCCAGGGCATGAACGATATCCGGATGAACAAGCCATATCCATGAAAACTCGCGTTCATATCACCGTCGATACTGAGTTCAACATAGCCGGCGCGTTCAGCGATGCCGTGAATTGCAGGCCAGTCGGTCCGCAGTCGGTCTATTGTCGAACCAACGAACAGTCACATGGGCTCGGCTATCTTCTGGATACCCTGAATCGCTTCGGTCACAAGGGAACGTTCTTTGTCGAAGCGCTCAACACCATCTATTTCGGAGACGAACCGATGGGGGGGATCGCAAAAAGTCTTCATGCATCGGGCCACGATGTTCAACTTCATCTTCATCCATGCTGGACTTACTTCCGTCACGAAGACTGGGCGTCCCGGCTGCAAGTCGAGCGACCAAATGACAACATATGCCGTCGGACCGAAGATGAAATTGTCGAGCTTATTCAACATGGACTTGCGGCCTTCAATCGCTGGGGTATTCCGGCCCCGACCGTCTTGCGAACCGGGGGGTTGAAGGTCAACGAGGCCGTCTATCGCGCGATGGGCCGCTGCGGCCTCTTACGAGCGTCAAACGTTGGAGTCGGAATATACCGCCCGGATGACTCAAGCCTTCAACTCTATGCAGGCAATCACGACGTCGAACACGTACTGGAAACACCGGTCACAACCTATACTGATTTCACGGTGTGGCGGCGGCGACATCTCAAATGTCTGACCCTGACCGGTTCATCATGGCCTGAGATTCGGACGGTCTTGTTGCAGGCGAGAAGGTCCGGGCTTTCGGACGTGGTCCTGCTTACGCATCCCTTCGAGTTTGTGAAGCATCGAGACCGCACCTACGAGAAGCTGTTTCCGGACAGGATTAACCGAGATCGATTGCTCAGGTTGTGTGATTATCTTGCCGGAAATGCCGAGTTCGAGGTCGCTACCATGGGAGCGCCGGCGCCCACGCTGCGAAAAGGGCAGAATCCATTGTTGCGTACCCCCGTCAGATACGCACTGCCACGCATGGTGGCGAATGCGGTGAACCACGCTGTGATGCGCTTTTGAGAAACCTCGGAATGGGACTCTCCAGTATGAAAAATGATTCCGCGATGGGACTCGGCGCGCCTGCACTGCGCAGGGTCAGGGTACTCGGGCTTCTTTTCCTCCTGCTCGCAGCATGGGCGCTGCCGTCGGTCGGGTTTGCCCAGACGAGTGTGGTCTGCCCGCCGCTGGAGCGGAGGTTTGGGCCGCATGACTATCTGAACCCTTCCTCCCGCCAGCGCTTTCTCAATCTTGTGGAAAGACATCATTTCACGGATCGAGTCAGGAACATGAATCCGCGGGGCGATACCGGTTCATTAATCGGCGACATCCAGTACACGCTCAACTGGTTTCCAAATCATCATGAGGCACTGGATCTCTTCGCCCGGCTGGCGGTACGTGAGCAAAACCCCCAGCCGCTGGGCGCTAGCGCACACATCGACTGTCGCTTTCAGTGGGCACGCCAGGTTAATCCGCGTGATGAAATGGTGCCGATGATTCAAGGGCTCTATTTCCATCGTCTTGGCCGCAACAGCGACGCCATCAGGCAGTTTGAACAGGCGGTGGTTCTCGGGCCCAACAATGCAACGGTCAGATACAACTTTGGCCTTGTCCTCGTTCAGGCCAGGCGCTTCGAAGAGGCCCGGGAGCAGGCGCGTGCAGCCTATGCATTGGGTTTTCCGCTCCCCGGGTTGAGAGATCAGTTACGGCGGGCCGGTTATCCTCTTGGAGATTGAGCCTCGATGCGCGACCTTCTGCTCTTCGGCATCATCGTCGGACTTATTCCCTTCATCCTGCGGCGACCGTGGCTCGGTGTCGTGGCCTGGTTCTGGATCGGTTTGATGGTTCCACAGGCACACACCTGGGGTTTCATGCGGACTTTCCCTCTGGCAATGCTCATCGGTGGGGTAACGCTCGCCGCGTTGGTCGTCAACCGTGATCGGCGCAATCTGCCGATGACGCGCGAGATGGTCATGATGTTCGTGCTGGCGGCCTACATGACGATGACCACCTATTTCGCGGTGTACCGCTCCGGTGCGTGGGCTCAGTGGGAGAGCGTGATGAAGATCCTGCTGATGACCTTCGTCACACCAATGTTGATTTTTGGGCCGCGACGGATTGTGTGGGTCATTCTGGTTACGGTGGTGTCGCTGGGGTTCTATGGTTTCAAGGGCGGGCTTTTTACCATCTCCACCGGGGGCAGCTACATGGTGCTCGGGCCACCCAGGTCGTTCATCTCGGGCAATACGTACATTGGGCTCGCCATGGTCATGGTGCTGCCGCTCATTCTGGTTACCGCGCGGTTCTTCAATGAACGCTGGTTCGATTTGGGCTGGCCCCTGAAACAGAGCTGGTACAAGGGAATAGGGCTCGGGTTCTATGCCATGTTCTGGCTTACGGGCCTGGCGATCATCGCCACCTATTCGCGTGGGGCCTGGTTGGGGTTGCTCGCAGTTGCGCCCTTCGTCTTTCTGCGTATGCGACGAAAGTGGGCGATCGTCGCAGCGGCCGTGCTCGCTCTGGGTGTGGTCGGAATTGCGGCGCCCGACCGAATGGTCGAGCGGTGGCAGACCATCGGTGGCTACGAGGAAGACACTTCCGCAATGCAACGTATCCAGTCCTGGGGCGCCAACTGGAACATGGCAGTCGAGCGGCCGCTGACCGGGATGGGCTTCAGAAACGTTGAGATGGGTTACTCGTGGTGGATTTCGTACGCGAATTTCGAGGGCTACTGGCGCCACGCCTTGTCGCCCCATAGCATCTATTTCCAGATGCTCGGCCAGCACGGTTTCGGCGGTCTGTTCGTGTTCCTAACCTTGATCGCGTTTACTTGGCTGACGCTGGGACGAATCAAGAGGCAAGCGAAAAAGGCCGACCAGCGGTGGTTGTCGGAATACGCCTGGGCGATGCAGGTCGGTATCCTGGGTTACCTGGTGTCAGGCGCATTCCTGGACGTCGCCTATTTCAACCTCGTCTACGCCTTCGTTGCACTCGCAATTATCATGCGTCGCGAACTGGACGAAACTGCGGCCTTCAGTCCGGCTCAGTACCGACCTGTCTCACAACCCGCCGGTACTCAGGCGATTGGCGCAGGCGCACGGACTCAAGGGGTCGCGGCAGTGGGTGGAATGCACGTCGGGCGAGACTAATACCCGGTGTGCTAGGAAATCTTAGCTGTGCGTGGTTGGCCTCGCAGAGCCGCAATCACTGTACGGCGGAGTTCCATCAGCCCGCAGAGTTCGGCCTCAAATTCAATATCCGAGATTCGCTCACCGTCGAGAACCCTTGGGAGTGCGAGACGGTGCGTCTTGTGTGAGCACAGACCATTGTCGGTTGTGGTGGCACTTCGGACACCCGCAGCTTCAAGAGGAGCGAAATCCTCGCTTTGCCATTTCCCGCTGGGGTAACAGAAATGTCTGGTGGGTGCATCGCTGATGCGCAAGAGTCGCTGCCTATTCTCGGCAATTTCCAGTGTGGCGCAGCTTGTGCCGTTGTGTCTTACCCGATGTCGGTGCGTATGCAACTGAAACGTCAGGAGCCCGTCTTTCGAGCATTCCCGCGCTTCGGACAACGACATCAGGCCGAACTGGCGAGACGATGCGGCCCACGCCCAGTCGTATTGAAGTGTCGAAGCGATCTCTGCTAGAAGGTCGACGCGTTCGTGCGCGTTCAGCCGGGATTCGGCGAATGCCGCCACCTGATCGTAGACGAAGTCGCGTGCCACCGGATTGTCCAGGTCATGGCTTCGCCCGTTCAATGACTCGATGCGTGTGGCGTTGCCGTCAAGCACACGTCGTGGTGATGTGACGAGGATGTGTTGAAGCGCCACACCGAATACCGGGGTGCCGTTTTCCGCATGGTACGTGGTGAGGTAAATCGTGGCAGCAAAGCCGCGCGCGGTCAGCGTCGGCACCATGTTGCGAAAGGTGCCGTACCAACCGTCGTCGATGGTGATCACAACAGCGGAATCGGGCAGGCTGCCGTCGCCCAATCGCTCCAGCGCCTCTTCCAGCGGCAATACGGGATAGCCAAGCCGGTCCAGCAGGTCCATCCGTCGCGAGAAGGTTTCGCTGCGCATGAACAAGAAGTTGAACGGATTGGGTTGTCGGTCATCCATCCAGATGCCGTGGTAACACAGAATTCGCAACCGTTTGCGCGTTACATATCTTGCGAGCTGGAACAGACCCAGCCCTTTCAGCAACTTCAGTATTCCTTGCTTGTAGTCAGTCAATCGCCTCTCCACTGATTCCGGCCCATGCGAGCATCGTCCTACGCGGCCAGATCATCAGGTAAATCGCTGGTATATAGCGCCCTTGCTCGAACAATGAGCGTCGCGTGGGCGAGCGGGTAAGAGCGCCTGAACTGCCTTCCTTGTCGGTACCCACCTTGACCATCAACGCACCGTGAGTTTCAGGATACTCCCGCAGGTAGGATAGGCGGGGGCTGATCTCCGAGAGCGCCGGGTCACGAAACCAGCTTGAAGCAATCACACCTCTATAGCGAGGGTTGATCGCGAGTATTTCCGCGAGGCGCTTGTAACTGGCCAGCCAACCGTTTGGATTGAAATCATCCAGACTGTCGGGGTGTGCGTGCAACTCGAGCATGGGCCTGAAACCGCGGGCTCCAGTCATTACGCACCTTAGCACCCGAAGCCTTTGGATGAAGCTGCCACGCATAAGCGTACTGCGTGGCAGGCCCGAGCCGACGTCCGCGAACTCTGCGCCCACCGGTATCAAGCGCCCCCCGAGAATTGACAAGTTCTTGCGCCACCGGTCCTCAGTCAGGGCAATCGTCGTTCCCTCGTCGCGAATGGTTGCCAGAATCCGGCGAAACTCCCTGGCATAGAGAGGCAGGATCGAAGGCGGCAGGTTCACCGCCCGCATGTTGCGTGGGTGAGTGAAGGACGATGCAACAAGTGCGCGTGCAGCCAGTTGAGCCGTTGCCGCACTCTTGGCGTTCGATGCTCGAGCAAAATCGTGAAATGCTTGGGGAAGGTGACGATAGCTGGAAGGTAACGACCCGCTGCCGAGTAGCGACATAGCCGTCAACGCCTCGGTGAGCATCTCGCTCAGCGGTGCATCTCGCTTGCCGAGCTCAGCCCTGAGAAGCCTGCCGGCATCGAGTGCCGATTCACACAAAGCGTCCAGCTCGGCTTGCGAGGAGAGGTATGTTTGCTCATTCATCGGTGGTGTCCTAAACCAAAGCGACCCCGATTTATACTGTCGCCATTCTGACACGGGCGTACGTCGTGATGCCTATAATGTCGGCTCCAGTATCTACAGGCGTTCAGAAAACTGAGTATGAGCATGACGTCCGAATCGCCTTTGGTGTCCGTCATTCTGCCAGCGTACAACGTGCGGGAACATATCGCTGATGCCATCAACAGCGTTGTGGTCCAGGCGCTGCCTTCGATGGAGATCATCGTCGTGGATGATGGCTCAAGCGACGGCACCGCCGAGTTCGTGAAGCAATCGTTTCCCGATGTTCGACTCTTTCGAAAGCCCAACGGCGGTGCGGCTTCAGCACGCAACCACGGCATGCGCGAGGCGCGCGGTACGTTTATCGCATTCCTCGATGCAGATGACGTTTGGCTGCCGGGCAAGCTGCTCGCCCAGCTCGACTACATGCGCGATCATGATCAGGTCCGGCTGGTTTGTGGAGGGTTCTCCTTCTGGCATCCGGATGAGTCAGGTGCCTTCCCGGAGCCCGCGACTCTCCATGAGGCGGTTTCCCACGCAGTCGTCGATGCGGAGCAATCGGGCTGGAACTACCACAAGTTGCTACTGAGCAACTTCGTTTGGACGTCCACGGTCGTCATTCACCGGTCGTTGATCGATGAAGTCGGGTTTTTCGATGAATCTCTCAGGCTGGGGCAGGACTATGATTACTGGCTACGCGCCGCGAGGGTAACCGAGATACACGTTCTCAAAGGAGCGTTCGCGCTCTATCGGAAGCACGATGGCAGCGCCACAATGCGGGGCACCGCCACGGAGAACTTTGCCGCGCGCGTGATAGAAACCGCATTGACGCGTTGGGGTCGAACGAGTCCAAACGGTGAAAGCGTCTCTCGCGAGGCCCTTAACGAACGGCTCTACTCTATACACCACTCTGCGGGCTACGGTTGTTATCACAATGGGCGCATGCAAAGGGCCGTGAGTGAGTTTGGTGCTTGCGTCAAGCTACGTCCACTATCGGCGAAATCGTGGCTTTACCTCGCGTTATCATCAGTAGGCATGCTTCGATCAAGGTTGAGCAAGACCCACTGACGGCGCTTAGGTCCGGGCGGATTTTTCGAGTAAGGCGATGGTTAGCATCGCGCCGATGCAATCGTCTTGCATGCCTCTACCCGCGTGCTGCCTCTCAAACAGGTCCACCATTCCAGAGCCGAAAACCTCGCGTATCCATTCCGAGTGCCCGATTATCCGGAACACGCTGTTGCGAAAGCCGTCATTTGTTCGCAGCAGCCGTTCGAAGGCGGTTTCCTTCTCGGGCCTGCGCAGACTGGATGGCAATAGCCTGTTGCGATAGTAGCGAAACAGTTTTGCGAGCTTTCGGCTGCGGGCCAGCCCTGGTCCTGCGGACACCGGCAACCCGGTCTTGTCGTGTTTGATTGCGCCAAGCCTTGGGTTGATCGCTGTGATGATCTGCTTGTAGATTCGCGCGTCCTTGCGCAAACCCCACGGCAACCGAGTCGCATAATCGATAAATTCTTTGTCCAGTCCAGGGGTACGTACGTCCAGATGGTTCGCATTCAAGCGCACGATACCGAATACCATGCGCCTGCTACGGTTCTCCATGATGTACTGCTGGCTGGCATCCAGCCCGTGCCTTCCACTTGGGTAGCGCTGCATGAAGTCGTCGGTTAAAGCCCTGAAGACGGATGAGTCGGTATCGAGTTCAAGTTTCTGGGCTCGATATCGCGCGAGTGCAAAGCGTCTCTCGCAAGCCTCCTGCATCCCGACAGAATGGTGAAACATGGCAGGATTCATCATGGTGTCCTGCAGAAAGCCGTTCATGGTGGCCGTGCAGCCATGCTCTTTCGCAAGCACCCTTGATGCCCCGGCGAGTCTCCAGTGCCCAACATTGAAGTCGCCAGAGTCCAGATTCAAGTCAAACGAAGAAACATCGGACATCCAGTCGCTTGCGTCGAATTCGACGAGACTTCGATCAAGCGTCGCGGCGATTTCTCGTGCAATCGGGAGTTCGTAGTCGCCAAGGTCCTCGACGTGGAAGAACAAGTCGTCTTCCTGCAGCATGTCGATGCAGCAAGCGACATTGCACCTCGAATCAAGTCCGCCGGTGAGTGGCCACGCGAACCGCCCAGCTTGAGCGGTTTCGAGCGCACGGCGGTTTGCGGAGCGAATGACTTCGATTCCTTCGTCAAGCAACGAACTGCTATCTGTGACGCTCGACTCATTGGCCGTCGGCGTCCAATAGCGCTCCACGGATTCCAATCCGTTCGGCCTTAGCCTCACACTGCTTGCGGGTGGCATCAACGAAACACCCGCGAGGACGGTTCGTTGCCAATTCGAATGATTCTGGAGTACGAATTGCATGATGCCGATCGGGTCTGGCGCTTGGAAGCCGAACCGAACCATGTCGATCAATCGGCTCGCGAAGAAGGCGCGACCGTCGCGCACGCCCCAGTAGAGTGGGATCGAGCCGAGCCTGTCTGATGTCAGCGTGATGCACTCCCCGTCGTCGAAGGCGATCTCAAGCCAGGAGCCGTTGCGCGCCAGTGGGTCCGATTCCTCGTTTGAAATCCGCCCATCGTGGAAGAGTAAGGCCCCGGTCTTGCAGGTTACTTGATAGCTCTTGTCAAGCGTGTAACTGATTTGGAGGGCATCAGAGTACCGCTGCAACTCAGGATAGGCGATAGCTGCGGTCGTGTCCGGGGAGTTCTTCGTTGACACCAAGCCTTTGAGGGAAATCATGGGTATTTCGACGTCTGTGTTGGGTACAGTTGAGCAAGGGCAGAGACTACTGAAGGCAACATCATTTTGCACACCTATTGATTCATTCAAATATGCGCGTGGCGCTCCTTCTGCGGAGTCTCCAACCGCGGAGGATCCGACGCATCGTACATCACGCTATCAGTAGTATTTCACAGTGGTTTGCTTCGCATGCTACAGATCCAGTCTGCAATGACATTCATCGTATAATTCGGCCTCTCCGGGAAGCAATGGCCCGTCGGACGCCCTACGTCGTCTGGGCGGGTTCTTATCGAGAAGGGGTATGACATGGGTTTCTTGCGAACCCTGGATCAACGAGCCAATGTGGAACGCGCGAAGTTCTCGCGCGCACTCGAGTTGTCACGCTACAGGAGCAGTCAAGGTCACCATACCCTCCCTCGTCAGCTGATCGAAATGATCGCCCTCCGCTTGCTAAGAGGCATCGGCCCCGAGTATTACCATACAGCGAGCTTCTGGAACCGGGAGACGCCGTGGCAAGAAAAGCTTGGGCACATGGGGGCCGCCGAGTATTCGCGCTTTATCGATTCGTTCAACAAGCCCAATTTTCAGAAGGTTTCTCAGCACAAGGTTACCGAGAAGGCCTTGCTTTCCTTGTTTTCGATTCCCACACCTCGCTTCATCGGTTACTTCAATCCTTCGAGTGGACGTGATCGCAACGGAAACGATCTTAAGACTGTTGAGAGTCTCCGAGACGTTCTTGCCAGAACCGAGTGCGGCAAGATCTGCTTCAAGCGCCCCGAAGGTTGGGCCGGGCGGTCGTTCCAGGCTGCCGAGATCGTGCGTGATCAGTCGCAGCTGATGCTTCGCCCACTGAATCGTCCCGAACCGGTTAGTGTCGACGACTACGCCAGAACCGACTTGCGCTTCGACCGCGACTGTAAGTGGTTGATCGAGGAGTACTGCGAGCAGCATGCGTGGTACAAAGGCCTTCACCCTTCAAGTCTGAATACTATGAGGCTGTGGGCCATTCGCAAGACTGAAGGTGCTCGGGCCGAGGTTATTGCCGGTTACTTGCGAATGGGGCAGCGGGGGGCTCTTGTCGACAACCGCCAGGCTGGAGGGTTGGTTGCCAGAATAGACGTTCAAAGAGGGGGTGTCGTTGGATGCGTTGTTGATGGGCTTGGTGGAGAATGGAGTTCAAGCTGCCATCCCGAAACCAAGGCCAACGTCGAAGGTGAGCAACTGCCATACTGGAACGAGGCGGTCAGCTTGGCGGCAGATGCCCTAAGCGTGTTTCCGAATATGCGCTTTGCAGGCGTGGACGTTGCCGTGAGTCCCGATGGGCCGATGATCATAGAGTTGAACGTCAAGCCATCTATGATTGGTGCTGCGATCACGGGGACGCCCTTGAGAAAGGTGCTTCGCGCGTAAGCCAAATTGGGCAATTGGCGTGCCCTGCACCGCTCTTGAGGTCGCATCGCTATCGAGAGTCCCTTAACCAAGAACTCCTCCCCTGGCCTGGGTAATTTGCGGACTGCGCCCAGCGCCGGGGCTGCGCGATGCCTTAACCTTTTTAGTCTAGCGTAGCTTCGGTCCTTTCCGTTACAACCGTTTGGGTGCCTGTCGCCAGCCTGTAGAAGTGTGTTCCAGCCGTGTTCAGAGCTTGCCACGAACCTTCTTCCACAACCGTCCCCTGGTGCATCACGTAGATCTTGCTACATGGTTTGACCGTGCTGAGTCTGTGTGCGACGAGAATTATCGTTTTGTTGCCGCTGAGGTTGTGGATGGCGTCCATCACCGCGCGCTCGGTAGTGTTGTCGAGGGCGCTGGTTGCCTCGTCGAAGATGAGGACTGACGGGTTTCGGTAGAGAGCACGGGCGATTCCGATGCGTTGGCGCTGGCCACCGGATAGACGTACGCCTCGCTCCCCAATGATCGTGTCGTAGCCTTGGGGGAGATCCTGCGTGACGAAATCGTGGAGATTTGCCAGGCGCGCGGCGCGCTCCACTGCTTGCCCGTCGATTCGTTCAGGGGGCGAGCCGAGTGCGATATTTGCCGCAACGCTCTGGTCAGCGAGGAAGATGCTTTGCGGCACGTAGCCCAGAGTCGCCTGCCAGTTCCGTATGTTGGCCGGTCCAAGCGGCGTATCGTCGATTCTCACTTCACCCGACTCCGGATTGAGCAGGCCCAGGATCAGGTCAACGAGGGTGCTCTTTCCTGCGCCCGATGACCCCACCAACCCGATGGTGGTGTTAACCGGGATGCGGATGCTTAAGTCGGTGAGGGCTGCCGCGTCAGCTTCGGGGTAGCGGTAAGTGATGCTCTGCAGGACAATTTCGCGCGCTGGCATCAGTGGAGGCGGGTCCGACGCCATCTTCGTGGGCGACCGCGCCGAAGCGGTGTCTAGATCTGCCAAAACGGTGTCGACTGCCGGCATGTTGAATCTGAGCACGGCGACGGTGCTGAAGATCTTCTGAAAAGCCGGAATCAGCTGTTTGCCGGCAAGCCCGTACAAGCCGATAAGCGGCAGGGCTGCCGCGATGCCACCATCGCTCATCAGGTAGAGAACGAGAAGCAGCACACCGCCGAAAGCGATACCCTCGATCGCGTACTGGGGCAAATTGGCCAGCAGAGTAACGTTGGCCTGGTGCATAGCGAAGCGGCGAGAGGGATTCCCAAAGCGTGCCAGGTAGTCGTGCTCTCGCCCCAGAAGGCGGATCTCCTTCGCGCCGGCGAATGCTTCTGATGCGGTTGTGAAACGCTCTCGGTTGGCGGCGACACGATCCTTGCCGATGCGATTGAGCCAGCGCTTCGAAACGAGGTAGATCGTACCGTAGGCGGTGCCCAGCGCGGTGGCAACCCCAATCGCCAGCCAGGGCTCGACGACTATGAGCAGCGCGATCACCGAGATGGCCAGCAATGTGTAGCTCAGCAGACGCATCGCTGGCAGTAGCGCGGCGGTAACGGCCTGGCCGGTCTCCTGAAGCACGGTCTTGGACAGATCGCCGGAATTGCGTTGCAGGTAGAACTCGTAAGGTCGGCGCAAGTACCCGTCCATCAACCGATAAGACAGGTGGTACTGCTGCAGGCTCGAGTATCGGGTGACCGCCCATTGGGTGAGCGCCTGCAGAGCTGTGCCCGTCACAAAAACCAGAAACGCTGCAAGCCCGAGAAACTGAAGAAAAGCGGTTGAGCTGGAGAAGCCGAGGCTGTTGTAGGCACGGTCGAGCCAAGGCTTCGCCTCGATCATGCCCGGGTCTGACAGGACGGCGAGAAAGGGCATTATCGAAGCGACGCCAGCTGTCTGCACGAAGGCAGTGACGATCATGAGCAGGATTAGCAACACGACCTTGGGGCGGTCGCCTGGATGCAGCAGGGAGTAGAGTTTCTTCGCGGTTTCGAGCATCAGCCTTGGTGTTGAGAGGTTTCAGAAGGCAAGCAGCGTGCACGATATCAGCAAATACCGTGAGGATAGATGTGCGTGATGTGCGGCACATTATCGATCCGTTTTGGGGTGGCGGGGTGCGACATTCGTCGCGAGCTCCTTCGAAACGGCTGCAAGGCTTTCAGGCAGCGGAGGACAGTTCGGCCTGACCGGTCTGGCCCGCGTGTGGTGGGTGGTCTTATGTCGACCAACTAGCGACTTCTGATCGCACGGATCATTGCTGGGCTGAGGTCTCTTGCATTGGCGGCTGGCGCGGGGTGTATACCGCTGGGGGCTTCGTTGGGCTGCGACGCCGGAGAGGCGCGAGCCGCTGGTGGTGGGTCTTCGAGTTGGCGCGCCGAAGACGGGGGCGAGCTCCGGGGTGGCGTGCGACGGGCTACGGCCGCATCGGTGTTGTTACTAGCGTGTTTGTATATCCTCGCCCCATGTTCAGTCTGAATGAAGATGACCCCCAGTTCAGGGATTGGGGCAAGCCGCAAGCCGGCATATCGGCTACGCCAAACGCCCTCGTCGAACGTTCTTACGAGTGTCCAGTTAGACAGGTCGCCGCTCAACTCCCATAGTTCGCCAGTCGACGCACGGTACACGAGATACGCGCCCGAAACAGGGTCGTGCGTCAGATTGTCGTTTGTTATGCGATGATTGAATGGCAAGCTGGCTGCCTCTGTGATTGCGCCGTTTGGCCCAATCACAGAAACGGTGCGACTGGAGTGGTTGCCCCCCATCACCAGCATTTCGCGCCTGTTGCTGTTGTAGTGGGCAGTGGAGTGATACCCATGCACACCCACTGGGCCGAGGTCGGTGTACCCCTCCTGTGAGTCGGCGCGCTCTGGATCGATTGCCCACGCCCGGCGCTGGCGTATAACGATGAGCCGGTCAAGGTCGTCGTGCCACTCGATCGGGATAAAGCTGCGCTCGTCAGAGGCGGATAATGGCACGATCAACATCGGATCGGCCAGCGTCTCCCATCTGCGCTCCGCGATCACGTATCGGAGAAGAGCGTTTTGCCTGGAGCTTCGGCGCCAAAGCCGATAGTAGTGCCCTCGCACTGAGTCAAGCGCAATCTTGTTATAGACGTGGTAGCCGCCGGTCTCTTTCACGGGGCCGCCTTCCAGCGGAAGATCACTCCACGAATTCGTCAGCGCGTCGTACCGATAGAACACGTTGCGCGCATTGAGCCCCTGAAAATAGATACTTGCCGTTTCCGGGTGCCAGTGTATCCGGTCGCCCCACGTATCCGCTCGGCTCGCTTGAGTGAACCATGTGCGGAAATCCGCATGACCGGGAGGGAATGCAGCGCCGGGAATCTCTGCAACTACTCCCGGCTGCGTCGATGCCGCAAGTTGCCCGATAGCAGATTGCGCCAGACCGGGCGCCGCAAGGAGGTCCGGTGCCGGCTGTGGCATCGGCTGGCCTGTAACCCTATTCTCGCTCTGCACTGCGTCGTCTCCCGGCTTCCGCGCGGGAGCCTCAGCGACAAGAGGCTTGAGCCGGTGCAGCACAAGACCCCGAATGTGCGAGATGAATGCGATTACGTCCGTTCCTGGTATAAGCGCGAACGGGCAGTAGGGTTCGTAGCGACCGAACGGAAGGCTGCCGGTCAGGTCTTCATAAACTGTATAAGGGCTTGCCAGATCGGGCGCTCGGTAGAGAACGTTCGACTTCAGGAAGAGATAGCCGCCGTCACGCGGATCGACAATCAGCTTCGACGAGCCAGACCCCCAAAGCATTCGCTCACCGTCAGGCCCTACACGATCCGCCATCAGCTCGGGAGCGCCAAACGGCTCAGTTAGACGGTATTGCATATACGACGTTCTGGGGCTGGACCCAAAATTTTGCCCGCCGACGATCGCGAGCTCGCGTTTCACCGAGTTCCACAATAGCAGACCCGCGTAACCGGACAGGCGGCGCCCGTCATCATTTCGCGGTAGGCGTTCGTGCAAATGCCATTCGGTCTCTTCGGGCGCGCGAGACCAAATCTTGCCCCCGGGCGTGTATGCGTAGAAGCGGCCCCATTCCTTAACGTAGGTGATGGCAAAGCTGCCGACGCCGTCCACTTGCGTGTCTCTGAAAGGCGGACCCACACGCTCAAAAACCCCAGGGCTATCCAGCGGTGTCCGTATAAGCCATCCCATTTCGGTTCGTGGCGAGTCCGATGGGGCGAAGTAGAGGTAGTCTTCGTCTTGGGTGAGGCGGTTGAACGGTCGCCGCCCGCCAGGATGTCCGGCATTCGAGTCGAACCCCTCTGGCTGATTGATGCGCCAGAATCGCCCGTCCGCTTCCATGACCATCAGCGCCCTCTCGAACTGAGAGCGCGAAAGAACCATCATCAGCTTGCCGTCGTGCTCGACGAGCTGCTGCGTCCAACCCATGCCATCGGCGCCGCCCGATCCCCCATTGATGGGACCCACGTACTGGAAACTCTTGAAGGACACGCCCTCATCCTTGCCCGGCCAGGTCGTTAGGTGTGCAAGGTTTCTCCACTCACCGGGGGCCATCAGAGCTGCTTGCTCAAGAATGAGACCAGTGGCTCGCGCGGCTTGGAGGGGAGCGACCAGCAGCAGACCGATTGTGAGCATTACAGCGGCACGGTACCGCACGGCGGGAGCATCGTCTTGAGCGGTTTGCAACTGCCCTGGTGGGTATCGGGAGCTGGATTGAACGGTCGGGGGATTTGACAAGAGTGCCGCTCGTCTGTAATTGAATGACGTTTGCTTTCAGCATAGTACAGATGCGCCGCTGAGTCTGCCGGCTCGCCAAACGCTGGCGAGTGTGTTCTATTTCGCGGGGGTGGCGTGGCGTGGCGTTCGAATTCTCTTCGACGAGCTCATTTGGAATGAGGTGGTAGAGCGTGGGCTTTAATAACAGGACAGTTGCGTCATTGGTGCGTGGTTGGGGTTCAAACACACGTTACGTTCGTAAGGTCTTGAATCGTGCTTGGACCTATCCCTACGCTTGGCTAGTGCGGCGATGGTGTCGTTCAACAGTAGTCGTTGGTATCACCGGGAGTGCCGGAAAAACCACCGTGAAGAATCTGGCGTTGGCGATATTGATTCGCGATGGGGCAGCCATCGGTAGCACACGTTCAGAAAATGAGCGCTTCCCGCTTGCTCAAGTTGTCGCGACGATGAAACGCTACCATCAGTATTGCGTTGTGGAGCTGTCAGAGCACAAACCAGGTGCGTTGGACGTAATGATCATGGTCTGCAAGCCTGATGTCGCAGTTCTCACAAACGTGAACCGTGACCACTTCTCGACATTCAAGTCCCTGGATGCGATCGCAGATGAGGTTCGCAAGCTTGTGAACCGGTTGCCGACGGGGGGCGTGGCCGTACTGAACCGCGATGACCCTTACGTTAGGGAAATCGGTCGGCAGGCGACATGCAGGATCGTTTGGGTGGGAGAGGATGACGCGTCGAACATCAGGTTGACTTCAGTGGAGTCAGTGTGGCCCGAGCCTTTGACCCTGGAAGTCCAGATCGCCGAAGAACACCATCGCATAAGGACCAAACTGCATGGCGTGCATCTCGCCCAAAATGTGGCGATGGCGCTCGGTGTGGCGCTCGCTCTGAATGTGCCGGTCGATGCCGCGATTTTGGCGATCGAGGACGTCGAACCGGAGGAGGGGCGAATGCAACCCTTCTCGACCGCTGATGGCATCACCTTCCTGCGGGACGACTGGAAGGCGCCATTGTGGTCTCTGGATTCCGCATTTGCTTTCATGCGCCAGGCTCGCTCGCGGCGCAAGGTGATCGTGCTTGGTACGGTGTCTGACTATTCGCTCTCTGCGTCGAAACTTTACCCCAAGGTCGCCAACCGGGCCATGGATGTGGCCGAACTGGTCGTGTTCGTTGGTCCGCACGCCCCCCGGGCCTGCAAGGCGGAACCAGGCTCGGATCGGCTCCGCGGGTTCGAAGATCTGGCGCAGGCATCAGAATTCCTCAAGCTGACGCTGCGTCCTGGGGACCTCGTCTTGCTGAAAGGCTCGAACAAGGCCGACCACTTGGTTCGGCTGATTATCGACCGTGAGTCACCGGTGAAGTGTTGGGTGTATGGATGTGGCAAGAGCGAATTCTGCCGACCATGTGCCAAGTTGCACAGGAGCGGGACGACACACACTCCGGTGACCGTTGTTCCTGCTGCCGTGTCGGAATTGAATCCTGATGCGTTCGCGGGTCGAACTTATGATCGAGTGATCGTGGGCCTCGGCAATCCGGGGGAGAAATACGAGGGTACCCCGCACAATCTTGGCTATCGGGTACTCGATACGATTGCTGCTTCGTGGGCGGCGCAGTGGCGCGACGGTGGTATTTGCCAAGTGGCCGAGGCGGGGGTTGGCGACGAATCGTGGCTGCTGATGAAGCCGAATGTGCCTGTCAACCGATCGGGGGCGGTGGTCAAGGCGGTTGTCGACAAGCTCGGTGTTGGGGTTGGTGCAGTTACGGTGGTCCACGATGATATGGATCTGGTGCTCGGTCGGGTGAAGGTCAAGACGGGCGGGGGTGATGCCGGGCACAAGGGTGTTCGCTCGGTGGCGGTGGCAATGAAGTCTGCGGAATTCACCCGCTTGCGGGTCGGTGCGCGCCGTGCGGGGGGCTGCGATAGCGCAAAAGATCTCGTGCTGAATGCTTTGTCCGAGAGTGAGTTGGTGGTGGCTGGCGAGGCGGTTGCTGAGAGTGTGCGGTTACTGAGCGCACCGAGTCGCCGCAAGACGAGTCAGTGA
>ERZ869909.1423-NODE-1423-length-19414-cov-22.132234_pt1 | contig 19414 bp, 13 predicted proteins | sample MGYA00520892_ERZ869909 | MGnify/ENA primary metagenome ERZ869909 (study PRJEB32215, sample SAMEA104723947) | bioreactor metagenome | biome: bioreactor; feature: anaerobic bioreactor; material: water | place: China | collected 2015-03-12 ...
TGAACCACAGGGACGGCTACGCCGTCCGCGCTATCCTTCCCCGCCCTGAACGGCGGGGCTTGCCGCGCACCGGGTCAAGTGAGGGCGGCGCCACGCGGCGCCAGCCCCGAGGCTCAGTGGGCCTTGTGGGACTCGTCATCGGACACCGGCACCGGCTCCACGCCGGCATCCTCCAGGTCCACCCAGGGCTCGCGTGGCGCCTCGGCCCGCTCACCGGTACGCGCCGCATAGCGCTCGCGATGCAGCGCCTTGAGCAGCCCGGCGATCATCAGCATGATCACCAGGGAGAACGGCAGCGCCGCCATGATCACCGCCGCCTGCAGGGTCTCCAGGCCGCCGGCCATCAGCAGCACCGCGGTGAGCAGCCCCAGCACCGCCCCCCACAGGATGCGATGGAAGGTCGGCGGCTCCGGGTCGCCCCCGGAGAGGATGGTGTTGATCACCAGGGTGCCGGCATTGGCCGAGGTGATCAGGTAGGTCGCGATCAGCACCACCAGCGCCAGCGACACGACCTGCCCCGCCACGCCCAGCCCCATCGCCTCGATGGTGGCGAACAGCGCCGTGGCCACGTCACGATCGACCGCCTCCACGATGCCGCCCACCCCGAACAGCTCGTGGTAGAGCGCCGTGCCGCCGAACAGTCCGATCCACACCACCGTGATCACCGTGGGCACCAGCAGCACCCCCATCACGAACTCCCGGAAGGTACGGCCCCGGGAGACCCGGGCGATGAACATCCCCACGAAGGGCGACCAGGCCAGCCACCAGCCCCAGAAGAAGACCGTCCACTCCGACTGCCAGCCATCCCCCCGGGTGGCGTTGGTATGGAAGGTCATCCCCATCAGGTTCTGAATATAGTCCCCCGCCGACTCCACGGTGATGGCGATCAGGTACTGGGTCGGGCCGAACACCAGCAGGAACACCACCACCGCAATGCTCAGCCAGAAGTTGGCCTCGGAAAGCAGGCGCACCCCCTTCTTGACCCCGGAGACCACCGACAGGGTCGCCACCGTCATGATCACCGCCGTCACCGTCAGCTGCAGCCCGGTGGAACTCGGCCAGCCGAACAACGCCCCCAGCCCCGCGTTCATCTGTTGAACGCCAAGCCCCAGGGTGGTGGCGATCCCGAACACGGTGCCGAACACCGCCAGCACGTCCACCGCATCACCCAGGCCCCCTTCGACGCGCTTGCCCAGCAGCGGCTGCAGCGCCGAGCGGATCGTCAGCGGCAGGTTCCAGCGGTAGCAGAAGTAGGCCAGCACCAGGGCCACGAAGGAGAAGATCGCCCAGCCGTTGAGGCCCCAGTGGAAATAGGTCAGGCGCATCGCCACCCGGGCCGCATCCGGCGTCATGCCCTCGGCGATGAAGGGATTCTCCTGAAACTGCAGGATCGGCTGGGCCACCGCCCAGAACAGGATCCCCACCCCGGTGCCGGCGGCGAACAGCATCGAGACCCAGGAGAAGTAGGTGAACTCCGGCTGCTCGAAGTCGCCCCCCAGGCGCACGTTCTTGTAGCGCCCTACCCCCAGCCACACCATGAAGAGCAGCAGGAAGGCCACCAGCAGCACGTAGTACCACTCAAGGAAGGGGTCGATCACCAGGCGCGCCGCCGCCAGGCCGTGGGCCAGCCGCTCGGTATAGAAGGCACCGTAGATCAGCGATATTGCCACCACCACCACCGTCACCAGAGTGATGCGTGGATTCATGCCCTTGAGCAGCCCGCGCTCTGCCTGTCCGTACATGCCGAGTTCCTTGTTGCCTGGGAGTCGTTTCCTGGGAGTCGTTTCCTGGGTGGATACGGCGCGCTAGTCGCCACGGAACCATGATAGAGCAAAGCCGGACGGACTTCAGACGCAGGCCGAGCCAAGCAATTGAAAAAGAAGTGCAAAAGGGGCTTTCCATTTGCCCGCTAACGCGCTAGTATACGCCTCGTCCTAGGGGGAGAGGCCAAACGGCCAGGAACCCGAAAGGCAGAGTCGGAGCGTGGCGCAGCTTGGTAGCGCGTTGCAATGGGGTTGCAAAGGTCGCAGGTTCGAATCCTGTCGCTCCGACCAAAGAACACAGCAAAAACGGCCACTTAGCTCAATGAGCAAGTGGCCGTTTTTCGTTGCGCTCCGCTCTAGGTAGCAAATAGGTAGCAGGCTGGAAACAACCAGCAACGCTGGGCGCCCTACCCTTTCTCTTCTCCATCCTCCCTTGCTGTATGATCATCAGTCCAGAAAAGCAGCGATGCCTTCCTCGTCGATCGCCTCATGCACCGCGTCCAGGGCAGCCTGGTCGGAGGCGAAGCGGTCGTCCCACACATGGGAGGTGCCCTCCTCGTTGACGACTTCCAGCAGCCAGTCGACCTCCTCTTCCAGGCGGTAGATATCCACCTGCAGGGTGTGGTCGTCGCGGGTGATGGTCTGGCTCAGGGGGCTCTGGATCAGTTCGGGTTCAGTGCTCATGGCGGTTTCTCATGGTGTGGTAGGCGGCGACGGGTGGCGTTGCGGCGTCGAGCCGGCCTATTCGTCTATTGAAGAGCTGAAGGTGGGCTGGAAGAGAGTCCCCTCGGTGAGGCGCTCCTCTACCTGGCCGGCCAGGAGCATCTCTCTGCGAGACGGATAGTGGCGCAGCAGCCCCCTCGCCTGTCGGCGTACAGACTCTTGTAGGGAGGCGTCCTGCGAAAGCTCCTCCAGAAACTCCCGAGCGTGGATCACCGCGCGTGTTCGCTCTGACGGCATAGTCATCGACACCTCTCCCCTTTCAACTCGTGTACGGCGGCGACAGTACGCTCACTCCACCCCCAGCGCCTTCACCACGGCGTCCACCGGCTCAGCATAGAAGCTGGTCTGGAACTTGGTGAACAGCTCGGCGGGAATAGTGGGGATATCCATGGCGCTGCTCATGGGCAGGGTGACGCGCTTGCCGCCGGCATCGAACGCCACTTGCAGGCACTCGGCGAGGCTCTCCACGGACTTGAGGCTGCCGCCTAGGCTCATGTCGCCGAGTACCACCATCTGGCTCTGGGTGGGCCTGCCCAGCAGGCCTGAGGCGAAGGCCACCAGGCTGGCCAGGGCGAGGTCGCGCAGCACCCCGGTGTTCTGCAGGTCGACCACGTGCAGGTGGAAGTCGTGGTCCAGCACCTTGCTGGAGCCGCTGATACGGCTGGCATTGGCCTTGAAGTAGTCGAAGGCCATCTTGACCTGCTCCTTGGCATGCGTGGAGTTCCACAGCCCCGACATCGCCAGCTTGCCGCTGCCGGCAGTGACCTGGAGCTCGATGCGATAGACCCCCGGCATTCCCTTGTCGCTCAACCCGATGGTGTGCACCACGCCGGGCTTGCCGAGCCCTTCGGGGATCAGCCCACCACCGCCTTGCTCCTTCACCGCGACGAAGTGCTCCTCCAGCGTCTCCTTGTCGATGTAGCTGAAGTGGACGTCGTAGAACTCCATGCCGCCGATCTTCTTGAGCTGCTCCTTCACCCGGCGGCGCACCTGCAGGGCATACTCCAGGCACTGGCGCACGTCGCCTTTCTGGTACTCGCCATGCGGGTAGAGCAGCTTGAGCAGGCCGGAGACGGTCTTGCGCACCGCGATGACGTCGCGCTGGTTGAGGTTGTCGCCCAGGCGGAAGTGCTGGTCGATGGCGTCGGCGAAGCTGCGCTTGCGCATCTCGCGGAAGAACTCGGCCAGGTAGTCGACGATGAAGCCGTAGCGCTGGGTGAAGAACGACGGCCGCATCTTGGGGATCTCCCAGCCCGGGATGTAGGCGTGGAAGCGGTCGAAGAAGGCGGCGTCGATCATGGCATCGGGGAACGGCGTCAGCAGGTGGCTGGTCTTCACCAGCGACTCGACGCTCTGGTTGATGTTGCCGACGAACACCATGGAGGCGTAGGCCTCCATCTGCTCGCGCCCGCGGGCGAAGGAGCCGGAGGCCATGTAGTCCTTCATGATCTGAACGCCGTCCTTGTCCTTGAACGAGATGCCGGCCACCTCGTCGAAGGCCACCAGGTCCCACATGCCGACCAGGCCGATGCGCCGCGAGCTCATGTTGTAGAACAGGTTGGCCACGGTGGTCTGGCCACCGGAGACCAGGATGCTGTTGGGCGAGCACTCCTTGTAGATATGGCTCTTGCCGGTGCCACGGGGGCCCAGCTCACAGACGTTGTAGTTGTTCTCCACAAACGGAATCATCCGGGCCAGCAGGTGCCACTGTACCTCGGCGTCGAGCTCGGCGGGCTCCATGCCAATGGAGCGCACCAAGACCTCGCGCCACTGATCGGTGGTGAAACCACGGCGCCCCTCGAACAGCTCCTCCATGTTCATATGGGGCATCTGGATCGGCTTGAGCTGGCTGACCCCGAACGGCGAGCCGCGCTGACCCTCCTCGTGGTAGTAGCTCAGGGTGGCGATGACCCAGATCCCGCCCACCAGCAGCTTCTCGTGCTCCTTCACGATGCCGGCGGAGATCTCGGCGTCCTTGATGCCCAGGTTGCTGAACGCCGCCTCGTAGCAGTCCTGCTTCTCGTTGAGGCGCACGGTCACCCGGTCGATGACCTTGAAGCTGCCGCGCTCGCGGACCAGAGACTTCACCTTCTCGGCCTCGTCGGGGCGCACGTAGTTGTCGGTGAGGATCGTCTTGACGTTCTTCAGGCCCTCGTCGATCACCTCCTGATCGTCGGAGGCGCAGTACATGCCGAGCAGGTACTCCAGCACGTAGACCGGCACGTTGGCGCCTTCCTTGACCCGCTGGGTCAGGTCCTTGCGCACCACTCGCCCGGCGAAGTGGGTGTTGAGCAGGGTATCGAGGTCGGCAGGCTCGTCAGAGCTGACGTTGGGGAGCGCTTCCATTCGAGCGGGTTCCATCGGATTGGTCATTTATGACACCAGGGCATCATCGAAGTGGCGGATGTCTTCCGCCGGCACCCGGCGGCTTTCACGGGCCACATTGGCCTGCATACTGGTCTGCGCCACCTCGTGCAGGGCGTCGTCGATCTTCCTGCGCTGGTGGGTCTGGAACCAGTCCAGCACCTCGGCCAGGTGCCACAGCGAGGCACGCCCCTCATGCAGCGGCAGCGGAAAGGTCGCCAGGTGCGTTTGCAGCAGCTTTCGCATGTTCTGGCGGGTGAAATCCAGTAGCTCGGCGATATCCGTGACGCCGACCAGGTCAGGCCCCACCTCGATCAGGCGAGCCTCGGGGATGGCGCGCTTCACATCCGCCATGGCGCTGGTAATCGCCTGCTGAGCCGATACCGCCTCGCGGGAAAACTCCAGGGCCAAACGCCCCTTCAACCCAACGCCGATCAAGGCATCGTCGCAGCCGGCCTCGAACAGGCGGGATTCCAGCGCCTCCATGCCGAGGTCACCGGGAACCGCAAACTTGAGGGTAAAGTCGTAGGTCGTCATGTCTCGTCCTCGTCGGAGGATGTGCCACCCGTGCAGTTGTCGACCACGCGGCGCAGCTGCCGGGCATGATTGGCGGGGTTCTTCGGTGTGCTCCACACGCTGACGATGCAGAACTCACCGCAGCGGCACTCGCTGTCGTTGTGTGGGCAATACAGCCGGCCCCAGGCATGCCCCGAAGCGAACTCGATCCGCCAGCCCTGCGCCTCGGCATAGGCCAGCGCCGCCTCAACTTCCTTCTTGCTGTGTCGTGGTCGGGTCATCGTGTCTCGTGCCAGTAGCGTAGGCTTTTGCCGCCAAGGTTGTCAATTGACAACCTCAGAAGAAATCATCGGTAAACGCCAGGTCGATGACCACCCGGTAGCGCTCAAGCTCGGTCTGCAGGTCCTTGTCGCGCAGCACCAGGAAGTAATCACGCTTGCGATCGAAGTCGGTCCCCGACAACGACAGGCGCACGGACTTCATGCGATCGCTGATGGTGTCGCTCGTGCTGTCGAAGGTCACTGTCTCCTCGCTGGAGACCGCCTCGGTGCCCTCGTAGATGGCCACGGCCAGGGTGATGGGCTTGAGCTGCTCGCTGACCGCCTCGGTCTGCAGCAGCTCGAAGCGCTGGATGTTGTTGACCATCTTCAGCGAGGCCTTGGGCGAGATCACGTCCACCTTGCGGCGGGTGCGCTTCTCGACCTTCTCGCCGCGCAGCTGCTTGACGGTAAGCACCGGCACGACGATCTCCTGAGGCATGATGCCGCCATGCACGAAGCGGGCGCCGCCGACGAAATGGAAGCGGTGCGCGCCTTTGGGTATCCAGAACTCGGTCTCACAGGTGGTGCCGGCGGTCTCGCGGGTATGGCCGTGCCATACGCTGGGGTTGTCGGGCAGGCTCGTCCCCAGCACATAGCGCTTCTTGCTCTTGAAGGCGCCGGCCGGCTTCTCGGTCAGGCTGGTGCGGTCGGTGGCATCCAGCTTGCTGCGCTGGAACAGGAAGCCGTGATCGGCGGTGACCAGCACGGTGCTGGTGTTGAGGTGCATGAGGATCTTGCGGGTGAGCGTATCGAGCTCCTCGATGGCGTCCTCCACGGCGGCGAAGGTCTCGCTTTCGGTGCTGGCGGTATCCCCCCGGGCGTCCACCACGTTGTGGTAGACGTAGACCAGCTGCATGCCCTTGATCGCCTCGCGGCCCTGCTCGCGGGACCAGCCCCTCACCTCCTCGGCGGTCACGGCCATGGCCTGGCCGCTCACGGCGGCGCTGAGGCGCTGGCTGCGGTTCTCGGTGCCCTGGCTGGACTTACCATCTACCAGCACGCTGTCGCTGCCTGGCTGGTAGCTGAGCTCACGATGCGGCAGCAGTGAGGCCATGCCCAGGGTGGTGTAACTGGGCACCACGCCGAGCTGGCTGCTCAGGGTGGCCTCGCTGTAGCGCTTGGCGTTGATGCGCTCGCGCAGCTCTTCGGCCGCCTCATAGCGGAAGGCGTCGCTGATGATCACCACCAGGCGCTTGTTGCGGTGCGCGTCCAGGTGCGGGCGTACCACGTCGCGGAAGAAGTGCTGCTGGTTGGGAATGCGTGGCAGCTTCCAGTCGTGCAGGCGTCCCTCGGCGTCGATGCGCTCGCTCCAGTTGCGGGTGAGCTGGCCCAGGAACCACTCGTCGTAGCAGCGCTCCACCGCTTCATCGAGCTTCTTGAGCAGCTCCACGCCTGTGCTGTCGGAGGCCACCGCGTAGTGGCGGTAGGCGGTATCGAAGCGGTAGAGCTCGGTGCTGTAGGCGTGGTAGAGCGCCTCGACGCTCTCGTAGTGGAAGCCGTTGAGGTGCTGCTGTCGCAGGGCGAACAGATCGATGGCGGCGCTCAGGGCGGCGTAGAGCTGGCGGTAGCGCGCCCGGCGCTCGTCGTTCTTGTGGCGGGAGGCCCAGTAGCCGTCCAGGCGCTCGGCGATGATGCCGCGGAACATCTCCAGGTCGCGCACGTCGGCCTGGGGGATGGCCAGGCACAGGTCGACGATGATCTGCTTCTCGGCCACTTCGAAGGTCGCCACGTTGGCCAGCCGCTCCAGTGGCACGTCGCGGATCTTGTCTTCGATGCGCAGCGCCTCGGCGACCCAGCCGGAGATCACATCGAAGGCCGGGTAGAAACGCGAGCTGTCCCGCCAGCGCGAGAGCAGCGCCCGGGAGGTGGCCCGGGCATTCACCGAGGCGATGGCATGGCTCTGTGCCCAGTCGGGGATCTCGGAGATGCTCTCGCAGTAGCCGGTGGTCAGCAGTCGCAACATCAGCTGACCGAACGACAGCGCCGCCTCGCCGCTGAGCTCCGCCTGGCTGGCAGGATAGCCCACCTCCAGCTGCAGGGCCCGCACCAGGCTCGGCACCAGGGCGTACTTGGCCATCTCCTCAAGCGACGAGGGATTGCCCTCCAGCCCCGTTTCCTCGGCAACCGCCTCATCACCGAGATGGAACAGCAACGTGGCGATATCGCCGGCGGGTGCCCCCACCACCGCAGCGCACATGGCCAGATCCAGGCCATCCTCATCCATCTCCGGCGTGACCAGGCGCCTGAGCGTTTCAACACGCTTACGGTTGCCCAGAAACGCCTGACGCTGGGCCAGATGCTCACGCAGCGCGTGCCGGGTGAGGCCCAGCTCGTTGAAGGTCATCGAGAGCTGATCGGCGTAGAAACGCCCGGAGTAGAGCTTGATGTCCAGCAGCCAGTCATCCTCCGGCGCCGGCTCGGCGTAGGGGAAGTAGAGCAGCGTCGGCGTCTCAGGCTCCTCCAGCTCCAGACGCAGCTTCACGCCGAAGGTGGACTGCCCGGCCATGTTGAGGACTTGTATGCCATCCAGGGCGAACTCATCCAGCGTATCGGCAAAGTGGCCGGGTGGGTCGTACCAGAAAACTAAGCGATGGCCTTCTTCAGAGAAGCCCCTATGCAAACTTTTCCCCAACTGGTCAATATTCATTATTATCAAAGCTCATTCGACATATCGGCAACCTTGAACTCTTAGAATCTTTCTTTTTCATTTTAACTTGTTATAGTCAGACTCACCGTAATATTTTATATATTCTTTTGCTGCATAAGAGTCCATCATTCCAGAGAGGTGGTCACATACCAGTCTTTTCCTCTCTTCTTTGCCTGCCCTAGCCCTAAGCTCCGGCGGCAGCAACTCAAGTCTTGGGTTGCTTTCGTCGCTATCATAAATGCTAAACAACCCCTTAATCACTTTTCTCCCTCTCATCTCATATTCTTGTATATGGTTTTTTCTTAGCACAGTGCTAAACACGAGCTTTTTTAATCCCAAGGCAAGGTTACTAAGGCTTCTATAGCCAATTTCTTCACCCTCCCCCCTATCGACCAAGCCAATGTCACTCATTAATGAATTCACTATTCGCGATGTCAGCTCTTTCCTAAACACCATAGAGTATTCCTCTGATGTGCCTAGGGTGTTTGAGCTTTGAGCATATCTCTGAGTATTCTTTACTATATCCTTAAAGTGCTCAGCCACATCTGAGTACTTCTCACTAATCTTGAACTCATACACCAGCTCACCAATCACTATTAGTCCCGCACTTAGCGCATCTTCTAAATCATGGGCAGCGTATGCAATTTCATCCGCTATATCCATGATCTGAGCATCAATGCTTTTAGACCTTTCTATACCTTTGCTTTCTATCTCAGAAAGCAAAAAAGAATAATCTTCCTCATAAAGAAACTTTTTGGAATTTTCTTCTTGCGAATAAAAATATTTTGTTATGCCCCATAAAGTGCGAAGGGTTAGGTTAAGACCATCGAAGGTTGGATGTTTTTTTTCCAGCTTTCTGACAACACGAAATGCCTGTGCATTACCTTCATATCCACCAGCATCAGCCGCTAATTCATGAAGCAATTTCTCACCCGCATGACCATATGGAGGGTTGCCAATATCATGAATTAAAGAACATGTCTCAACCACTTCAGAAGATTCCAGCCCCAGCTGGATGGCTAGACCTCTAGCTATTTGCGAAACCTCTAAGCTATGAGTTAGACGATTCCGATTGAACTGCGATTGATCAACACCCAGCAGTTGCATTTTTCCTTGTAATCGTCTAAATGAAGAAGAGTACAGTACACGAGCGTAGTCTCGCATGAATTCACTTCTTCCCGGCCCCAGCCTCCCGACACCTTCATCATGGAAACGGTGCGCAAGCTTGTTGGCTTCATTTTCCTTATGCTTGACAAACTCAAATGTCATGCTATCCACAAACAATCTCCCTTTTTACTTTCCACAAATACTTTTCGCTTCCGCCAACAAATCCCCAAACTTCCCATAATTCACCCTCACCCCATCATCCAGATCCAGTGAGATCCGCTGGTCGGCATGGTGGCGAAGCTTCTCATCAAAGGCATTGAGCTCGGTCTGCTGCTTGTAGAGCTTGCTCAGCTCCTTCTCGATGCGCTTAGCTTCGGCGGCGGAGGCGCTGGCTTCCTTGTCCTGTTCCAACTTCTCGACGTAGCCGGCGAGCTTCTCGGTGAGCGGAATCACGTAGTCAGTGCGCATTTCGGCCAAGGTGCTTTCATTGTAGCGGTGCAGGTAGACCAGGCACTCGAAGGCTTTCTGCTTGCCGGAGCTGAAAAGCCAGTAGATGGGGCGCTTCTTGTAGGTGCGCAGGTGATCCTTGTAGAACTGCGTGCTCAGATAGCGGCGGATTGTTTCAAGCGCCGCCTCGCCCTTTTTTGGCTTGATGGCGTGCAGGCAGAGGCTTTCAGCGACGAAGTCGAGGTTTTCTTGAAGGTGCTCCTCACCCCAGACGGTACTGATGAAGTCGCGGAAGCGGTTGGTGGCGTCGTCGGGAAACCACTCTTGGTCGGTGAGAGGGATGATAGCGTTTTCATCCGGCGTAAAGCTGGGCTTGGGGATTTGGGCGAGGTAGTCGCGGGTGGTTTCGCCCTGACTGGCGAGAATCAGGCCGGGCTTGTCCAGCGAATAGCGACCCATCATACAGCCGATGCCATAGGAAACCAGCTCCCTGAGAGTGTCGCACTGCAGCAGGGTTTCCAGATTTTCCTCACTTCGGTTGCCGCCATACCGGTAATAGGGGTTGCTCGTTAGTGTAATTTCTTCCAGCGGGACGTTAGATGTTAGTTCATCTTTCAGGCCGTAGGCCTCTATAAATATGCGATTGTTCTCTTCCTCCAGTCGTTGCGTCTCCAACGTCATCTCTCGCCAGTGAGCGCGGAGTTTCTGGTAGTTGGTTTTCAGAGCTGGCTGACGGAAGTCGAAATGCAGCAACGGTAGAATGGTGAAGTCCCAGGAGATCTCGAAAGAATCCCAGTCCGCTTTAGACAAGTGGATACAACTCTTGCTAATGTCATAGCAACGAGCGTTGCAGACAGCATCTCTTAATTGAGGAATCGCTTTGACATCCCTCAGCTGTGCATGTAGCGTTGGATTGAGAACGGGAAGAAGATACTTCGTATAACTTGAATTGAGCAGACTAATGTGTTTGTATATATCCGACGAATTTTCAAAAAAAGCCGCAGGCCCTGACATGTCGAATGTTGTATCTATGGGTAGGTATCTAAACCCTGTGCCACCAGATGTAATATCCGTCCATGTAACACCCTCTCTATACCAATAGTTTTCAGAAATGATCCGACATGAACTGCTTTTACGGTAGTGAGATCTAGCTGGCGCAGACCAATTAACCACATGCTGAAGATTCCCAAACCACTTTCGGTAATCCCCCCCCTTCGAGTAGATAAGCCATGTCAACCCTTTGCCAACCGTGTTACGATCAACCTCCCACATCAGGCGAACATACTTATCATTGTCTGCAGTTTTGTTTTGACCTTCGGTCAGAATCAACTCACCGAGAGGTAGTTCATCGAATGTTTTCAAAACCCCTTCTCCGACCCAGTATGCAAAAGGGCTTCCTGGAATTCTTCTAATATCTGCCGCCGAAGCACGATAAAGATACATGTTTATACACTGCTCGGCCTTGCTAGTTTGGTCGTTACTCATTTTCGTTCTCTGAATCGTTCTCTTGACCCGGCGCATTAATCTGCTGCCAGTCATCTGCGATTGCTTTCCAATCCACTTTGCGCTCAACAGTCTCACCGTCGCTGTCTCGCCCTGACCACACGGCCCAGAAATCAGGATCGTCCGATTTCGGCCGGTGATGCTCGGGCAGCGCGTTCATCTGTACCAATACCGGGAGCTCCGACGCCCAGCCGAGCAGAACAGCGTGGCGGGAGGGCAGCGAGGGCAAATCGCGCAGCAGGCCCCGCAGGTTGTCAGGCACCAGCTTGTGAACCAGTTCCTGGTCGCGGTCATTGCTGATGCGGTGCAGAAGGTAGCTGTTGCACTGGGAAAGCACGGTGGGCGACAGCTCACTCGGGCGCTGCGAGGACAGCACCAGCCCCAGCCCGAACTTGCGCCCTTCGCGGGCGATCTTTTCAAACACCTGGCAGCAGATGGCGGCTGAGTTCTGGTTTTCCGCGTCGTCCTTATAGCGCTTGACGAAGGTATGCGCCTCTTCCATCACCAGCACGGTGGGTAAGGTCTTGCCATGGTTTAGCTTGCGGTAGCGCTGCAAAGCCTCCAGTGTCATACGGGCGATCACTGCGGTGATGATATGAACCACTTCGACAGGCACCAGCGAGAGGTCGATAACGGTGACGGAGCCGTTGGAAGCCTGGTTGTCGCCGATGTAGTTTCGCAACCAATCATCCAGCGTCTGCTCCTTTGCATCCCCTGAGATGACCTTCATGCGACTGTCCGACAGGATGGTTCGGATGCGCATCTGCATTGTCTCGACGTACTCGGACACCCCGAGCAGTTCTGCCGTAGCCTCAACGCTTCTCAGCAGTTGGTCGCCCGTGAATTGACGCGGCATATCTGCATCAATGGGCAGGATGTCGGTATCGCTTCCCCCAAAGGTGGCGTGGGCTATCTGGATGAGTGATAGAAGCTCGTCAATCTCACCACGTGTGAATTCATAGGTGGGGTATTGACCACTTCGAGCATTAGTAAAAGCCGTAATCATATCCCTGATGGCACCGAGTGCTATCTTTTCGTCATCCGTAAAGGAGTCTTGATCTCCCAGCCCTTCCTGCCATTTCTTGATCTTCTCCAGGAAATTCTTGGGATGAGGAAATCTCGCCCATGGGCTGCCAGCATTGCGCTCCAATTGCAGGATACTGACCAGAGTGCGTAGATAGCGACGCATCTCATGGCTGGGTGTAACAGATGCGGTGAACACACCGTCGCGGACAGATCTCAGCGCTTGCACTAACGTCGGTCGTTGGGCCTTGGCACTGGCCTGGGTGAATGCACTCCACTCCGCACTATTCCAGAACCACAAGGGCACCTGCAGCTGTTCGATGTCGTCGCCTGGCTCAACTGCATACACGCGCACCTTGCTCATATCATGGAATGTTTTGGTGTACTCACCGTTGGGGTCAAGTACAATAAAACGAGCATTGGGGTCTGCCCCAGTGCGGGCTTTGCGGGCCTCGTCCATGGTCCAGCGGATCAGCCCCGTGACCGAGCAGGATTTTCCGCTGCCGGTATTGCCCAGCACGGCCAGATGGCGACCGAAAAGCCGGTCGGGATCGATCTTTACCTCTGCATTGGCAGCCAGCGGACTGCTGCCGATCAGCACGTGTCGGTTGTCACCCGACTCCACGATCGCGCGCAGCTGGTTTTTCGTGGGCAGCAATACCGCATCGCCGACGGTGGGGTAGCTCTCAACGCCGCGCCGGAAGCTATAAATTTCCTTGCCATCTGCCCCGCTGCCTTCGTACACCAGGCATCCCAGCGGGTTCAGACTCATCTTGCGCAGGGGATAGGGCAAGTCTACCAGGCCAAAGTCCTGCATGCCCTTGCGCTTGGGGTACTGCGACCGCTCGATAGTGATCCATTCGACCTGAGCGACCAAATGTCCCTCGTCACTGGGAATCAACACATAACCGTTGATACGCGGGAACGGACGCGGCGTGCCTGTATTGAGCGCTACCCCGTCGGGGGCCTCGATGTCTAGTAGCACCTTGATTTCATCAGGGGAGACGAAATCGATGGTGCCAATGCGTAGAGAATCGGCATACGCTAATGGTGAGAGGCTCATGCCAGATCACTCCCGTCAGTATTCTCTCCCTTTTCCGGCTTGTGTTGATTAATCTCTTGCTCAGTTCCCCAACGCTGTTTGAGCAGTTCGCTCATGCGGAAGGTCGTCTTGTCGATGGCAGCCCTGGGCAGGTAATTTTCGGTGAGCTTAGTCAGATCGGCCAATATGGGGCCAATCAGCAAACTGATTTGCGATGGTCTGCCCATATCTTGGTAGGTCTGCATGATGCGACCAAGCGGATCGTCGTAGGAGATCACAACCAGATGCGTCGAGGGGATGGTGAGCATGTCGCGGATTACCCGGTTGATATGCTCGTCGCCAAAGCTGTAGCCGTAGATAACCAGCGTGCTGTTCGGGCGGCACACGGCTGCCGCGAAATCTCGAAACAGCTCAACATAAGGGTAATCAGCGGTTTCCCTGTCCTTGGCGGCATTGGGATAGATCATCAGCTGGTGGGCAGTGGCTCCGCCCAGGCCTGGTGCCTTCAAATAGGATTCGATGCTCTCGGCTCCGAACGGCAGGCCGACACGGCGGATGTCCTTACCCACCTGCACCCAGTCCACCGATCCATGCAGCTTGGTGTAGCGCGCCACGCCCTCCAGATAGCGTGGCTCTCCACGTATGCCGGGCGGATTGTAGTGCATGTCTAGATCCAGCCGCGAGGAGCGGAAGATCGGCATGAGGTTGCCGAGAAATCGATCCAGCAAGTGCAGCCCGGCCAGCTCCGCCCCGGCCTCGATCAGTCGATCATAGTTAGTGGTGAAGAGGTTCAGGCGGTCACGCACCCCGGTGCGGCTGGCAAAACTCATCAGGAAAGTGACCAAGGTGTTGAATGCCTGCTCGCGCTTGCTTTCTTCGGCGGTGATAATGCCCGCTTCGCTGATCAGAATAGACTGAGCGAAGGCCTGCATGCCAGCATGAAGCTCTTTGCGTAGGGCTTTGGACTCACTGTCGTTATTCAGAATCTCCAGGCCTCGAAGCAACTCGTTAGCAACGCGAAGTTGATCTTCCAGATTGCCCTTCTTGCGCCCAGTCGCCTCTGCTGCCTTCTCTGCGGCTTGATCGATTTTGGTCTGATGGTTGCTCAGCGTCAGGGTACCCATGCCAGCAGCGCCTTTCCCGGTGGCCAGGTAGTGTACGGCATGGGTCAGCCCCGAGCCGGCCAGTAGCGAGAGATGCTCCGACTGGAACAGTGAGGTCAACCAAGGCTCGATGCGTTTACGCAGATCCTTATAGCCAAACTCATCATCGCTAGCCCAAGAAGCTTCGCAGCCTGTCTGTAGCTTGTACCTGTCGCCGTCAGCCGTGAACCGCAACGGTATATGGTCATCTCGAACCTTGATGATATTCATAGGCCCTTTTTTCTCGTTCATTGCTCATTCCCTTCAGGTACTTGGCGTTTCATCATGACAATGATATTTTCAAGCCTACGTAGCAAATCATCGTAGGTCATGATGTCGAGCATGTTGGCATATTTTCTTCGGATGATCTCGAAGTCAAAACGCTGCTCATCGGTAAAGTCATTGTCGCGCCCCAGCAGGATTATGGCTTTTGGGCTGGTGATCTTCAGCTCAATGCCGTCCGGGAGTTCGCTTTTCCGCTTCTGGGAAATTTCTTTCTCTCCTGCACGGCCCCATTTACTCAAGTGAAAAAGATACTTTTCTGCTTGCATGACCGTATCGGATAATTCTCCTCGCGGCGTGTAATTGTTCCGATATTTTTTACGCGAAAGCAGCGAGTTTATGCGAGGCCTTTTAATCTCAATGATATCGACACTTCCATTGGCGCCGACCAGCATCAAGTCGATATAGCGATTGGTGGCCTTATCGACATTCGAGTAGAAATCCTTGATATGCACATTTTCAAGCACAGCGATGTACTTTGGAAAAACAAATAACAACAAGCCAAGAATCTTCGTCTGCCAGTCTTTCTCGGCGTAGCTGTCAGCCGTGTCGAGCATCGATATCAATTCGTCGTATATATATTCAAACTTCTTGAGCTCAAAGTCGGCAAGCAAGCTCTTCCCATGGAGAGCTTCAAGAGTTTCTTTTTTCTCCAAGTAGTGCTTCAATTTTTCTTCGGCATCCGACAGCGTACCAAAATAGTCCTTAAGCACTCGCGATATTCGAGAATGAGCATAATGGTTAAGCTCGGTGCTCGTTGGAAAGGATTTCAGCAACTTTTCAAAATCTTCCAGCGGAATCGCGCCCTCAGCGTCGCCGCCAACGATGATGGGCTCGTCAATCAATGAGTCGACTTTCCGGAATATTGAAATATCCCGATGCGCGATAAATATCTTCGTATGCAGCGGTATAGATCGCTCTATCAACAAGTCATGCTTCAGTCCGAGAACGTCCTTGTTGATCCTATTATAACCCCCTTCAACCGAGCCTAGTACAAAGGTGCGCACTTCGTCATCATCATCTTCTTCACCTTCTTCCGAAAAGAGATCCTTTATTGTGAAAGTAAACGTTCGACGCAAGGTGACTTCGTTTTGTTGCTTGAATTTTTCATCAAGCCAACGAGCACCGTTCCACCTCTCTGGTACGTAGCTCAGGAGCAGCGTATCACCATCCTCCCCAAAGTAGATCACTGGATGATGACTCCTTGTGCAATGGCTTTGCTGAACATCGCCATCTTCTCCGCCTCGGAATTGCCATCCACCAAGCGTATATAGGCCCCTTGGTAGTCTGACTTGTGCGCGTTTTCGAGTACGAAGGCAGTTGTTGAGACGACCTCGCCACCGATACTGTCGAAAGCCCTTGCACCAAGATGGGCCATGGAAAGAATCGTATGCTTATTGAGAATTCGGCTACGCAACGCCTCAAATGAAGAGAGGAACATCCAACTCTGCATGGTGATCATACCAACCGCTCCCCCTTCAACCACTAGATCAAGATTGCGCTCAATAAATATCGCAAACAGATCCGACTTGCTATTGGGATAGGCCTTTTTGGCAAAGCCTTTGAGCTGGGCGTTCATACCCTTACCCCCCATATAAGGCGGATTGGCAATCACCGCATCACATCGTTGGGCCAGCACCCACGCCTGCTGCACAATTGGCATCAGCTGCCTGGCTGCGGTCTTCTGCATGGTATCGCCGCTGTCAGTTAGCTCGGTGAGCACCTCCAGCAGGGACTTGAGCGGGCCTTCGAAGCTGTTGGGCACCTCGATCAGTGAGCCGAAGGTCTTGGCGTCCTGGAAGCGCTCGATCAGGTCGACGATGGCCTTGTAGGTGTTGTCGTTGCTGGAGAGCTCCTTCTGCTCGCCATCGAACAGGCTCTGGGACTGGCCCTGGTGCCAGTCACCGGTGAGGTTGAGGTCGCGCCACAAAGTGCTGGCATCAAGGTGCTGGGTGCTCTGCAGAGCCATCACGTTGAGGCGGACACCTCTTGTGAAGATCCGGCGGTCGTCTTCCCGGGCCTTCATCAACAGCGCGAAGCCGGCGAGCTGGGCGGCGCGGTCGTCGATATCCAGCCCGAACAGGTTGTTCTCCAGGATCAGCTTGGGGATGTCCCGGGAGCGGTAGCCGCGCTCCTCGTAGATGGCCTTCAGCACGTTGTAGGCCTCGACCAGGATATGGCCTGAGCCACAGGCGGGGTCGAGCACCTTGATGGTCTCGGGGTCGATGCTGGCCGGGGTGATGGCGTCCAGCTGGGCCTGCACCTCGGGCTCCTGCTCGGCGGGCTCGATGTAGTACGGCATCTCGCCCTTGAGGGGAGAATCCGGGTAGGTCTGCAGCCACTGGCGGCCTACGGAGTTCTGCACCAGGTACTGAACGATCCAGTTGGGGGTGAACAGCTGAGTAGCGGCGGGGATGTCCTCGCTCTTCACCACCTTGCCGATCACCTGGTCCTTCTTCTCGGCGATGTAGAACTGGTAGAGCCAGCCGATCACCTCGACGTCCTGCCAGTCTTCCTCGGGGATCGCATCGACCAGCTCGCGGATCAGCGAGTCGGTCTTGGTCAGATTGTCCGGCAGCAGCAGTTCGCTGGCGTCGTCCAGTGGCTCGAACAGGAACGGCATGGCCTCATGCAGGGCGTGGCACTGGGCCAGCAGCAGCTCGCGGTAGAGCGCCTCGTCCTGGGTGCCGTCGAGCTTGAGCTCGCGCACCCGGGCGGTGTCGAGCCCGGGCAGGTCGATCTCCAGGCAGTCATCGAGGATCTGGAAGCCGCCCTCGTGGTCCGGGTGGGAGAGCACCCGTCGGCCATGATCCAGGTAGCCCTTGAGCTCCATGAAACGGATCGCACACAGGCGGTTGAACCAGCTATAGGCGGCCTGCTCCATGGCCTGCTCGAAGCCCAGCTGCAGCACCCACTTGCCCAGCGCCTCGCGGGGGCCGCGCAGCGCCTTGGGAAAACTGTGGGTCTGGCCATCCAGGGCGCTGATCAGCATCACGTCGCCACGCACTTCGGCAGGAGCCACGTGCCCCCTGGTAATCCCGTAGCGGGCAGCCTGGCGGGTCATGGTCTCGATGAAGCGGGTACGCGCCTTGGGGGCGTACTTCTTGATGTTCCCTGTGTTCATGCTGGATTCCTGATCGTGCGGGTTGCCGAGGGGGTGGCAAAGTAAGGCGTGGCCGCCCCGTGTGCTGAGAGAGGGGGCGACTCGATAGCGCGTGAGGTCAGCGCAGGCGAATGCGCTTGCTGGCCTGGATCGCGTCGTCGAGCTCGCGCTTGAGGGCGTCGAGGAAGGCATCGACCTCCTGCTGGCTCTCCAGGTAGACCCCTTCATGGGTGCGGCTGAGCACCTGGCTGACGCTGACGTTGGCCACCGGCTTGGGTGCGGCGACTCGGGAGGGCGCGGGCTCACGCACTTCACCGGGCGCCGTGCCGGTATCGCCGTTGCCACCGCCCTGGGGTGAGCCGCCCTCGCCGGCAGGCTTGGCGTCCCGGTCCGGCTTGCCGCCGTTATCCGCTTTCTCGCGGGCGATGCGCTGGCGTTCGGCTTCGGCTTCCTGCTCGCGGTGGAGCTCGTCGAGGCTCTCCTGCTCGCGGTCGTTGGCGGTATCACCCTGCAGCATATAAATCTGCGCGATGCTGGCCGCCGTCTCGATCTCCTGCTTGAGCATCTGCAGCGGGCGCAGCAGGCGGTTGCTGAGCTCCGGGGTGCCGATGCCGCTCTTGACGATCTCAGCGCTGACCTTGGCGATACGCTGGTCGATCCGGCCGATGGCGTGTTCGCGCTTCTGTTCCAGCAGCTGGGTGTTGGTCTCGTCGACGGTCTGGATCAGCCCGGCGACCTTCTGCAGCATGGCGTAGGGCGCCTCGGAGGCGTAGATGCGGTCCAGCTCGGCCAGGGCCGCCTTCGCCTCGGGCGCTTTCTCCAGCGCCGGGCGGTTCGGGGCGAAGCGGGTCAGGGCCTGGTCGAGCTGCTTCCAGGTGGTGAGCTGCTTGGTGAAGAACTCGTGGAGGTCGCGGTACTCCTCTTCGAGATCGAGGAGATCCTCCTGCTGGTCGGCCACCGCCTTGAAGAAGTCGAAGCTGTCGTCAATGCGCAGCAGGCGCTCGACCTCCTTGAGGGTGCTGTCGATGGCGGCACGCCCCGGGAAGCGGCCCACCTCGGTCTTGCTGCGGTAGGCCTCCAGGTCCTTCTTCCAGGCGCTGAACTGGTCAATGTAGAAGGCGTAGAGCTCGGTCTCGCTGGAGGGCCCGAGCTTGGTGAAGAGGTCCTTGGTGAGGTTGCGCACCTGGCGCAGTACGGCGTCGTCAGTCTGGCGCTTCTTCTGCAGCCGTACCTCGCTGCGCCGCCGGCTGTTGTTGAGCAGCTCGAAGGCCTCCTTGCCGGGCAGCGCCGGGCCGGCGGTGTGGAAGGTCAGGCGCCCCACCGCATAGAGCCGGCCAAGGATCAGCAGGGTCTCTTCCACCGGCCAGCCGAAGGGGCGGTTGTTGAAGCGCTCCAGCAGCGGGTTGAGCGGCACCGGCTCGCCGCCGTGCAG
>ERZ869909.1424-NODE-1424-length-19408-cov-4.025762_pt1 | contig 19408 bp, 15 predicted proteins | sample MGYA00520892_ERZ869909 | MGnify/ENA primary metagenome ERZ869909 (study PRJEB32215, sample SAMEA104723947) | bioreactor metagenome | biome: bioreactor; feature: anaerobic bioreactor; material: water | place: China | collected 2015-03-12 ...
CCTGTCCGGGGCGAGTTGTGGGGGGGGGGGTTCGGGTGGGGGGTGTAGGGGGTGGGCCCGGGCGGGGGGGGGGGTTGGGGAGTGTAGGTGCGGAGAGGTGTGAGGAGGGGGAGATTGGAAGACACGGTTTGCAGCATTCGCCCCTGAAGGGGCTCATTGCTGTCAAACCGTGGCACCCGTGAACGCTCCATGCTCGTGCAGAGGCACCAGTCACCCGTCGATGCTGGCGCATCGCCGGTTGAACTGGTGGCACATGTTTAGTCTGAGAGTGGTGAGGCGTGGAAGCAGACGAGCGAGGCGGCGACGGCGGCGTTGAGTGATTCGACTTCGGGGGCGATGGGGATGCGGACGGAGTCGTCGAGGAGTTCGCGTGTGGAGGCGGAGAGGCCGTGGGTTTCGGAGCCGACGATGTAGAGGGCGCGGTGTGGCGGTGTGTGTTGGTTGAGTGGTGTGGCGTGCGGCGCGGCGTCGAGTCCGATGAGTGCGAAGCCGCGGCGCTGGAGGTCGATGAGGCCGTCGGTGAGGTATCGGCAGGGGAGGATGGTGGTTTTGTAGACGGTGGCGGCGGAGGCCTTGATGATGAGGCCGCTGACCCAGGGGGATCCGGCGGTGGGCCAGAGCATGGCGTGGAATCCGGAGGCGAGGACGGAGCGGACGATCATGCCGATGTTCTGTGGGTTTGTGACGGCGTCGAGCGCGAGGATGCGTGTGGGGGAGGCGGCGCGTCGGCCGGTGAGCGATTGCGCGAAGGCGTCGGGGTCCTGGACGAGCTTGAGGATGATGCGCGCGGCGACGCCCTGATCGTTGCGCGGGTCGGCGGTGATGTTGGAGAGTTCATCGCGGGAGAGTTCTTCGGGGATGATGTTGCGTGCGCGTGCGGCAGCGCGGAGTTCTTTGCGGAATGAGGGGAGGAGGTTTGGCTCGTGGGCGATGCGTTGGACCTCGACGGTGTCGGTGGCGAGGGCTTCGAGGACGGCGCGACGGCCGTAGACCGTGATGGCGGGCGTGCCTTTGGCGGGGTTGGTGTTGGTCATTGCTTGTGCTTTGCTTTGCGTGTGTAGGAGCGTCCGGCCCATTCGGTGGGTATGTCGCGAGCGAGGTCGCGGGCGGCTTCGTTGAGGATGCCCGCGGTGATCCACGCGCCGATGGGGTAGAGGGGGACGAGGGAGAGGGGTGTGCGCTGGGAGCGGTAGATGAGGGCGAGCGCGCCGGCGGCGGTTGCGATGGCAGCGCACGAGATGATGAGGGTGATGATGGGGATGGGATGCGGATCGGAGGTGAGGATGGAGATGAGCGAGAGGAGCGCGGAGGCGATGGTGGCACCGGGGAGGAGGGTGCCGAAGCAGCGGAGCCGCCATGAGTTTTTGAGGAGTTCGTGGATGCGGCATCTGGCGGACTCGGTGTAGATGCGTTTCCAGCCGCGTCGGAAGGCGGGGTAGGAGTCGTACATGCGGCAGCGCAGGAGGTCGTCGCTCATGAGGACATGGAGTCGGCGCTTGGCTTTGTGGATGAGGCGGGCGAAGGCGAGGTCTTCGAGGAGTTCATCCTTGACGGCGGTGTGGGTGCCGACGGCCTTGTAGGCGTCGTGGGTGAAGAGCATGAACTGGCCGTTGGCGAAGCGGATGGGGGATAGATCGCGGTTGAGGCGGTCGATGGGGAATTGTCGGATGAGCTCGAAGCCGGTGGCGGGCTGGACGATGCGCTCGAACCAGCGGTCGGTGGTGAGCGCGGGGAGGAGCGAGAGCATGTCGAGCCGCCGGTCGTGGAGCATGGCACGGGCAGCGCGGAGGAGTTGCGGGTGGAAGATGGTGTCGGCATCGGCGAAGAGGAGGAGTTGCGCGGATTGTGCGCGCGGGGAGCGGGTGTAGGCGGCGTGGATGGCGTGGACCTTGCCGGCCCAGTCGTCGGGGCAGTGGTCGATGGTGATGATCTCGAGGCGTGGGTCGGGGGCGCCGGAGGGTGTTGCGGCGGCTTCGAGGGCGCGGGCGTGGGTGTCGTCGGTGCAGCGGTCGAGGGCGAGGATGAGTGTGAGGTTGGGGTCGTCCTGGGCGAGGGTGGAGCGGACGAGGTGGTGGATGGTGGCGGCTTCGTTGTGGGCGGGGACGATGATGGCGAGGGAGGGCGCGGGGTCGGGGAGGGGGAGTTCGAGCCCGGCGCGGAGGGTGGGGACGGTGATCCGACTGATGAGGACGCGGACGAGGACGACGGCGTAGTAGACAAGGGTGGCGATGGAGATGATGGTGAGGGCGAAGAAGAGGATGGCCTGGAGCGGTGGCATGGAGGGTGAAGGGTACTCAGAGGGGATCGAGGACGAGGAGGGGGCGATGCGCGATCGTTGGTGGAGGAAGTAGGGGCGTGATCAGGCGCTGCGGGGTGGTGTGTCGTCGCTGAGGAAGCGTCGGAGGAGTGGTGCGGCGATGCGCATGAAGTCGTGTTCGGTGACGACGCCGACGAGTCGGCCGTCCTCGACGACGGGGAGGCATGAGAGCTTGTGTTCGCGCATGCGGTCGATGGCGTCGAGGGTAGTGGTGTCGGGTGTGACGGTGACAGGGTCGGGCTTCATGATTTCGGAGACGGGGACGGGTCTCCTGTCGTCGCGTGTGCGTGCGCGGGTGGCGTGCTTGAGGAGGTCGCGGTGCGAGACGATGCCGACGAGCTTGTGCTGATCGTCCTCGACGGGGACATGGCGGATGTGCTTCCAGTGCATGAGGTTTGTGACGAGGTCGATGACATCGTTTTCGTTGACGGTGAAGAGGTCGGTGGTCATGTACTGGCCGACGGTGAGGATGTGGTGCTTGTCGGCGTCGAATTCGTCGGGGCTGATGGGCTGCCAGGTGTGGACGGGTGCGCCGTGGAGCTGTCGCTGTGCGATGGCGGAGGCGAGGCGGTACATGGCGCGGTCGGGGTTTTCGCCGCTGCGGAGGGTGGAGTAGGACTTGAGCATCCACGCGGAGCCGGTCTGTCCTGAGGCGACGCGGCCTTCGATGACATTGAGGTATTTCTCGATGTGAGCGGGCGCGATGCCGGCGGCGGCGAGGCCGCGTTCTGCGATCGGAAGGATTTTGAGTGCGAGGAGTTCGCGTGCGGGGATGGTCATGCCGCCGATCCACTTCATCTGGGCGTCGAGCCCGAAGCGTGCGGCGGCGATGAAGTTCTGGTGGACATCCTCGAAGGCGAGTTCGCGTGTGATGTCTTCGTATGCGTCGGAGACGCCGCGGAGGAGTCCGAACCAGAGCGCGGCGTTGGCGACTTCGTCGGTGGGCGTGGGTCCGGCGGGGAGGATGCGGTTTTCGATGCGGAGGTGCGGTGTGCCGTCGGGGTTGACGCCGTAGCAGGCGCGGTTCCATCGGTAGACGGTGCCGTTGTGGAGGCAGAGCGCTTGGAGTCTGGGGGTTTTGCCTTGTTCGATGAGTTCGAGCGGGTTTTCATCGAAGTTGGTTGGGAAGAGCGGTTTGAAGCGTGCGATGTCCTCGCGATAGATCTCGAGGACAGAGGATTCGATCCAGTGTGTGCCGAAGGTGACGCGTGGTTGGAATCGGCGGAGGTCGGTGAGGCGTTTGCGTGTGTCGATGGATTGCTGGAAGAGGGCGATGCGCGTTTCGTGCCAGAGTCGGCGTCCGAGGAGGATGGGGGAGTTGCAGGCGGCGGCGAGGACGGGTCCGGCGATGGCCTGTGCGATGTTGTACTTGCGGGCGAATTGGTCGGGGCTGACCTGGAAGTGGACCTGGAAGGAGGTGTTGGCTGCTTCGAGCATGACGGAGTCGTGCTGGATGGAGAGGTCATCGACGCCGTCGATGGAGAGTTCGTAGGGTCCGCCTCGGAGGCGCGTGAGCGTTTCGTTGAGGGCGTGGTAGCGGGGGCGGTCGGTGAGGTTTGCGAGTGTGAGGTCGGATTTTGTGAGTGAGGGGAGGATGCCGGTCATGATGATGCGGGCATCGAAGCGGTGTGCGGCGGCGCGTGCGCGGGCGAGGTGGGCGTGGATCTGGTCTTCGAGCCGTCCGAGGCAGTCGGCGGAGAAGTGGATGGGCGTGAGGTTGCACTCGATGTTGAAGCGGCCGAGTTCGGGGACGAAAGCGGGGTCGTTGAGTGCTTCGAGGATTTGCTCGTTGACGGGGTAGGGTCGTCCGGAGCGGTCGATGATGGCGAGTTCCTGCTCGGCGCCGATGCGGTTGACGCCGGCCTCGATGAGATCGCGTTCGAGCATGATCTCGAGGGCTTCGAGATCGCGGAGGAGTGCCTGCGTGAAGGCGCGCTGGGCCTCGGCGCCGGCTGCGGTGCTGCGCTCGGGGGTGGGTTGTGGGTCGGCGGTGGTCACGGCCCTCGGCTCCGGTGAGGAGTTGTGGTTGCGGGCCAGTGTAGAGGGTCGGCCGGTCAGCGGGTTCTGGGGCGTATGTCGGGCGGTTGCGTGAGCTTGACGCGGAGTGTGAGTTGTCTCGGCTCGCCGACGGGCTCGATGCGGAGGATGGAGAGCGTGATGGTGTCGTCGGGCTTGAACTGGCGGAGTGTGCGCTGGAGTTCGTTGAGTGTGCGGACGGGTCGGTCGTTGAGGGCAAGGATGGCATCGCCCGAGACGATGCGGTTGTCGGCATCGGTGCGGATGGGGCGGAGCCCTGCGAGCTGAGCGCTGGGGCTGTTGACTTCGAGGACGAGGACGACGGGTCGGCGGGTGCCGTTGTCGTTGACGAAGCCGTCGGTGCCCTTGATGCCGAGGATGCCGGGGATGCGTCGGCCGTAGGTGATGAGTTGGGGGACGATCTCGTTGACGGTGTCGACCGGTATGGCGAAGCCGATTCCGGCGGAGGCGCCGGAGGGGGAGCGTATGGCGGTGTTGACGCCGATGAGTCTTCCGGCGGAGTCGAGGAGGGGGCCGCCGGAGTTTCCGGGGTTGATGGCGGCATCGGTCTGGATGACATCGTTGATCTGGATGCCTGCGCGTGCGGGGATGGTGCGTCCGAGCGCGGAGATGATGCCGGTGGTGAGTGTCTGGTCGAGTCCGAAGGGGTTTCCGAGGGCGTAGACGGATTGTCCGACGCGGAGGTCTGAGGAGGTTCCGATGGGGATGGGCTTGAGTTCGGGTGATGGTGAGGTGTCGTTGGTATCGAGCCGGAGCACTGCAAGGTCGTCCTCGGGAGAGAAGCCGACGAGGCGTGCGTTGAAGGCGGGGCCTTCGGCGAAGGTGACGATGGCGTTGTTGGAGCGGCGGGTGAGGAGGGATTCGACGACATGGAAGTTGGTGACGATGTGGCCCTGGTCGTCCCAGACGAATCCGGAGCCGGTGCCGGTGGGGACTTCCTCGCGTCGGACTTCGCGTCGGGTCATGCGGTCGTAGAAGATGCGTTCTGCGGTGGTGTTGATATAGACGACGGAGGGTGCGACGCCCTCGACGAGATCGACGATGGCCTGTTCCTCGGGGAGGAGCGGGCCGCGTGGCGTGATTTCGCGGGGCTCGGCGACGGTGGGAGTATTGGCTTGCGGAGCGGGCGCGGATTGTGCGGCGAGGAGACCCGCGGAGAGGAGGAGTGCGCCGACGGTGAGCGTGCAGAGTGGTTTTGTGTTGCCCATGTCAGAGGATATGGGCGTGCGGGGAATCGGTTGGGGGGCACGAAATGAAAACACCCCCGGAACAAAACGCCCCCGGAACAAAACGCCCCCGGAAAAAAACCCCCGGAATGAAAACGCCCCCCGGCGAGGAGCCGAGGGGCGCGGATGGTTGATCGGGATGGGGTGCTTTGGATTCAGCGGCGGCGGCGGGTGAGGCCGAGGCCGGCGATGCCCGCGAGCGCGACCGCGCCGGGCGCGGGGATGGCGACGCCCTGGAGGAGGCGTGTGTTCACGCGGAAGCGGTCGCCCTGGAGGTTGGCTCCGGCGTCCCAGTTGAAGAGGGCGGTGCCGGTGACGGCGAAGGAGTCGAGGGTGAAGGCGTCGGTGAAGAAGAAGTCGGATGACTGAGTGAAGGCGGAGCCGATGGCGGACTGGCTGGTGATGGGGAGTGTTGCGGGTGCGCCGTTGACGCTGACGGCGATGTTGTCGAGGATGGAGAAGGAGTTGGCTTCGCTGCGTGCTTCGAAGCGGAAGCCGACGAGCGAGTTGCCCGCGCCGGGAAGGATGGTGGCCTGCGCGGTTTCGAGGCGTGTTCCCCAATCGACGATGAGGGTTGCGAGTCCGTTGGTGTTGTCGTAGGAGAAGGAGAAGTCCGCGGCGACATTGTTCTGCCAGGGGTTGGTGGCGGGGGTGGTGTTGCCGCCGGTGGCGTTGAGCGTGTTGCCTGAGGTGATGAGGGCGGTCTTCCAGGTCTGGGATGCGCCGCCGTCAAGACGGCTGCGTGCCTCGACGAGCGTGGAGGTGGGGCCGTCGACGAGGCCGGTTGGATCGGTGGTGATGAGGGCTGCGTTCGCGGTCGAGAACGCGGATGTGGCGACAACGATGGCGCTGAGCGCTGAAACGGTACGGAACGACATGTCTTCTTCCCTTTCTGACTGCGGCCCCGTGCGGGGCCCCCCAATGTGCGGGCGGGGATACACACCTGCCACTGCACACCTTAAGCATCACTTCTCAGAACGGCGGTGCAAGGCGGAGCAGGGGAAGTCCGGATGCAGATTGTGCTGAAATACCGAGATTTTCGGAGCGCAAGGCGTTTATCGGGCGTGGGGGCGTGCCGATGTTCCGGCGGTGGCGCGGGGAGTCGTCCGAGAATCAGAACATGAACTGGAGCTGGAACCCGAGTGCGAACTGTCCGGCGGAGTCGTCGGGCAGGAGGCCTGATCCCGTGTTCGGCGCTCCGATGAGGGAGTCGGAGTCGGCTTGGGTGTCCGGGAAGTATGTGATCTCGGCGGTGAGCTTGATGATCTGTGAGTGGGGGATGAAGTACCAGTTGAATCCGGCGGTGACGGCGGCGAAGGGATCGCTGCCTCCTGTGCGGTCGGAATCCGGGAAGATGTGCGCGTAGCGGGCGAAGAGTTCGGCCTGATCGTGGATGAATCTGCCACCTTGGATCATGAAGCCGAGATCGGTGAATGAGGGTCCGTTGGATTCGATGGTCTGGCCTGTGAAGACTGCGAGGAGATTCCAGCCGTCGTTTTCGATGCCGATGTCGGCGGTGTAGGCGAGGAGGTTGGTGAAGCCGTCGGAGCCCGGGATGGAGTTTGTTGCATCGCCCTGCTGCCAATGGGCTCCGAGTCCGAGGAGGATGCCGAAGTCGTCGCCGGGGAAGGCGGTCTGATCGTCGAACTGCGACCAAGGTGCTTCGGCGAAGCGGTATTCGAATCGTCCTGTGATCGCGATGTCAGCGATGTCGGGATCGCTGAAGTCGGTGCCCGCGGCTCTTCTGCCATTGGAGATCGCGGCGGCAAGTCGCCAGCGTTCGGCGTCGTAGTGGATTGCGGCTCCCGGGGCACGCGAAAGAGCGAAGACGGTGTCGAGAAGGGAGCGGTCAGGGAGGAGTGTGAGTGTGGAGGAAGTTGCGTAATTCTCGCGGTCGAAGGGGAGTTTGAACTGTCCGAGACGGAGTGAAATTCCTGAATCGAAGGTGTACTCGGCGTAGATGTCGTCGAAGGCGAAGTCACCGGTATTCGGTCGGTAGCGCAGGTGCAGACGATAGCGGAGTGCCGGGGTGATGGCGTGGCCTCTGAAGTTCAGGCGGAGGCGCTGCATCTGGAAGCCGTGGTTGTCGTCATCGGCGTCGAAGGTGGCTCGGTATCGGAACTGAACTTCTGCGGAGGGGCTGAGGCGGAAGTTTCCGTCTGAGGAGGCGAGGAAGAAGCGTCCGTTGGAGCCAAGGCCCGCCTCGGCGTTCAGGAGGGATGTGCGCGTCGCGGCGTCGGCGAGGGCATCGGCGACGATTCGACGGACATCGTCGGGTGTCGTTGCTTCGGTGTCTGCATGAGCGGGGTGGGTGCAGAAGAGCAGAAGCAGCACGAAGATGTGCGTGGAGCAGCGCATCGGATGGCTCGTTCGGTGAGAAAGCATGATCGGGCGGCTGTGTAGAGCGCAGACTGTATCATTTTTTCGCGAGGATGATGAGCGCGGTCATGAGGAGTATGAGGAAAATCCAGACGAGGGCGGCGACGCGGATGATCCGCCTGGAGCGCTCGACTTCCCACCAGTCGCTGGGGCGAACGCCCTGGAGGAGGAATGTCGCGACGCCGGCGGCGTTGACGCAGACGATGTTGGTAGCGGTGAGCAGGAAGGCGCGTCCGGCGAGTTGCCATTCCTGTGCGCCGAGGAGCAGCCCGGAGGTGGTGAGTGGGGGGAGGAGAGCGACGGCGACCATCACGCCGACGAGCGCTGCTGAGATGCCGGTGGTGAATGCGAGTGCGCCCGCGCTGCCCGCGGCGAGCGCAAGGACGATGTCGGAGAGCTCGACATTGGTGCGCGAGTTGATTTCGTGGAGAGAGGGATCGAAGGCGACCAGCAGTCCCATAAGAATGCTGAGCAGGAGCGCGAGGGAGACGCCCGCGGTGTTGACGATGAGGGAGCGCCGGGCGAGCTTGAGATCGCCGAGAGTGGTGGCGAGTGAGAGGGTGATGTTGGGTGAGAGGAGCGGCGCGATGACCATGGCGCCGATGATGACCGCGACATTGTTTCGCATGAGTCCGACGGCGGCGACGATGGTGGAGAGCGTGACGGTGACGAGGTAGATGCGGTCGATCTGTGCTCCGCCTGCGAGCTTCTGGACGAGTTCGGCGACGGCGACGCGCTTGGGGTCTTTCTTCTCCGCGTCGGCCTTGCTCTTCGCGTCTTGTTGCTCGTCCTGCGTGCGTTCATCCTCGGGGTGGGGGAGGGTCGCGGCGACCTCGAAGATGAAGACGCGGAACGACTCGTTGTCCTTGAAGCGCGATTCGAGTTCGCGGAGGACGGACTCGGATCGCTCGGTCCGGACGAGGATGCGGAAGAGGGAGAGGTTGTCGGTGAGGTGCTCGCGCCAGAATCCGAGTGTGGTGCATGTTTCGGAGAGGTCGAGAAGGTCGTCGGAGGTGTTGGTCGGAGCGATCAGCTCAATCATTCGGAGTGCCATATGCTTCGTCCTGCCGGTGCTGCGTGGTGTGGTGCGGCGTGTGCGGTTCGATGTGGATGAGAACGGACGCGACGGAGGGGAGCCGCTCGCGGATGTTTGATTTGACGATCCCTGTGAGCGCGTGCGAGTCGGCGACGGTCATGTCGGGGTCGACCTCCGCGTGCATGACGACGCGGTAGAGGCGCCCGGACTTGCGTGCTTCGGAGCGTTCGATGGCGCGGATGGCGGGGGTTTCGAGGGCGATGGCTTGGCATTGGTCGGCGATGTCGTCGTCGTTGCGGTCCATGAGTTCCGAGTAGGGCTCGCGGAAGAGGCGGACGGCGTTGAAGAGGATGACGACGGATGCGGCGAGTGCGGCCCACTTGTCCGCGGCGGCCCAGTCGGGGCCGCCGATGAGCGCGATGGAAATGCCGAGGAGCGCGAAGAGGGAGGTGATCGCATCGGAGCGGTGGTGCCACGCGTCGGAGTGGCTGACGGTGCTGCGCGAGTCGCGGGCGACGCGCCGGGTGATGCGGAAGAGCGATTCCTTGATGACGATGACGATCAGGAGAATGACGAGGGTGAAGGGGGCGGGGACGGGACTGGGGGAGAGGAGCTGGCGGATGGCCTCGGCCCCGATGGCGAGTCCCGCGAAGAGGACGAAGCACGCGACGGCGAGGGCGGCGAGGGATTCGGCCTTGCCGTGGCCGAAGGGGTGTTCCTGGTCGGGCGGGCGGTTGCCGTAGCGGAGGGCGCCCCAGACGACGGCGGAACCGACGATGTCGACGATCGATTCGACGGCATCGGCGACGAGGGCGAAGGAGTTTCCGATAATGCCCGCGATTAGCTTGGTGATGGCGAGGAGGGTGTTGACGAGGATCGCCAGGATGGCAACCCCCTCGGGCGTCTGGGTTGGACGGGGCTTTGGGCTGGTTGCGGGGTTGGTCGCGGAGGGGGGCACGGGGTGATTGTGGCGGGTTTGCGGGCGCAATGAAAGACGCCGCCTCGGAGGAGACGGCGTCGGTGGCGAGGGATTGGATCGATTCGGGTCAGCGTGTGATGACGAGGGTCGAGTTTGTGGGGACCGCTCGGGTCAGGTTGTAGAAGTTGGGGCTGGTGGCTTTGACGGTGTCGTGGAGGGTGCGGAGCTGAGCGTCGGTGGCATCTGCGGAGATGCGGACGGTCTGGGTCAGGGACTCGTATCCGGGGGCGAGGGAGGGGTCGATGCCCAGGAAGGCCCGGAGGTCGATGTCGCCGGAGGTCTCGATTTCGAGTGATTCGAGGCGGATGTCCATGAGGGCGGCGACGGCGGCGTATCCGACCATCATGCAGGCGTTGAGGGCGGAGAGGAGGTATTCCTGGGGGTTGGCGAAGAGGTTGCTGCCGCAGAGTTGGTGGGGTTCGTCGATTTTGATGGTGAAGGAGCGGTCGATGCGTTCGCCAGCGATGTGGCAGGCGTCGATCTGGTGATCGGTGCGGGTGCCGCCCATCCAGGTGCTTCGGATGTGCCAGTGGGTCTGGGCGTTGGCTGGGTCCTGTTCGCAGCCGGCGATGCAGGAGCGGAGGGCTTCGGTGTCGATGCCGTTGACGAGCGATGCGGGATGGGTTGTGATACTCATGGTGTTCTCCTTCGATGTGTGAAAATGGTTCTGCGTTTCTGATACGACGAGCGAAGTGTGCATCAGTTCGGAGGCATCGGGTAGAGCACTTGAGGTCCACCCCCGGTGTACTGCTTGTACACCCCTCGCGAGAGATCCCGGAGGCGGTCCTCAGGTCGGATCAGACGATCCACGGGAACTTCGGTGTGTCACGAGGGAGACGCAGTGAGGTGACGAATGACGAAGCCGGTGCGGAGCAAGAGCGTCGCGGAGTTGTTCGGAGCGCCCGAGTTCGGTCAGGAGGGGCGCGATCGTCTCGTGCGTGCAGCGCTGGAGTTGTTTTATGCGCGAGGTTTTCACGCCGTGGGGATTGATCAGGTTTTGGCGGAGGCGGGAGTCACGAAGACGACCTTCTACAAGCACTTCGAGAGTAAAGATGATTTGATGGTGGCGGCGGTGCGGGCGCGGGACGAGTGGGAGTCACAGGCGTGGGACCGTGAGGTGCGGAAGCGGGCGGGCGACGATCCTCGTGCGATTCTGCTTGCGTATTTCGATGTGCTGGATGAGTGGTTCAACGCGCCGGATTTCGGGGGATGCATCTTCATCAATACGGCGGCGGAGTTTCCGAATCCGAACGACCCTGTGCATCAGGTCGCGGCGGAGCACAAGCGCAAGACGCGGGATTATTTTCGCGATCTGGCGAAGGGTGCGGGGGTTCGGGACGCGGAGGCGTTCGCGGACCACTACACGGCGTTGTTCGAGGGCACGCTGGTGCTTCGTCAGGTGCATGGTCGGAATGATGCGGCGCGGGTGACGCGGCACGCGGTGGAGGCGTTGCTGGCCGGAGGGTGATGGTCGGGAGGGGGTTGGGTTTGGGGAATCCCGACCAATTAAGCGGGTTGAATCCCCTTTTCCCGCATGCGATCGATTGGACTTCCAAAATTCCGGTTCAGGAGTAGTCTTATGGAGACGAGTTTGAGTGGCATGCGGTGTCATTCTGCGCATGCCAGGGAGGAAAATCATGGATCAGGGCAGTATTCAGGTGGATGTGGCGATCGTCGGTGGCGGACCTTCCGGGTCGACCGCTGCGACACTGCTGAAGAAGTACGCGCCGGAGTTGTCGGTTCTCGTGCTCGAGAAGGCGAAGTTCCCGCGCGACCATGTCGGCGAGTCACAGTTGCCTTCGATCGGTCGGATCCTGGATGAGATGGGCGTCTGGGAGGATGTCGAGCGGGCGGGGTTCCCGATCAAGATCGGCGCTTCGTACACATGGGGGAGAACGGCGGACCGCTGGGATTTCGACTTCTATCCCGTCGAGGATTGGGTGGATGAGCCGCGTCCGGCGAAGTTTACAGGACAGCGCAGGCATACGGCGTTTCAGGTGGATCGGGCCGAGTATGACATGATCCTGTTGCGGCACGCTGAGAAGATGGGCGCGGAGGTTCGAGAAGAAACCCGCGTCACGGATGTACAGATTGAGGGTGACCGGATCGAGGGCTTGGTTCTCTCGACGGGCGAGGTGGTTCGTGCTCGGTACTACATCGATGCGTCGGGGACCGTCGGGCTTCTGCGCCGGGCACTCGGGGTGGATGTTGAGGTGCCGCAGGAACTGAAGAATGTTGCGATGTGGGAGTACTGGCGGAACGCCGAGTGGGCGGTGGAGATCGGCGTCGGCGCGACGCGTGTTCAGGTGCGTTCGCTGCCGTACGGCTGGATCTGGTTCATTCCGCTCGGTCCGGACCGGACCTCGATCGGGCTGATCACGCCGAGCGAGCATTTCAAGAGCACCGGAATGAAGCCCGAGGATCTTTACGAGCAGGCGTTGAGCGAGCAGAAGGAGATTGCCGCGCTGATCAAGGGCGCCAAGCCCGAGGGTAAGTTCCAGGCGACGAAGGACTGGTCGCAGTTGTCGGATCGTCTGATCGGGGAGAATTGGTTCCTTGTCGGCGAGGCGGCGGGGTTTGCTGATCCGATTCTGGCGGCGGGGATGTCGCTCGCGCACTCATCGTCGAGGGAGGCGGCATATACAATTCTTGAGCTTGAGCGTGGTGAGCACGACGCGAGCTGGCTGAAGCAGCGTTACGACACCAGAAATCGCACGAACATCGAGCAGCACATCCGTTTCGCGCAGTACTGGTACGCGGCCAACGGACAGTTCAGCGACCTTCAGGAACACTGCCAGCGGATTGCCAAGGAGGCGGGCATGCGGCTGGCCCCGCAGCAGGCGTGGGCGTGGTTGAGCCAGGGCGGTTTCACCACTGAATCGGTCGGCGTGACGACGGTCGGATCGTTCGATATCGCATCGGCCAAGCAGGTGATCGAGCGGTTCGATCAGCAAGGGCGTGGGATGAAGATGCAGATCCACGGGAAAAATATCTTCAAGCTCAATCTGCACAACTGCAAAGAGGATGTCATCGGCCTGCTCGAGAACGGTCGGATCCAACGGATCCCTTGCTATGTCCGCGGCGAGTCGAAGTTGCCGCGCACCGGGAATTACGGAGTGGTGACTTCCATTCTGGAGAAGACCAGCGATGGCCGACAGATTTTCGGCGAGTTTGCTCGATTGGCACAGAGTCAGGGTGCTCATGCGTCGTCGGTGCTGGCGGCGCTGACTCAGGCACTGGAGGCGATGGTTTCCGAGTACTGGGTGTTGGCTTCGACGGACAAGAGCAAGCCCAAGCTGATCGCGGATCTGAGTGATTCGCGTTATGTCCGCGATCATCGTCGTGGCGATGCGGCCTTGGAGAGTCTGTCCAGCAAGTTCCATGTGGTGAATCGCTTGCCGACCGGCGATCATGCCGCCGAGTAGGTTGATTCTCTAAAGAAGCATTTCAGGTGTGATGTTTGGGAGCCCTGCCTTCGTGGGCCACTCCACGGCGTTGTTCGGGCCACGCTAGCGCTGCGTCAAGCGCATGGTCGGAGCGATGCGGCACACTACGAAGGCATTGCTGGGTGCGGGGTAGGGGTGGGCCGGCGCGGTGATCTGGGGCGACTTCCGGGAGGCGGCAAAACTTTCGATGATTTGGGAACGGGATCGGTTCCACGCGCGTCCTGATGGGTGTGCGTGGGCGACGGCTTCATCGGCCTTGAGCCGGAAGGAGATTCCCATGAATTGCAGGCATATCTCGTTGTGCGTGGTCGGTGCGGCTCTCGTGACGGCGAGCGGGCTGGCGTTCGGCGGGCCACCGAACCGAGGGGGAGGCGCTCCCGTGCAGGCAGCGGGGCAGCCGACAGCATCGACACCATTGGTTCGATATGTCGGGAGGCATGGCTCGAATATGGAGCCGGGGGTCGCGCCTGCGAAGGATGTCGCGCCGGTGGCGCTGCATGACGGGCCTGTGGTGCAGCTGGCTTTGCTGCTCGACACATCGAACAGCATGGATGGTCTGATCGATCAGGCGAAAGCGACGCTGTGGGCGATCGTCAACGAGCTTGGAACAGCGAAGGACGAGCGGGGTCGATTGGTGCAGCTCCAGGTTGCTCTGTACGAGTACGGGAACAACGCGATTCCGCGCGAGGTCGGGTTCGTTCGTCAGCGGACGCCGTTCACGACCGATCTCGATCTGCTCAGCGAACAACTGTTCGGGTTGCGGACATGGGGCGGGCTCGAGTACTGCGGACAGGTGATCTCAACGGCGATGCACGAGCTTCTGTGGTGGGGATCGGAGTGCGAGGCGGGTACGGTTGGATCGGGCGGGATCGATCCCAAGGAAGCACGGACCCTTGAAGGGGCGGTGAAGAGCGCGGTCCGGAGGGGGATTGAAGGTCCCGGTCAGGGTGAGCCCGCACCGATGCCAATGATTGCCGAGACGGTGGAGGGGCCGGTGATTCGGATCATCGTGATCGCGGGCAATGAACCGTTCACGCAGGGCACTGTTGCGTATCAGGATGCCATTGCGGAGGCCCGGTCGCTCGGTGTGGTGGTGAACACGATCCATTGTGGCCCGCACGGTGTTGGCGAGGAGACGGGCTGGGCGGATGGCGCCCGGCTCGGTGGTGGGATGTACGCCAGCATCAACCAGAATCGTGTGATCGCGCAGCCCAAGACGCCGCACGATGCTCGGCTGGCAGAGCTGAATGAACAGTTGAACGCGACCTATGTCGGGTACGGGGTGCATGGCGCGGCGCTTGCCCGTCGTCAGGTGGAGAATGATCGGTTGAATTCCGATGCGTTTCTGGCTCCGCAGCGAGCCGCGGCGAAGGCGAGCCCGCAATACGACAACCGGCATTGGGATCTGGTGGATGCGGTGAAGACCGGCACGGTCGAGTTGGGCGAGGTCGAGGAAGAGAGTCTTCCGGAACCGATGCAGGGGCTCTCGGTTGCGGAGCGTAAGGCGAAGATCGATGCTCTGGCAGAAGAGCGCAAGCGTTTGCAGGGCGAGATTCTGACCGTCGTACACCAGCGGAACCAGTTCATCGCCGAGAGAGCGTCGGCGGAGCAAGGCGAGCAGGGTCTGGACGATGCGCTGGTGGAAGCGCTGCGGGAACAGGTCAGTGCTCGTGGTCTGCGCGTCGAGCGGATCGAGCATTGACACGGGAACCTGAATGTGAAATTCCGGAGCACCCGCTCGGTGTGTGATGCCTGACATTGCGATCGAGCGGGTGCCCTTTTCCCATCGGACCGGGTTTCTGATTGCCAGAGGGTTTGGGACTCACTACATTTCCATGCGATGTCACTTTGATTTCCCTCGGCACACAGGAGACCGTGATGGCCATCTCACTTCGTCAGGCTCGCCAGTATCTCTCTTCCAGCGAAGCGGAACTGGTGCATTGGAGCACGAGCAAGCGGGTCGAGGGACTGCCCCCGGCGCGTCTACGGCAGAAGCTGGATCGGGCGCGCAAGCTGCGTGACAAGTACCGTGGGCTCGCGGAGCGTCAGCGGCGCGAGGCGAGGCGGAAGCAGGATCCGCGGGGGCAGCGGCCGGCCGAGGGGAACAAGGCGACCGCGATGAAGCAGCAGTTGTTCGGCGAGACCGCGGAGCGGTTTGAGAAGGCGCTCGAGGCCGCCGGGACTCCCCTGAAGCAGCGTCCGAAGAAGACGGAGCGGAAGGCCGCGAAGAAGGTCTCGAAGAAGACCGGGGTCAGCAAGAAGGCGTCATCGAAGAAGGTCTCCAAGAAGGTGGGTACACCTGCAGCCGCGATGCAGAAGCCGCCAGCGAGCAAGAAGGTCAGCAAGAAGAAGACCGCCTCCAAGACGACGCCCCGGACACCCCGCAAGAAGCTGGCCGCGAAGAAGGTGGTGGCCAAGGCGCAGGCACGGAAGAAGGCGACTCGTCGGGCGGCACTTTCCGAGGCGACGGAGGGGAAGCGGAAGCAGACGGCGATGCTCAAGGCCGGTCAGGTGCGGTTCTAGGGACATGTTTTCAGCCGCGGGCGGAGGAACCAGGCGAAGCGGGACTCGCGCGGGCGGCGCTGAGTTCCGGGACTTCTGGTGAATCGGTGATCGGAGCGCCGGGCGTGCGGGCTACGATGTCATCGTACCGATTCTGCAGCATGAATCACTTGGTTTTGAGCGATCTGCTTTGCAATGACTGAGCCCGGTTCCACAGCGGTGTTGCTGATTGTCTTTGGCGCGCTCATGGCGGCAAGCGTGTTCTTTTCTCGTGCGCTGAATCGGCTCGGCGTACCGGTTGTCCTCTTGTTTCTTGCTCTTGGGATACTCGGTGGCTCGGAAGGGCTCGGTGGCATCGAGTTCAACAATTATGAACTGGCCTTTCGACTCGGCACGATCGCACTTGTGCTGATTCTGTTCGACGGCGGTCTGAATACCGCGAACTCATCGCTACGACGCAGCATCCTTCCGGCCGGCATCCTTGCGACGGTCGGTGTTCTGGGCACCGCCGCGCTTCTTGCGGTGATCGCGAGACTCCTAGGTCTGGACTGGAAGTACGCCATCCTGCTCGGTGCGATTGTTTCCTCAACCGATGCCGCTGCGGTGTTCGCTGTGCTGCGCGGAGGCAATATTCGCGTGAAGGAGCGCGTGCGCAGCACTCTTGAGGTTGAATCGTGCGTGAACGATCCGATGGCGGTGATTCTGACCGTGGCTGCGGTGCAATTCGCGAGTACCCAGACACCGATCGGTCTCCAACTCCTCGTGGAGATTCCCGTTCAGCTCATCATCGGGGCGATTGTCGGCATGGCGGTGGGGTACGGCGCACGCTGGCTTCTGAATGTGATGACCATCTCCACCGGCGGACTGTTTCCCGTCGCGACGCTTGCCTCGGCGTTCCTGGCGTACGGTCTGGCGACGCTTGCCTACGGCAGCGGCTTCCTCTCCGTATTTGTGGCGGCGGCGGTCCTCGGGAACGGCCCACTGCCTTACAAGGCCGGACTGACCCGTGTGCATGATGCGATTGCATGGTTCAGCCAGGTATCGATGTTCCTGATGCTGGGTCTGCTGGTGTATCCCAGTCAGTTGATTCCCGTATCTGGCACCGGACTTCTGCTCGGGCTAGCGCTGGCGTTTCTTGCTCGCCCGATCGTTGTCACGCTCTGCCTGCTGCCGTTTCGATGGCCATGGCGCGAAGTATCGTTCACATCGTGGGTGGGAATACGCGGCGCGGTTCCGATTGTTCTCGCGACCTTTCCCGTGATGGCCGGGATTCCCGGGTCCGAGCAGCTCTTTCACCTTGTCTTTTTCGTAGTGGTCATCAGTGCATTGATCACGGGTGTGAGTCTGGTGCCCTTGACAAAGCGGATGAAGCTGGCCGAGCCCAGCGCTCCAATTTCGCCGGTTGCGCTTGAGATGAACTCGCTGCGACGGATGCACGGCGAGGTTCGTGTGTACCACATCGATCCATCATTGGCTGTGTGCGGGGTTCGTCTTTCTCAGATCCGATTCCCGGAAGAGTCGGCGGCGATTCTGATTGTTCGGGGTGATCATCTGCTTGCAGCACGGGGCAATACAACGCTGGAGGCAGGGGATCATGTGTATGTCTTCTGCCGACCGGAAGACCGTCCCTTCATCGAGCTGCTGTTCGGTCAGACCATTTCTCAGTGACGCATGCGAGATCGTTACTTCGTGTGATCGGTCTCGCAGATCGGCCGCAGTCGCACGCCGCTGGCGCGGAGCGCTTCGGCGACCTTGCGGGCGACGGCGAGGGCACCGGGGGTATCGCTGTGGAAGCAGAGGGTGTCGGCGCGGAGCGCGAGCTGTGTGCCGTCGTCGAGCAGGACGGACTGCTCGGTGGCGATGCGGAGCGCCTGGCGTGCGGCATCGGCGGGATCGGTGATGAGGGCGTCGGGCATGGAGCGGGATCGCAGAGATCCGTTCTGTTCGTACACACGATCCACAAAGCCCTCCGTGATGCAGCGGATGCCCATGCCCTGCCAGATGCGCAGACAGGGCGCGTGCGCCGGTCCGACGAGGCGGAGGTCGCCCGAACAGGCGAGGGCGGCGTTCGCGACGACTTCGGTGATGCGCGGGTCGTGGGAGGCATCGTGGTAGAGCGTGCCGTGGGGCTTGATGTGGGCGACGGTGGCGTTGGACTGCGCTGCGATGTTGATCAGGGCTTCGATCTGCTCGCACAGCGTCGATTCGAGGTCTTTGGGCTTCATCGGGAAGTGACGCCGGCCGAAGCCCTCGCGATCGGGGTAGGAGGGATGGGCGCCGATGGTGCAGGCGTGTTCGAGCGCGGCCTCGACGGCGGCTCGCATGGAGTGCTCGTCGCCGGTGTGCCCGCCGCAGGCGATGTTGACGGAGGTGACGAGTTCGAGCAGGGCTCTCTCGACATCGCGATCCTCGGGCGTGGATGCCTCTCCCGCATCGCAACTGAGGTCGATGGCATGCTGTGGCGGGGCGTTCCGGCTCATCGGGAAGTCTCGGATGCTGACGGAATCGGTGTCGGGCGCGGGAGGTCGTTGAAGATTTGCTCCTGTTCCTTGAGCAGCGCGACGGCGTGGTGGCGTGTGATGAACTGGAAACGCAGCTCATCCTGCGGGCGGCACTGCGCGAGGGCGGGGAGGTCGGCGGCGATGATGCAGGCGATGATGGGGTAGCCGCCGGTCGTTGGGGGATCGGCAAAGAGGATGATCGGTTCGCCGGAGGGTGGTATCTGAATGGCGCCGATGGTGGTGGCTTCGGAGCGGAGGTGGCCATCGCCGGGAGGGGTGATCGCTGTGCCGCGGAATCGGATCCCCATACGGTCGGATTGGTCGGCGATGGTGTAGACGGATTGCTCGAAGCGGTCGAGCTGATCGCGGGCGAAGCGGAGGGTGTGTGCGCCGTGGGTGATGCGGAGGGTGCGCCGGGCGTGGATGGCGCGGATCCTCTCGATGGTCGCTTGAGCCGGTTTGGAGTAGATGTGGTGCGATGCCTGCTCGCCAATGGGGAGGACATCGCCCGGATTGAGCACGCGCCCCTCGTGTCCGCCGATTCCGGAGGGGATGTGCGTTGAGCGGCTGCCGAGGGCGGGTGGCGTGCGGATGCCCCCCGCGATGGAGAGGTAGGCGCGCGTGCCGGTCGCGCAGTGTCCGATGCGGATGGATTCACCGGCGCGGACGGGCATCGGTGTCCACGCCGGGAGGTCGCGTCGGGTTTCCCCATCGCCGATGGACGAGCCGGTGGTGTCGCTGCCGGTCAGACAGATGATGGTGTCCGAGTCGGGTGTGAAGCGCCCCCCGATCAGGGTGATTTCGAGTGCCGCGTCGTGATCATCGTTTCCGAGGAGGCGATTGCCGATGCGGAGCGAGAGCGGGTCGGCCGCGCCGGCGGTGGTGACGCCGATGGCGGAGTGGCCGATGCGTCCGAGATCCTGCACGGTCGTGAGCAGGCCGGGCTCGACGATGCGGAGGTGTGTCATGTCGTCCTCTGTTGTTC
>ERZ869909.1425-NODE-1425-length-19408-cov-3.795768_pt1 | contig 19408 bp, 14 predicted proteins | sample MGYA00520892_ERZ869909 | MGnify/ENA primary metagenome ERZ869909 (study PRJEB32215, sample SAMEA104723947) | bioreactor metagenome | biome: bioreactor; feature: anaerobic bioreactor; material: water | place: China | collected 2015-03-12 ...
GTTCTTTGTGTTCGGATTCCAGGAGTTTTCACTGATATGGCTGGGTGGCACCATTATGTTCCTCACCGGACTCTTTGACGATATCTTCGAACTGAAACCTATCGTCAAGTTTCTGCTCCAGTTTGTAGCCGCAAGTGTGCTTTTACTCGGGAATTACTCGCTGGTATACAGCTGGCCATTCTGGGTCTCCATCCCACTCATTAATCAATGCACTCTCAGCAGGTAAATCAGGCATGTCCTTTCTGCACCTTGACTCTTTTGAAACGTTTATTGAACAACAATTCAGCTTCACGATAAGCTTGTACTGAAAAAATCTTGGCCATCCCCACATAGGCAACCAGGCTGATGGGAACGATTATTGCAACTTTATAAAGCGCCCCAATTTCTGAAAACGTCACAAACAAATACGCTGGAAAGCATACTATAAGCGACATTAGTAGTGGCGTCATGCAGTCAAGAAATTGCTCTTTAATACTATAGCCAATCAGCCTATTAGAATAATAACTGTTAGGAATAAATGCAATAAAAGATAAAACGATTTGCCCAATTAAAATACCAATTACGCCATAACGATAACTAACAAAAAGCACAGCAAACGTAAGAATATTTTTATAAATAGCCAACCATAGATAGAGGTCTGACCGACCTTTCACCTTCAATATGTTAAGGTTTATCGCATGCAGTGGATAAAGCAAATTAGCAAAGCACATCAATTGTAAATATATTATTGCATCGTACCATCGTGCAGGGAGAGCAATTTCAAATAATGGCTGCGCAATGGTAGCTAGCATCATCATGCAAGGAAATAATAAAAAAGTAGTTACGCCCAATACCTTTCTGTAAGCAAGCTTAAGCCTTGAGTCATTGTCTTGTAATGTTGCCAATGCAGGGTACGTTACCTGCTGGACAGCACTGACAAGCTGGCTGACAACTAGCTCCTTTATACGATTAGCAAAAAAATAAAGTCCTGCTACGGAAGCCCCAAATAGGTTAGCAATTACGAGCACATAAATATTTCTACCGACATGCCTGATAAGACTTGCCAGGAACAGCTTATAACCAAAGCTATAAATTTCTTTAAATGTATTAAAATTATATGTCAGCGTAGGCCGCCAACGCTGAAGCCACCAGAGCATCATGGTCAGCAGTAAGGCTGAGAGAAGCATCTGAGTGACTAACGACCAAACTCCAGCTCCAGAATAAGCCAATATAACGGCGACAATACCTGATATTGCACTTGCAGGTACTGAGGCTTTAAGCTGGTTCTTGAAGTTAAGCTCCCTGCTTAGTATCGCACTTTGAATGACTTGAAAAGAGTTGATGAAGACGATAAGGCCTGCCACCCGTATCAAGAGGACCAAGCGTTCTTCATCATAGAAGTCTGCGATGAGCGGTGCGGCAAGGAACAGAATAAGATATGAAAAAGCGCCTAGCGCAAGATTAGTATAGAACGCTGTATTAAAGTCATCCTGTGTGGCATCCTTTTTTCTGATAACGGCTTGCTTGATACCTGAATCCATCAACGCTGAGGCGACAGTAACGAATACTGCCATCATAGCCAAAAGGCCAAAATCCTCAGGGATCAAGAGCCTGGCCAGGAGCAAGGTGACGATTATACTGATACCACGCTTACTCAATTGCTCAAGAAAGCTCCAGAACACACCGGTTATCGTACGAGATTTAAGCATTAAATTTCATCATTGATGCATCATGGTAGGATTCAAAGAAAATTATTTATTTATTTTTAAGGAAATCTTCTTTTGAAAGATTTAAAACAAAGAACCCATCATTTCGAAGGTCCTTTATCGCCCCGTAACCATCCCAATGCTTTAGAACATTATGATTATCTTTAAAAATTTCGGAGTATAAGTTCTGCATGCCCATCATATTAAAAGCTATTTCACATCTAGCAAGAAACATTTGGCTACCATAGCCTTTTATTCCTGGCTTTTTTATCCAGCTGGCAGCAAAACAAGATTTATCGTCCCAATTTATCTTTGAAAGTCTATTGAATCCAACCAAACCAGCATCGTCTTCGTATGCGAAATAGTAGTCCAAATCAAGCGACTCGCGCTTCTTGTACTCTTTAATCCACGCCTCCTGGGCGGTTGTATCTTTCTCAATCGTAACCATATACGGCGTTAGTTCTTTATTACTACGCAGGTCAGCAATGTCATGGGAGTCAGTAATATCTACAAACCTTACTCGCAAACCATACAGGGTAATAGGGATATGCTTGCGTAGCGTATCCTGAATCATGTTAACTTTACCTCATACAAAGATTCAAAATTTTCGAGGGTTTCGCTCATTTCTTTTCGGTTATCAAATTCCATAAGCAACAATCCAATACGATCATGCATCGTATGAAAGCCGTTGACCCTATCACCCGGCTCTTTAAAGAATACACTTTTCCGGATTTTATGCTTTATTTTATTGCTGATATTTATTTTATTGATTACACCCTCACTTTCAGTGCAAAGTATCGCGGCTGCGTAAAAAGAGTCGTTGGGAATCGATGGTGCGCATTCAAAGCCTCCCATCGAAGTTTCAACATTTAATGCGACGACGTCTATACCTGATGACCAGCTCAATATCTCAAATATATAATTTCCACTATGCCTTGGATTAACTTCAATGATATGTTCCTGACCATCTCTGACAATAACTTCAAAATTCAAGGCTCCAGTACCATAGTTAACCTTTTTGACAAAATTGGAAACAAGGTCGGCGATTTTTTTATTATCATAGAGACTGGGAAATGATGTAGCATACGCCACATATTTATTTTTATCGCTATAATAATAATCACCAACGACTATGGCTTTAACCTCATTGTCTATAACAAAGCAATCCCCATTTATCCTATAATCATGTTCAATAAACTCTTCAACTATAACCGTAATTCCTAGCGCCCTAACTCTTTCTAGCTCGTGCTTTAATTCGTTGACATCATTTATTTTACAAACATTCTCACTGCCGGCACCCTGTGTTGGCTTGATTATCACAGGATAAGCAACGTCATTCTCCCACCCATGCCCATCGTCTACTTCATAAACCTTTGGGCCCGAAAAGCCATTGTTAACTAAAAAATTTCTGAACTCTGACTTATCATTAACTATTTGAAACGCCGATTCTTTTATGGTTGGGAACCCAAAGCGTTCCTTTATGAAGATACTTTCCAATATGCCGTGAGCTGATACGAAATTTACAATGCCATTCGGCTTACACTTCGATACTATGTCAAACAGGGACTCTTTATCGTAAACATCAGTATTGTAAGATATATCGGCAAGCTTGTGGCCTGGATTTCTTATATTATTGTCTACAGTAATTACTTTATACCCTTTGGATTTCGCGTATTCTATCACTGGCAATTGTTGCTTACCTGCCACAATGAACACTAGCTCCTTGATTCCATTCTCATTCATCGTCAGCACTTCACTTATCATTAGCGTAGTGGGTTATATACTTTGCTTCAACATAGGTAAAGTTCATAAAGCCATGTGGCAGGATCATTCTAGTTGGTAGCAGTTTAGATGCTGGGAGATTTCTTCTTTTGGACACCACATCAGCATATCTATTATTGATAGATTTTTAATAAAATCCTTGCCTCCTTGATTATATTTTATCTCACCCGGCATTAAGAAATACAATATAACCCCATGCTTGGAAAAATGTTCTTTATTATAGAGATGTCTTCCTCCCTCACTATTAACATACTCTGTGGCGGAATATCTTTTACATAAATCAATCAACCTATCTTCAGCCCTACTATCTCGATCATAGAGCAGATCACTAGACAGCTCTATATTGGTGCCAATTTCTAAATACTTGCAAATTTCATCGTATGAATATTTACATAATCTTCCAATAGATCGCTCTTTATACGTCAGCACTCTCTCAACCATAGGATATACTGCGTCATAATACGGAGCTTTGGAGTAAGCGTACCTTAACGTTTTTAACACCTTTCCAACATCTTCAGAAAAATTCAGATCCTTGATTTTTTTATTGATTGATGCCCCTGGTACGGGAATCGTAAACCTTGCTGACTCAGTTCCGGACCTTATTTTGTTCCTATTTATATAACCGTTCTTAATGTAAGCAACATCATCATAAACTACAAAAAAATCACTCGCACAAATAAGCTGAAAATAGCCAACATAAGGAAATAAATAAGGCTGCATAACTGCCATTCTCATTTATCGCACCCTGCCTTTATCGTTTGGATAATTTCCTCTACCTGATCAATCGCTAATCCGCTGTAAATTGGCAAACACATTATTCTATTCGATATATCACGAGCAATGGGCACAGCATTTTTTTCACCTTGGTGTTCCATTACGTCATTTAAACACGGGTAAAAATACCGTCGCGATTGGATTTGTTTATTTTCCAGATTACGCATGGCCAACTTGATATCTGCTTCTGATTCTAGTAACAGAGGAAAGTAGGAATAATTGCATGATATGTAGGAGTGGCGAAACTGAAGTTGAGCCGTAGATTTAAACGCCGCTTCGTAGTTGTACCAGACTTCTGCCCTGGCTTTGAGATTTTCATCAATCTCATCTAAAACACACAGACCCATGGCTGCTTGGAATTCACTCATCTTGGCATTGATGCCGACGTCAACAATTTCTTCAGGGGAAGCTAAACCGAAATTTATCATGCGCCGCGCGCGTTCCAAGTCCGCCTTATGCTTGAAGATGATGGCACCACCCTCAATGGAGTGGAAAAGCTTGGTGGCATGAAAACTGAGTGTCGTTGCATCTCCGTGCTTGAGCAGGCTCTCACCCTTGTAGGTTACACCAAAGGCATGGGCTCCATCGTAGATCACTTTCAGGTCATGTTGCTCAGCGATGCGATCAATCGCTTCCACCTCACAGGTGTTTCCAAATACATGCACCGGCACAATGGCTTTGGTAGCCGAGGTAATGGCCACTTCTATATTAGCCGGGTTCAGGCACCAAGTCTGAGCGTCTATATCGACAAAGATTGGCTCTACCCCCTCCCACTTCAGAGAACTCGCCGTCGCAATATAGGTGAAAGGAGTGGTGATGGCTTCGCTAGGTTTTTCAGTAATGGAGCCACCGCTGACACCCAGCGCCCGATAAGCTATCTGTAACGCCAGGGTACCGTTTCCCACCAAGAGAAGATTTTCGACACCCAGATACTCTTCCAGACGTCTTGTCAGTTCCTGGACCAAAGGACCATTGTTGGTCAACCAACCTCGCTCATATATCCCATTGATGTATTGATCGAGTTTTTCACGGTTTGGAAGATAAGGTTTGGTTACAGGAATCATATATCCTTGACCTGGAGGGGCGTGTTAACGTAGAGAGTTGATGTTTTAATCTTCTTCGATTAACGATAGAAGATATTTTCCATAACCGTTCTTTGACAGTTTTTCGCCTGCCACTCTAAGCTGATTCGTTGTCATCCAGCCATTTCGCCACGAGATTTCTTCAAGGCAGGCAATCTTGAAACCCTGCCGCTTTTCAATGGTTTCGACGAATTGAGCGGCTTCCAAAAGGCTTTCATGAGTCCCGGTATCCAGCCAGGCAAAGCCACGACCAAGTTGCTGTACCCGCAGGTCACCACGCTCCAGATAAGCCTGGTTGATGCTGGTGATCTCGAGCTCACCTCGATGTGAGGGAGTAACTCGCTTGGCGATCTCGATTACATCGTTATCGTAAAAATAAAGACCAGTTACCGCGTAGCTTGACTTCGGTTTATCCGGTTTTTCTTCAATAGATACGGCTTTTTTATTCTTATCGAATGCAACGACACCGAAACGCTCCGGATCTTTCACCTGGTAGCCGAATACCGTCGCCCCCACCCCATGAGATGCTGCACTCTGCAACTTGGGACTAAAACCCTGCCCGTAGAAGATATTATCGCCTAACACCAGACAGACGTTATCCTTGCCAATAAATTCCTCTCCAATGATAAATGCCTGAGCCAGTCCGTCGGGGCTAGGTTGTTCAGCATACTCAATATTTACACCAAATTGGTTGCCGTTACCCAGCAACCTGCGGAAGCTATCATTTTCCTCTGGCGTGGTAATAACCAATATATCTCTAATACCTGCGAGCATCAGTACCGACAGGGGATAATAGATCATCGGCTTGTCGTAAATAGGAAGTAACTGCTTGGAGACCCCCATGGTAATGGGGTAAAGACGCGTGCCACTTCCGCCGGCAAGTATAATACCTTTCATTTTTTCACCCGCATTTCTTGGGACTTTGCGCTATAACTAAAACGCCTCAAAATTGACGGACTACTGATTTACAGTAAGTTCAGCGGTTACTGTCTCAAAAATGACCCTCTCGAAATCAATGACTTTTCGTGCATTGCTTTCGATATCATCTTCAGCCTTCAACCACAATACTGGACGCCCCATGGACTCAACAGTCAGGCCGAATGTGCGTTGCGCATTGATAGCCCGCTCTTGTGCATCATATAATTCTGCAGGGCTCATCCCAGCAAAATAATTGGGCCGCTTGCCTGTTGTTTGAATTCTCTCTAAAAATCTCGTGACAGCCGTTTCCGTATCATCTGGCAGAATAATAACAAAGCTTCTTCCCGACATCATCTGCTGCAACTGACTCTCATCCAACTTCTCTATATCTGATGTGAAATAAGCAAATAATCCTTCACGTAGGAAAAAACCTCGAGTATATTCAACACCTCTCATGGAGATGTCAGCTTGAACTCGCTTGACAATGTTTATTACTGTTTCTGTTTCGCTCGAGATAGGTTTTGGTGATTCTCTGATCTTGCCAAGCCTAGACCAAAGCAAGCCTCTATAGGCAGAGCCATGAAGATCATCAAGATTAGCATCCCCGAGCTTACTGGCGTCATAGTCATAGTTCCAAGGATACTTGAGCTTATGCTTGCACTTGTTGAATATGGTATTTTTTCCAATAGCCGAGGGGCCCAGGAATTCAACAATATGGCCTGCTGTCGCTTGTTTATCCTTATCTGTTCTAACCCGCCCTCCCCCCTTTTTCCGGTGGAGTTCAAGCCCGAACGGCAATAGCGACTTATTAGCTAATTCTTTGAGGAATGCCTGTTTTTTTTTAGAAATCATGTATTTTTTTCCTCATCACGACCCAGTCCCTAGACGTTGCCTTTGATAGCTACCATCCTGCACTCGACGGCACCACTCCAGGTTATTCAGGTACCACATGACAGTCTTGCGGATACCTGTCTCAAAGGTCTCTTGGGGTGTCCAGCCGAGTTCACGCTCGATCTTTCCGGCATCAATGGCATAGCGAAGATCATGACCAGGCCGATCGGGTACATGCGTGATCAGTCCCTGATAAGGGGAGTGAGCAGAAGGCGCCAATTCGTCAAGCAGCGAACAAAGAGTATGCACGACATCGATATTACGTTTCTCGTTATGGCCACCGATGTTGTAGGTCTCCCCCGGTAGTCCCTGGGTCACCACCAGGTAGAGCGCCCGTGCATGGTCCTCTACGTACAGCCAGTCACGGATCTGCTCACCCTTGCCATAAACCGGCAACGGCTTGCCTTCCAGGGCATTGAGAATCACCAGCGGTATCAGTTTCTCAGGAAAGTGATAGGGGCCATAGTTGTTGGAGCAGTTGGTAATCACCGCAGGCAGGCCATAGGTGCGTGACCAGGCGCGCACCAGGTGATCCGAGCTCGCCTTGCTCGCCGAATAGGGGGAGCTAGGGGCGTAGCCGGTCTGCTCGGTAAACAGCCCTTCCGGCCCTTCCAGATCGCCATAGACCTCGTCGGTGGAGATATGGTGAAATCGAAACGCAGCCTTTCGCCTCTCATCGAGCCCCTGCCAGTAGTACCTGGTCGCTTCGAGCAGCGTGTAGGTGCCCACTATGTTGGTTTCAATGAAGGCTGCCGGCCCGTCGATAGAGCGATCCACATGGCTTTCGGCCGCCAGGTGCATCACAGCATCAGGCTGATGCCTGGCGAAGACATGCGTCAGCGCCTGCTGATCACAGATATCCACCTTCTCGAAGGCATAGCGCGGATCGTCTGAAACGGACTGCAACGACTCGAGATTACCCGCGTAGGTCAACTTGTCGACATTGACCACCTGATCGTCGGTCTCATCAATCACATGGCGAATGACGGCCGAGCCGATGAAGCCTGCGCCGCCGGTAATCAGAAGTTTCATAACAATCCTTGTCTAGTGCTAAACATAGATAAAATAAGACTTACAATGGTGTACTACGTCGCCCAACCGAGTAGTAGGTAAAGCCTTTCTTGCTCATGCGAGCCGGTTCGAACATGTTGCGGCCGTCAAACAAGGTTGGTTCGCTGAGCTGGGATTTGATGAGCTCAAAGTCGGGTGCACGGAAACTCTGCCACTCCGTGACGATGACCAGCGCGTCAGCTCCTTTCAGCGCGGCCTCCTTGGTGCCGGACAGCGTAAGGTCGTCGCGGTTGCCATAGAGCCGTTGGGTCTCTTCCATGGCTTCCGGGTCGTATGCTTGCACCTTGGCACCGGCCTGCCATAGCGCTTCCATCAAGACCCGGCTTGGTGCCTCACGCATGTCGTCTGTATTGGGTTTGAAGGACAGGCCCCACAGTGCAAAGGTCTTGCCCTCCAATTGTCCACCGAAATGCCGGTGGATCTTCTCGAACAGTGTGGTTTTCTGCTCCTGGTTGCGAGCTTCAACCGCCTTGAGCACCTTGGCATCGAAGTGAATGTCCCCCGCAGTGCGTATCAGCGCCTGGACATCCTTGGGGAAACATGAGCCACCATAGCCCACCCCGGGGTAGATGAAGTGATAGCCAATGCGCGGATCGGAGCCGATACCCTGCCGTACCATCTCGATGTCGGCGCCTAACAGCTCGGCAAGATTCGCCATCTCGTTCATGAAGCTGATCTTGGTCGCCAGCATGCAGTTGGCCGCATATTTGGTGAGCTCCGCACTTCTCACATCCATGACTATGACCTTGTCATGGTTGCGATTGAAAGGTGCATACAGCTCTCGCATCACTTCTATGGTCGCTTCGTTCTCGGTACCGATGATGATTCGATCAGGTTTCTGGCAGTCGGCAACGGCGCTACCTTCCTTGAGAAACTCCGGGTTGGAGACCACATCGAAACTCAGATCACTTCTATTTCGCGTATCCAGCACCTCGGCCACCTTGGCGCTTACCTTGTCGGCAGTGCCCACTGGTACGGTGGACTTGTCGATGATGATCTGGTCACATTCCATATGCTCCGCGATCGTTCCCGCCACTGCCAAAACGTATTGGAGGTCAGCTGAACCATCCTCGTCCGGCGGCGTGCCCACGGCGATAAACTGGACCTGGCCGTGCTTGACCCCTGCCGCGGCATCGGTTGTGAAGTCGAGGCGGCCAGCGGCATGATTCTCGCGTACCAGGGATTCGAGACCGGGTTCATAAATCGGAATATGGCCTTGCTTGAGACGCTCGACCTTTTTCACATCCACATCGACACAGACCACCTTGTGTCCTACGTCGGCGAGGATGGCCCCCTGAACCAAACCGACATACCCTGTTCCAAAAACCGTGACATTCATGCCATTCCTTTCCTATACCTTGGGTGTATCACTACTGCACAGGTGCGGTGTTTATTCACAATCGCGCTCACACCTGATAATAGTCACGGTACCAGGCAACGAAGTTCGCCACCCCTTCCTTTACAGGCGTAGCAGGCTTGTAGTTTACGGCCTTTTGCAATTCGCTGCTGTCGGCGTAGGTATCGGGCACGTCACCAGGCTGCAGCGGCAGTAAATCCTTCCTGGCTGGCTTGTCCAGCGATGTTTCGATCGCTTCGATATAGGCGCTGAGCTTCACCGGGTCGTTGTTACCGATGTTGAATAATCGGTATGGGGCATTGCTGGTTGCAGGGTCCGGCTGATCGCTGTCCCAATCAGGATTGGGCAAGGCAATTTGGTCACTGGCGCGAATCACACCTTCGACGATATCGTCGACGTAGGTAAAGTCGCGGGTATGGTTCCCATGATTGAAGACCGGTATTGGTTCGTCAGCCAGAATATTCTTGGTGAACTTGAACAGCGCCATATCGGGACGCCCCCAAGGGCCATATACCGTGAAGAAGCGCAAGCCAGTGGTGGGCAGGCCAAAAAGGTGGCTGTAGCTGTGCGCCATCATCTCGTTGGCTTTCTTGGTCGCGGCATAGAACTGCAGAGGGTGATTGGCACCGTCATGCTCGGAGAACGGCATGTTGGTATTGGCCCCATAAACGCTACTGGTGCTGGCATAGGTCAGGTGACCTACCTTGCCGTAGCGGCAGGCTTCCAGAATATTGGTGAACGCCACGATATTGCTCTCGACGTAGCTGTGGGGGTTCTCCAACGAATAGCGTACGCCGGCCTGGGCAGCCAGATGGATTACACGATCAAAGGCATGATCGGCAAAGCAGGCATTGACGGTCGGCTGATCCGCCAGATTGGCACGAATGAAGTGGTAGTCGCTTCCCGTGCTCGCCGCCGTTTCTTCGAGTATGGCTAGCCGCGCTTCCTTGATGGCAGGGTCGTAATAGTCATTGACACTGTCGATCCCGACGACGCTGTCGCCCCGCTCGAGTAACCGCTTGGTAGTATGAAAGCCGATAAATCCAGCGTTACCCGTTACAAGTATTTTCATGAAATCACAACCTGGGTATTTGATTAGCGATAATTATAGAAGTAGTAGCCGTAATGGCCTGAAGCGGTCGATGCCTTGCGCTCCATGGCATTCAGTATCGCCCCCTGCACAATGACACCGTTGCCTTCCAGGCGGCGCTTGGCTGCCATGATTTCGCGTACCGGGTTGGTTTCGAACCGCGCCACGAGCAAGGTGGTGTCACACTGCTTGCCGACCACGCTGGCATCGGTCACGGCCAGTACCGGCGGTGTATCAACGATGACCAGATCGAAGCGTTGGCTCAGTACTTCCATTGCCTCGGCAAAGCGCGGCTGCATCAGCAGCTCCGAGGGGTTGGGCGGAGCCGTACCTCTAGTGATGAGCCAGTAGTTCTCCATTCCGGTGGGCTGGATGATCTCCTCCAGCGATATCTGGCCGGCCAGATAGTCAGCAAGCCCGTTCTCACTCGCCTTGCCAAAGGCATGGTGGATATGACCCTTGCGCAGATCGGCATCCACGATCAATACCCGCTTGCCAGCCTGGGCACTGACGGCCCCCAGGTTGATACTGACGAAGCTCTTCCCCACGCCAGGGCTGGGGCCGGTGATCATCAAGCGGTTGTTCCGGCCTTCGAGCATGGCGAAGTGCAGGCTCGTCCTCAGTCCACGCAGTGCCTCAAGTGCCAGGTCAGAGGGCTCACGCTCAGCCAGTACCCCCACCACGATATCCTGCGCGGGCTTCCGGCGTTTGCGCTTGACGCGACGCGCCAGCTTGCTCTGTGCACTCGATAGCGGGATGGTGGCATACACCGGCAGACCGGCAGACTCGATCTGCTCCGGGGAGTCGACTCCACGGCGCAACAGTTCACGCAGCAAGACGCCGCCGACCGAAAGAATCAAGCCCAGCAATGTTGCCAGGACAGTGGTTCTCATCTTGTTCGGCGACACTTGGCCAGCGATGGCCGCGCGGTCGATGATACGAATATTGCCAATGGTGCCGGCCCGGGCGACTTGAAGCTCCTGCATCTTGTTCAGGACGTTCACATAAATCGCCTGGGTCACTTCTACATCACGAGTCCGACGAACGACTTCCTGCTGGGCAGCCGGCAGTTCGTTGACACGAGCATTGAGCTCGACTCGGTCCTGCTGGATCTGGTTCTTCTGCCGCAATAGTGCCTGATAGCTAGGATGACTGGGTGTATATCGCTGGGCCAGTTCCGCCTCCTGAAACTCCAGTTCATTCAGGCGAGTATCAAGTTCGATATAGCGCTGAATGGCTGCCTGGGCTTCACTGCTGAGGTCGACGCTGTCGAGATTGGCGCGATACTCATTGAGGTTTTGCTCTGCGGCCACCAGCTGTTCGCGCAGCTCGGGGGCCTGCTGCTCGAGAAACTCCAGGCTCTGCTGCGCTTGAGCCGACTGACGTTCGACGTTCTGCGTGAGAAAGGTTTCCGCCACTGCATCGAGCGTACGTGTGATCTCACCGGTGTCAGGACCGACCATGGTCATACGCAACATGCCTGTCGGTGTCCCTCGGCCTCCGGCTTCCACTACCTGCAAGCGACTTCCGATGGAGCGGATAGCGGAACTGCGGTGCTGCTTCAGCAATTGAAAGCGTCCCCCGATGGCGGCATCGAAGCCATCGATCGTCAATTCGAGGTCACCATCCAGGAAAGTTTCCGGCTCGCCAATACGGCCGTTACCCACTGCCTCGCCATCGACCAGTACACGATAGCGATCATCGAGGATGCGCTCGACCAGGATCTGTTGGCCCCGGCGACGATCAGACAGCTCGAAACGCGGGACATCAATGCTTTCATTGCCCCATATATGCGGCTGCCCCTCCATGAAACCGGGGCGCGGTATACTACGGCGCAAAACAAAATTACCAATTACCGGCAGCTCGATTGGCCTGATAATAATATCCTGTCCAAGCCGATCTACCACCTGCCCCAGCACCATCCGAGACTGGAGGATCTGCAGTTCTGCAGGCGTATTCAGGCTCTCCGTGCCAATGATATTGCCCACATCACCCAGCGGACTGACGCTCGAACGGCGCTCTACCTGTACCAGCGCATCCGATTGGTAGATCGGCGTCGCCAACATACCGTGAACAATACCGACCGCGGCAAACAGGGCAGTAATGAGGATGATCGACCATTTGTAATCGATCAGGACGCCAAACATACGGCCCAGGTCGATCGTTTCCTCGGCCGGGGCTTGAGTCACAGGTTTATCAGACATTGAGCTCTACTTCAGACAGTTGAGAAAGATATTGGGGCAACACGTTTCATAGTCTCGACGCCCAACCATCGGTTGCTTGCAACAACAATCGGTGTACATGCTTGAATACTTCGTGACTCTTGCGATACGGGTCGGGTATATCACGCCCGTTGCCATCCTCCAGCCATTGGCCAAGACGCATGGTCTTGCCTAACATCTCTGGCCAGCGGTTGGCAATCTCACGACGCTGCCCGTCGCTCATCACCAGTACCAGGTCTGCGTTGATCATCATATCGACATCGAGCTGGCGCGCTTGGTGCCCTTCGACATCGAGGTCATCGGCCAATGCCAACTGCAATGCCTTGGGCTCAACCCCCTGCCCCACCAGGGCACCGAGACCCGCTGACTCAAATCGACGCTCAGGCAAACGCTTGCGGAGCATTGCCGCAGCCACGGGGCTGCGGCAGATGTTCCCCGTGCAGACGATGAGAATATTGTCGAACATGCTCAGAGCAATTGATCCAGGCTGTCGCTGGAGCTGCGGATGTCACCTGGCAGGCCGATAGTCGGCAGCAGCAGACTGATCACACGGTTCCAACGGGCCAGCGGCGCCGTGGTGACATAAACGATATCGCGAGGCTCGAGTTGGAAGCCACCTGCAAGAGCAAAGGCCGTGGCATCGTTCACATCCAGCTGGTATACGGTTGCCAGCTTGTCGCTGGTTTCCGGCTGGCGGCGCAGCACGAAAATCCCCGAGGCATCGGCGGTAACTTCATTGATGCCCCCCGCACGCGATAGAGCGTCCGAAAGCGACAAGCGCTCTCGATTCATTGGCAAGTTACCCGGCGAGCGCACCTGCCCCATCATGGCGATCCCCTGGTTCTCAGCAGTAGGCACGTGAATGATGTCGCCATCCTGTAAAAGGCGATTCTGGCGCTGGTCCCCTTCACTGAGCAGGGCGTACAGAGAGAGTCGCTCCTCCTGGCCATCACGAATAAAGGTGAGATCATGCCAGAAAGCAGTGGCGGTGGGGCCTCCCACGGCACTGATGGCATCGATGAGCGTCATCGGCACGTTGGTGACGGGCACAATGCCGGGGGAGGCCACCGCACCAGTCACATAGATCTTCTTGGCATTGAACGCCGCCACAAACACATCGATCTGCGGGTCGGTAAGAAATTCGGAAAGACCCCGGGTCAGCTGTAATCGGATTTCATCGGCGTTCTTGCCCGCCACATGGATACGCCCAAGGAACGGATAGAAAATGGTGCCATCGGCTCGCACCTGGTTTCCGGCCTCTGCAGCACTACGCTCCGCACCCGCAGGGATTGTCAACTCGGGGTGATCGTAGACCACGATGCTTAGCACATCACCGGGCCCAACAAGATACTCGTAGTCGGCGATCTGGTTGCGTAGGGTATCCGGCATGGGGCTTACCCTTCTCTCGGCTCGCTCCAGGGAGTTGATCAACTCAGGCGTGATGGGCTCGATATCGACGAGATGCTCCAGTTCCGGTGCATCACCCGTGTCATAGCTCATATGCCCGCCGGGCGCGATAGCGCACCCCCCGAGAATCAATGCTGCGAAGAGAATGATTAGCTGGCGTGTAGCAATTAGAGTGCGCATTGGGCCGTTCCCCCGTTCCTTTCGATTGTCATTTGGCGCCTTGTCCCTGGCCACCTCGTCCAGGCACGCTACCGCCCCGGGGTGTACGGCGCATCCCCGAGGCCTGAAGCGTTAGTACGCTTATTCCTGCATTCCTGTACTGATCCACCCACTACCAGGACCACCCTCGAAAGGCCTCGGCCCTGCCATGTCATCGATTTCATGTTACGACGTGTCCAGATTCTGCCACTGCCCCGAGAGCAACATGGCTGACGAGCGACCATCCCCATGACAGCCCCTGAATCTACGTCCTTGTACCTGCAAACCCTGGGCATAACGGCAATCCACCGATACTCCCACAAGCTCCCTTTTTCGTTTACGCGAGGCAGACTACCGCCCTTTGGGCGAATAGAAGGCAACATTGGCCGTTACGGCTTCACCAGTCCTGCCGGCCTCCTCCCCTTGCGTGCCCACCTCTTGCCAGTTGGGTGATAGCTCACCCGGCGATGACGAAACTTCTCTTTTCGGCAGGGCTGTATCCGGCGCGCTCGGCTTGAGAGCCGTATCGGCGCTTCGCGCTTGCCGCTCGACATCGATGACATCGGACTGGGGATGGTACTCGGTCGGAGCCTCCATCAGCACCTGCCGAATGCGGTCGGCATCCTGATTCGCACAAGCCATGTGCAAGGATGTCAGAATCGGTTCAAGCTCCGCCCACGTAAGCGAAGCCTCGTTGGCCGTCATGATCCGCGGATGGCGAGTCTTGCCCACAGCCTCGGTCACGAGTAGTTCTTCATAGAGCTTCTCGCCAGGACGCAGACCGGTAAAGACGATAGAAATATCGCCCTTGCTCCCGCCTTCTGCCAGCTCCAGACCCGCCGCACGCACCTTGCGCGAAACCTGCGTGGAGGATGGGCTCGACTGCGGGAAGTGTGGCTCGAGGCCCGTCAGGCGCACCATGCGCGTTGCCAACTCTACGATCCTGACCGGCTTCCCCATGTCGAGCACAAACACATCGCCACCACGAGCCATGCCCCCGGCCTGAATGACCAGCTGAGCGGCTTCTGGAATCGTCATGAAGTATCGGGTGATTTCTGGGTGGGTAACAGTGATCGGGCCACCGCTTTCGATCTGTTTGCGAAAGAGCGGCACCACGGAGCCCGACGAACCCAGCACGTTCCCGAATCGAACCATGGAAAAACGGGTCTTGTGCTGCGAAGCAGCCAACGCCTGGCAAACGAGCTCTGCCATGCGTTTACTGGCACCCATGACATTGGTGGGCCTGACGGCCTTGTCGGTAGAAACCAGTACCATGTCGTCGACGCCAGCAGCGATAGCGGCTCTTGCTACAGCCAAGGTACCGAATACGTTGTTGAGCACCCCCTCGCCAGGATTGTATTCAACCATCGGCACATGCTTGTAGGCAGCTGCATGATAGATCGTACTGACTCCGAACGAATTCAGCAGCCGCTCGATTCGCTCACCGTTACCGACTGAGGCCAGAATAGGCTTGAATACCACCTCGATCGACTCGGCCGCCGCGATGCGCTGCAGATCGAGCTCGATACGGTACAGGGAGTACTCCGAGACATCGACCAGGAGCAGCTGTCGTGGATGCTGGCGGAGTATCTGGCGGCAAAGTTCGCTGCCGATCGAGCCTCCAGCCCCCGTGACCATGACAACCTTGCCAGAGATGTTCGCGCCCATGAGAGAGGGGTCGGGCGGAACCGGATCCCGGCCCAGCAAGTCCTCCACCGCAACGTCGCGCAGTTCGTTGAACTTGGCTTTTCCCGAAATGACATCCGCCATGTCTGGGATTGTCTGAACAGGGATGGAAAGAGGCTCCAGCGACTCGATGATTTCCTGGCGACGAGAGCGGGTCGCTTCCGGTACCGCCAGGAGCAACTTTTCGACGCCATAGCTATCAATCAGGCGGTCCGTATCATCAGGAGCATACACTCTAAGCCCCTGAACATGAGTTCCCTGCAACTTTGGCGCAAAATCGACGAACCCGACCGGCTCATAGTCACGCCCGTGACGGAGCGACATCACCAGCTGCCTGCCCGCAGCGCCGGCACCGTAGATCAAGACGCGCGTCTTGAGCCGCTGTTGTCCACGCTGATACAACAGCCGCAACGCCAGACGGACTCCTCCAATGGTCATCAGCGCAAGCATGATGTAGATGAAAGGAACGGAACGGGGGACAGGAAGGTTGAAGACACTACTGACGATAACCAGTGTCAAGGCCGACCCCAGAACGCCAGCCATGACGGCCTGGAAAGCCTTGAGGCCCATGTACCGAATAATGGCACGGTAGAAACCTAATCTCACGAAGATGATCAGGCTGACCGGCACCACGACGGGCAACGCCATCCACACCGCTGGGTCCGCAAGGAAACGCGTGGAGTCCAGCCGCAGCAGCATCGCGGTAAAGAAACTGGCCACAATCAGAAAAGAGTCGGCCAGAAGCTGTATTGCCTGCTTGCGACGGCGCGGCAGGCTGAACAGCTTTTTCAGTAGTTGTGTCATTCTGTGTCCCTTTGCTGAGCCAAACCAGCACCAGGCCCGTCCCGGACCCCTTGGAGGCGCTAATCCCATCAACGTAACATTTGACAACCACAGTGTAACATTAAGTATCCAATGCCGCGAGCGAGCAAAACCTTATAACTGTAATGCTTGCCTCATTAGATAACTGCCCCCTGCCTTGGATAACTGGTGACCATGTCAAACGCAGGCGACACCCGAAATACAGGCGATGCCCTAATTTGAGTGAGTTTCTGGAGCGTGGCCGCAGGCAGGCTAGTGGGGTATGCTAGCCGCCATGTCGTTGCGTGCCAACCCCCTGACGGTTATAGACCAACGTCGACCAAGGTAAAACATACTCTAGGCCACCCGGCCTGGCGATGCCCACATTTTGTTACAGTTAACGCAAGGTGCCTGTTGAGACCGATGGACGCACAGTACAAGCCCTTTGAGATCGAACGCGACGCCCAGCAGTACTGGGACTTGAATCACTGCTTCAAGGCGGTGGAAGACGCCAGCCGCGAAAAGTTCTATTGCCTGTCGATGTTCCCCTATCCCAGCGGCAAGCTGCATATGGGGCACGTGCGCAACTACACCATCGGTGACGTGGTTTCCCGCTATCAGCGCATGCAGGGCAAGAACGTCATGCAGCCCATGGGCTGGGACGCCTTCGGCATGCCGGCCGAGAATGCGGCGATCCAGAACCGGGTACCGCCGGCCAAGTGGACCTACGACAACATCGACTACATGCGCCATCAGTTAAAGGCGCTGGGCTTTGCCTACGACTGGAGTCGGGAATTCGCCACCTGCGATACCGACTACTACCGCTGGGAGCAGTGGTTCTTCACCAAGCTGGTGGAGAAGGGGCTGGTCTACAAGAAAATGTCAACGGTCAACTGGGATCCGGTGGACCAGACGGTGCTGGCCAACGAGCAGGTCATCGAGGGGCGCGGTTGGCGCTCCGGCGCCCTGGTCGAGCGCAAGGAGATCCCGCTGTGGTTCCTCAAGATCACCGACTACGCCGATGAGCTGCTCGCCGACCTGGACAAGATCGAGTGGCCCGAGCAGGTCAAGACCATGCAGCGCAACTGGATCGGAAAATCGAGGGGTATCGAGCTCAGCTTCGATATCAAGCGCGCCGACGGCTCTGATGTCGAGCCGGTCAGTGTCTATACCACCCGCCCCGACACTCTGATGGGCGTGACCTACGTTGCCGTGGCATCCGGCCACCCTCTGGCCCGTGCCGCAGCGGCAGACAACGCCGAGGTGGCTGCCTTCTGTGAGGAGTGCGCCCGTGGCGGCACCTCCGAAGCAGCGCTGGCCACCATGGAAAAGAAGGGCATGCCCACCGGGCATGTGGCGGTGCACCCGCTTTCTGGCCGTGAAGTGCCGGTCTACGTGGCCAATTTCGTTCTGATGGAGTACGGCACCGGCGCGGTCATGGCGGTGCCCGGCCATGACCAGCGCGACTGGGAATTCGCCACCAAGTATGGCCTGCCCATCGAGGCGGTCATTGCCGACGACGCCGGCCAGGCGCCAGACCTCTCCGAGGGTGCCCGGGAAGAGTACGGAACGGTGATCAACTCCGGTGAGTTCGACGGGCTCGACTTCACGCAGGCCTTCGACGCCATCGCTACCAAGCTAGAGTCGCTCGGCCGCGGCGAGGTGAAGACCAACTATCGCCTGCGCGACTGGGGCGTTGCCCGCCAGCGTTACTGGGGCGCGCCGATTCCGGTCAAGTACGGCCCCGAGGGCCAAACCGTGCCGCTCTCCGACGAGGAGCTGCCCGTCGCCCTGCCCATGGAGATCACCGTCGACGCCAGCGGTTCGCCACTGAAGAAGATGCCCGAGTTCTCGGACCTGGGCGACGGTTGGGTGCGCGAGACCGATACCTTCGACACCTTCATGGAATCCTCCTGGTACTTCGCCCGCTTCTGCTGTGCCGATAACCATGAGGCCATGCTCGACGAGCGTGCCGACTACTGGCTGCCGGTGGACCTCTACATCGGCGGCATCGAGCACGCCATCCTGCACCTGCTCTATGCGCGCTTCTTCACCAAGCTGATGCGCGACCTGGGCCTGGTGAAGGTGGACGAGCCGTTCCAGCGCCTGCTCACCCAGGGCATGGTGATCGCCGAGACCTTCTATCGCTCGACGCCCAACGGCGGCAAGGAGTGGTTCAACCCTGCCGACGTCGAGGTCAAGCGCGATGAAAAAGGCCGCCCGATCAGCGCGGTGCTGATCGAAGACGGCCAACCGGTGGAGATGGGCGGCATCGAGAAGATGTCGAAGTCGAAGAACAACGGCGTCGACCCCCAGTCGATGATCGACCGCTTCGGCGCCGACACCGTGCGCCTGTTCATGATGTTCGCCGCCCCGCCGGAGCAGTCCCTGGAGTGGTCCGACGCCGGCGTGGAGGGGGCCAGCCGCTTCCTCAAGCGCCTCTG
>ERZ869909.1426-NODE-1426-length-19402-cov-3.803829_pt1 | contig 19402 bp, 18 predicted proteins | sample MGYA00520892_ERZ869909 | MGnify/ENA primary metagenome ERZ869909 (study PRJEB32215, sample SAMEA104723947) | bioreactor metagenome | biome: bioreactor; feature: anaerobic bioreactor; material: water | place: China | collected 2015-03-12 ...
TGGCCGCTTGTGCCGGATTCTGGCGAATGCTTGCTTCCTGTTCGGCGATGACCGCGAACAGGCCGTCCAGCGCCTGTTCGGCCACGTAACCTTCGATGCTGCCGTACCTGGAGTCGACCGCGCCGAGCCCCGAGGCCTTGGCGGCAATGGCGTTGTACTGCTGGGCAACGCCGACCTGATCGGTGGCCTGCTTGATGATGGGCATGAACCGCTCGCGAATCTGGTCGCGGCTGGTCTTGTTCAGGTATTGCGTCGCCGAATCGTCACCGCCGGCGAGAATGCCCTTGGCGTCGGCTACGGTCATCTTTTTCACGGCATCCAGCAACAGCTCCTGAGCTTGGGGCACGGCGGCTTCGGCAGCCCGGTTCATGCCGTCTTCCAGGGCTTCTACCTGCGAGCCCATGCCCATCATTTTCAGCATGCGCGAGGCCTTGCCGATGTTGCCCGGCAATTCGATGCGCCGCTCCGGATCATTGCTGAAACCGCCCGGTTTTCCGAGTTGCTGCACGGCGACTTTGGCGCCCTGGCTCAGGGCATCCTTGAGGCCGGCGTTGGCGTCGCCCTGGCTGAGATCGGACAGCGAAAGCGCAAAGGCGCTGGCGGACAGCATGAGGCCGGCGATAACGGTTGAGATGCGAAGCATGGGGCAATCCTCCGAGATGATGACGTCGAGCTTAGCAAGAAGCATCCGACAGCGTCTGCCGCGCAGAATCCTTGCGCCAGTGTTGCGGTGCAACGCCGCTCCAGCGCTTGAAGGCGCGGGAAAAGGCCGTCTCGTCGGCGTAGCCGAGGTTCAGCGCAAGGTCGGTGATCGACTGAGCGGACAGGCGCAGCTGCTGGCGCGCCTCGGCATAGCGAACCTCATCGAGCAACCCGCGAAAGGTCTGCCCCTGCTTTTGCAGCGCCATCTGCAGACTGCGCGGGTGCTGGCCTAGCAGACGCGCAACCACCTCCAGCCGGGCCTCGCCGGTGGACAGAATCGATTGCAGGACGTAGCGGATCTGCTCGGTGATATCGGCAGGCAGATGCTGGCTGAAACGGTATTGCTCAATCAGGTGTGACTTGAGCTGGCTGCGCTGTTCCAACGGGCGCAGCGTGAAGATATCGGTGCCCGTCACGAAGCCGCTGCAGGGCTGCTCGAACAGCACCGGACAGGGAAAGACTCGTGAATAGTCCTGTGCCTCACTCAGCGCCGCGTGGCCGATCAGCAGTTGGCGCGGTTGCCATTCGGCACCGAATAGCCCGGCCATGGTGCGTTGGGTGACCGCGAGACCAAGCTCGCGCAGCTGACGCAGATCGACAGGCTCCTGCAGTTGCAAGCGGTATTCGACACGCAGCTGCTCACCCGCGGCCTCCACGTGCAGGGAAATACCCTGGGCATGCAGATGCACGTATTGCTGGGTGAGCTTGAGCACTTCGGCAAAGCTGTCCGCCTGGGCCAGCAGCAGACCGAATGGGCCGAGCACCAGGTAGTCGTGATATTCGCTTAATTGCAGGCCGAAGCTGGGCGCGGGGCCTTCAACGGCAGCCAGGTTGAGTGCCCTGGCGAAGCTTGCGTAAGGCACATACAGATCGGGGCGGCGCAACACCAGCGGATCGAGGTCGCAGCGGCGCAATAGCTCATGAGCGTTCAGACCGTAGCGGCGGCAGAGGCTGTCGAAGCCGATGAATACGGCACTGCGGGCGATCTGGGTCATGCAAATGGCCTTGGTGAAAGGGGTGGTAGGCAGCTGTGGAAGTGGCTTAGCCGCGAAAGCTCGCGAATGAATTCGCCTTCCACAAGACTGGGATGGCATCAGCAGCGCGCCTTATTTCGTGCCTGTCATTCGTAATATGTCAACTTTTCATTCGTGAAAAGACAGGCCTGAATCGACATGCTTGCCTAATCTGCTCATCACTATCGTTGCATTCGCCAGGAGGCCCGGCATGAGCGTTGCCCGTCATCATTATGAAACTCTGGTGATTGGAGCCGGGCTGGCAGGTATCAGCACGGCGCTGGAACTGCTCGACCAGGGGCGCGATGTGCTGCTGCTCGATGCCGCACCGCGTAGCCAGTGTGGTGGGCAGGCCAATGATGCCTTCGGCGGCATGCTGTTTTGTGGAACGCCGGAGCAACGGCGCAACAAGGTGCAGGATTCGCCGCAGTTGCTGCTCGAAGACTGGCTGCGCGTGGCCGCCTTCGAGCCTGATGACGTCTGGGGGCTGCGCTGGGCGCAGATGTATGCCCAGCGCAACAAGGCTGACGTCTACGACTGGCTGCGCCAGCGTGGGGTGCGTTTCTTCCCGGCGGTGCAATGGGTGGAACGCGGCAATTTCGGTGATGGCAACTCGCTGCCGCGCTACCACGTGGCCTGGGGCTGCGGTCGCGGGATCGCCCAGACCCTGGCCAGACAGATGTTCGAGCATGCCGGACGAGGGCGATTGAGCTGTCTGTTTGAGCACCGGGTGCTGGGGCTGGAGACGCGCAACGGCGCGGTGGTGGGCTGCCACGGTCGCAGCAGCGCAGGTGATTTTCAGATCGAAGCCGAGCATGTGGTGGTGTGCAGCGGTGGCATCAATGGTGACTTGACCAAGGTGCGCCAGCACTGGGACCCGCTCTACGGTCCGTATCCTGAAAACATCCTCAACGGCACCGACCCGCGTGCGGATGGCGCACTGCATGAGCAGGTTCAGACAGCCGGTGGCCAGGTGGTCAAGCTTGGGCGGATGTGGAACTACGCCGCCGGTATTGCTCATCCCGAGCCGCAGTATCCGCAACATGGTCTGAGTCTGATTCCGTCACGCTCGGCGCTGTGGCTCGATGCCACAGGACAGCGTATCGGGCCGCAGCCTCTGGTAGGCGGTTTCGATACCCATGATCAGTGCAAGCGCATCGGTCATCTGCCTGGCCAGTACGGCTGGCAGGTGTTGAACTGGCGCATCGCGATCAAGGAAATGGCCATTTCCGGCACTGACAGCAATCCGCACTTTCGCGACGGAAAGTGGCTGCGCCTGCTGTGGCAGCTCGTCACTGGCAACCGCGAGCTGGTGCGCTGGATGACTGAGCGCTGCCCCGATGTGCTGACGGCCGAGACGCTGCCACAACTGGCCGGCAAGATGGCGGCGCTGGCCAGCGATGACCTGCTCGATCCGAAACTGCTGGACGCCGCGGTGCAGCGCTACGACGCCGGTATCCGTCGCGGCCCGGCGCTGTACAACGACGAGCAGTTGCGCCGCCTGCAGCAGTTGCGCCAATGGCGCAGCGACCGTCTGCGTACCTGCCGTCCACAGCCTGTTCTCGATCCCAGGGCTGGCCCGCTGATCGCCATCCGCACCCGGTTGATCAGCCGCAAGAGCATGGGCGGGATACTCACCGACCTGGATTCGCGGGTGCTGGATGCTCAAGGCCAACCGGTGCCGGGGCTCTATGCTGCAGGTGAGGCTGCAGGTTTCGGCGGCGGGGGGATCAGTGGCATCCGTTCGCTGGAAGGCACCTTTTTGTCCAACTGCATCCTCAATGGGCGCCGCGCCGCACAGGCTATCGCCGGCGTACCGAGCCACTCACAAGAACAAGGAACATACCCATGAAGAAAACCGGCGCCGCACTGGCACGCTTTGCTCTGGAACAACTTGGCGTCAGCCATACCTTTGGTATTCCCGGCGTGCACAACACCGAGCTGTACGACGAGCTGAATGCCTCGGAGAGCATCCAGCCGGTGCTGGTGACCCACGAGTGCGGTGCAGCCTTCATGGCTGATGCCTTCAGTCGCACCGGGTCGAGCATCGGCACTCTGGTGATCGTGCCGGCCGCCGGCGTCACCCACGCGGCGAGCGGCATTGGTGAGGCGGGGCTGGACGGCATTCCCATGCTGATTATTTCCGGCGGCATACACAGCGAAAGCGGTCGGCGCTACCAGCTGCATGATATTGACCAGCATGCGCTGCTGGCCCCTATCACCAAGGCGACTTTCCGCATCCTCAGCCATGCCGAGGTGATCCCCACGCTGTACCAGGCCTACCGCATCGCTACCGGCGGCGAGCCGGGTCCGGTGTTCGTCGAGCTGCCCTACAACATTGGCAACTTCCTTGGTGAGGTTGCCGGGATGCCGGCCTTCGTTGCCGAACCTGTGGTCCCCAGTCATGGCCCTGCGCAATTGCGCGAAGCGGCGCGTCTGCTGGTCAATGCGCGCCAGCCTGGCTTGTTCCTCGGCTGGGGTGCAATGGGTGCGCAGGTGGAACTGATCCAGCTGGCCGAGCTGCTCGGTGCGCCGGTCTGCACCACGCTACAGGGGCTCAGCGCCTTTCCCGCCACGCATCCGCTGCATGTCGGCATGGGCTTCGGCGAGTACGCGGTACCGGCGGCGGCCAATGCCTTCGCCAGCTGCGATTGCCTGCTGGCAGTCGGCACGCGCTTCGCCGAGATTCCCACGGGCAGCTACAGCATGCCGGTGCCGGACAACCTGATTCACCTGGACATCAATCCGCAGGTGTTTGATGCCAACTATCCCACGCGAGTGGCGATAGCTGGCCCCTCCGAACAGCTGGTTCCCGCCTTGCTGGCTGAAGTCCGGGCCTTGCGCAGCGAATTGACGAGCGGCCCGCTGGCAGGGCGAATTGCCGACGACAAGGCCGCCTATCTCAAACAATGGCTGCAACATGACAGCGGCACGCGGGTGAATCCGGCGGTCTTCTGCCAGGCGCTGCGCGAGCAACTGAACGACGAGGCCATCGTGGTGGCCGACGACGGCAACCACACCTTCCTGCTGGCCGAGCTGCTGCCGATCCATGGCCCGCGCGGCTTTGTTTCGCCCAGCGACTTCAATGCCATGGGCTACTGCGTGCCGGGGATGATCGGCGCCAAGCTGGCCAACCCTTCGCGCCAGGTGGTGGGTGTGGTGGGCGATGGCGCGCTACGCATGACGGGTCTTGAACTGATCACCGCCAGCAGCCTGGGGCTGGATCTGGTGCTGTTCGTATTCAACGACGGCGAGCTCTCGCAGATCGCTCAGGCGCAGGAAATTCCCTACAACCGCAAGACCTGTACGGTGCTGCAACCGCTCAATCTGGCGGCACTGGCCGAGGCCACGGGTGCTGCCTTCGTCACCATCGAAAACAATGACCAGTGCGTGGACGGTATCGCACGGGCGATGGCGCTGGCAGGCGAGGGCAGGCCGGTGCTGGTGGATGTGCGTATCGACTACAGCAAGCGCACGCGTTTCACCGAGGGTGTGGTCAAGGCCACGCTCAAGCGCTTCACACCGCGTGACAAGGTGCGGGTAGTGAGCCGGGCGTTATGGCGCAGAGTGACCGGTTGAGGATGCCGCCCTATGAAACTCGCCTTCGATTGCATGGCTGCCAGCTGCGAGGACTATCGACACCTGGCCGAGCGCCGTCTGCCGCGCTTTCTGTTCGATTACATCGACGGCGGGGCGGGTGATGAGCACACGCTGGTCGCCAACTGTCGGGATTTCCAGCGCCTGCATTTGCGCCAGCGGGTGCTGTGCGATGTGGAGGGACCCGATACGCGCTGCGAGCTGATCGGCCAGGCGGCGAGCATGCCCCTGGCCCTCGCGCCGCTGGGTATGGCGGGACTCTATGCGTGGCGCGGCGAGGTTCAGGCTGCGCGCGCGGCTGCGACTGCCGGAGTTCCCTTCGCTCTGTCCACTGTCGGTATCTGCTCGCTGGCCGAGGTGCATGCGGCCAGTGCGCAACCATGCTGGTTCCAGCTCTACATGTTGCGCGACCGTGAGGCGGTGCTGGGCTTGCTGCAGCAGGCCCGTGCCAACGGCTGTGACACCTTGCTGTTCACCGTCGACTTGCCTGTTGCCGGGATACGTCGGCGCGACATCCGCAACGGTATGCTCGACGGCTCCTGGCGCGGCAAGCTCGCCAAGGCCGCACAACTGGCACAGCGCCCCGGCTGGCTGCTGGATGTGGGTATGCGCGGCAAGCCGCATCACTTCGGCAACCTTGCCGATCAAGTCGCCAATCCCAACGACTTGCGCGCCTTCAAGGCCTGGCTGGATGCGCAATTCGACCCCTGCGTGACTTGGCGCGATATCCGCTGGCTGCGCGAACAGTGGAAGGGCAAGTTGATCCTCAAGGGTATTCTGGAGCCGCATGACGCACTGCAGGCGCTGGATAGCGGGGCTGATGGCATCGTGCTGTCCAATCACGGCGGTCGGCAGCTGGACGGTGTGGCCTCTAGCATCCGCCAATTGCCAGCGGTGGCCAGGGCGCTCGATCAGCGCCTGCCGATCCTGCTCGACGGCGGCATCCGCAGCGGCGTGGACATCCTCAAGGCGCTGGCCCTGGGGGCACAGGGTGTCATGATCGGTCGCCCATGGGCCTGGGCACTGGCTGCCGGAGGCGAAGCGGCTGTGGCGCGACTGCTGGCCAGCCTGCAACGTGAGCTTGCGGTGGCCATGGCACTGAGTGGGGTGAACAGTCTGGAAAAGATCAATGACAATCTGGTGGACTGACGTTGAGCGCTTCACTGGCTGTGTTTCGAGGGGCTGCCAGGTCCGTTACTGCAACCGCTAGAAGCAGTAGCAGGGCCGAGGGAAACCTTGAGTGGGCCTTGTGATCTTGTAAAACAAAACAGCCAGCGCTATTTGCGCTGGCTGTTGTGCGGCAGGCCGCCGTGGCGACCTGAGCCTGGCATTAGGCTTTTTTCATCGCCTTCTTCAGCGACTTGATTTTCTTCTCATGCTTGCTGATCTTGGCCTCGCGAGCCTTGATCTTCTGCTTGAGGGATTTGGTGGATTTCTGGGTGGCTTGTGCTTTCTTGGACATGAAATGTCTCCTTGCTTATAGGCGCGTCGGCGGGTTTGTGTTTCTTGATGAACCCGCGGATGAACTGCCTTATTTCGCGAGCCGCACTGGTATCCAGTTGTTCGCATAACTGCACGAACTGCTCGCGCTCAGAACTGCTGATACGGATCAGCAATTGGCTGTCTTTCTTGTTGAGTTTCACTTTCTTCGGTTTCTCGGGCATTGCGGATACTCGCGCAAAAAGTGAATCTCGCTTCGAAATAGATTCACATTGTATATACATTTTTAATTAAGGCAAGCGCGTGCAATTGGCTTGGCGGATCGCGCGCCTGTGCGCGAGCGAAGGAATTGACAAGCATCCGGTAATTGCCTGCATTCTGTAGACCGCAGTGAACTTATACGCCGACGACACGATCCTCTTCTATGCACAGTCAGAGCGAGCCTGGCAGGCCAGCGTATCCGCCTTGCAGGCCAGATCGCTCAGCGATGAGGAGCCCGCCGTGACCGCCACCACCCGCCGTACCTATCGAATCACACCGAAGCCGTTGCACGCGATCCTGCTCGCCGGAACGGTTCCCCTGTTTCTTGGCGCTCTGCTGAGCGATATCGCTTACTACAGCAGCTATCAGATCCAGTGGAGCAATTTCGCCTCCTGGCTGATTGCAGGCGGCCTGGTTTTCTGCGGCCTGGCGCTGCTGTTCGCACTGGTCAACCTGATACGGGCCAACCGCAAAGCAGGGCGACCCCTCATCTATTTCCTGTTGCTGCTGGCAACCTGGGTGCTGGGCTTCATCAATGCCCTTGAACACGCCAAGGATGCCTGGGCCACCATGCCATTGGGCCTGGGCCTTTCAGTGATCGTCACCCTGTTGGCCTGCGTGGCGAGCTGGGTTGGTTTGACCAAACTGCGTTCAGGAGGTGCCAAATGAACTATGCCAGCCCGCTGACCGCCCTGGCCCTGGCAGTATTACTGAGTGCATGCGGAGGTGAAGAGCAGGACACCGCCCAGCATTACGGCGCTGAACCCAGGCTCCCCAATCCTGAAAGGGGCTTGCTGCCCAGCATGAAAATCGCCGAACCCACACCCTGGGGCGATCAGCTGCCCACCGTGCCGGAGAATTTCACGGTTACGGCCATTGCAACCGACCTGAAGATCCCCCGCCAGACGCTGGTGCTGCCCAATGGCGACATCCTCGTGGCAGAAGGCCGGGGCGGCAACGCCGCGAAGCTCAAACCAAAGGATGTGATCGCCGGCTATATCAAGGCGAAAGGCAATACCTCGGTCGAGAGCGGCAACCGCCTGACCTTGCTGCGCGATGCCGACGGCGATGGCACCTACGAACTCCAGACTGTCTTTGCCGACGATCTCAACGCGCCCTACGGTCTGGCCTTCCACGACGGCAATTTGTACGTGGCCAATCAGGACGCGCTGGTGCGCTTCGACTATCAGGAAGGCCAGACCGAAGCCGGTGGCGCGCCAACCAAGGTCGCTGACCTGCCCTCGGAGATCAACCACCACTGGACCAAGGCGCTGACCATAAGTCCCGATGGCCGCTTCCTGTACGTCGGCATCGGCTCCAACAGCAATATCACCGAGCGCGGCATGGAGGCCGAAGTGGACAGAGCCATGGTCTGGCAGATCAATGCCGAGACGGGCGCCTACAAGCCTTATGCAACCGGCCTGCGCAACCCCACCGCACTGGCGATCCAGCCAGGCTCAGGCCAATTGTGGGCAGTCGTCAACGAGCGGGACGAGCTGGGTGAAGACCTCGTGCCCGACTATCTGACCTCCGTGCAGGAAGGCGGCTTCTATGGCTGGCCCTATAGCTACTGGGGCAAGAACGTCGACCCGCGCGTCCGTCCGCAGGACCCGGACAAGGTTGCTGCCTCGATCACCCCGGACTACGCCCTGGGCTCCCATGTCGCCGCCCTCGGCCTGGACTTCTCCAGTGATGTCATGGGCGAGCAGTTTGCTAATGGCGTCTTCATCGGCGAACACGGCAGCTGGAACCGCAAGAACCCGGTCGGCTACAAGGTGATTTTCGTCCCCTTCAGCAACGGTCGGCCCTCGGGCGAGCCAGTAGACTTCGTGACAGGCTTTCGCACGGAAGACGGCAAGACCCGTGGGCGGCCGGTGGGCGTAACCGTCGATCCGCGCGGTGCACTGATCGTTGCCGATGATCTGGCGAATGTGGTGTGGCGGGTGAGCCGTAATCAGTGACAGCTGCTGACAGCTGACGACGGTGAGGGCGTCAGCTGCGGCTTCGGGGTTGCCGCAGGGATCTTTTCCCTTTCACGCTCGCACATTCGTTCCTGAAAAAGTGAACGACACTGTACGTGACCTGTACGGGATGTATTGCCCAGCTCTCAATCTTCCTGATGGGGGTAATGAACAGCGTTGTGCGGATAGCGATCATGGATCCCGGTGCCTGCTCGACTATAAAGGTACGCATCGAGGCCTTCATCATTCTCCTTGGCTGCCGATATGACTGTAGCGACCACACTCTACCCGCCGCTGGGTAAGCTTCAGGAGTCATACCATGACCACAACAAGCACGCTTCCCCCTTCTCAGGCAGGCAGCGGTAACAGCGTGTCGAAGACTGGCGCTCAAACCGCTGTGCAGAGTTCGCCACTGGACGAGGCGCGCAAGACTGCCGCGGCCACTCCTCAAGGTCAGCGCACCCAGCTTGGCGCGCAAATTTTGCAGGCTGCATTGGACGTCTCGATCAGTGCCGGTGATAACTCGATGGCGCTGCTCTACCGTACGGCGATCGACAACATCAACGAACAGCTGGCCCCTGAGTTCGGCCCCAATGCCTTGCAGGCAGCGATGCAACAAGACAACAGTGCCGAAGCCACCGCCGAACGTATCTTGTCGCAATCAACTGCATTCCTTGATTCCTACGCGCGTCAGCACCCGAACAAAGCCCCCGAAGACATGCTGCGCGACTTCGTCGGCATCATCCGTGGCGGTTTTGAAAAAGGCTACGCCGAAGCGGCTGACATTCTCAGCGGCTTGGGTGTCATGGGAGAAGGGAGCCCCATCGCAGCCGGGATCGGCAAAACCTTCGAGTTGGTACAAAAAGGCTACGACGACTTCCTGCAAAGCAGATTGCAGGCGTTGCAGGAATAAAACCCTGACTTTCGGCACCTGAATAAGCGTGGTCTGAAGGGATCGCGACTTCAGCTGCACGCCGATTTGCGCGAGAAATCGATCAGAAACGACCCGCCCATCTCGGGTTTTCTGGCTACTTCCACCTCCACCTTCTCGCATCAGCCATTTCGAACCTACAGGCGCGCCTCTCCTGCAGTGACTGGCAAATGCCGGCGCGCTACTCAGGCGTTTGGCAGGGCGAACAACCGCGCCTATCTGCGCCGCATTTCAGCCAGGACCCGAAAGCACACCCTGGTGTAGTCGAGCGTGCGCTTGACCGCTCGGAGCGGATGCCCAGCCCCGGCCCTTAGGTCACCCTGTTGAGCGAAACCTTGTTTTCAACCTGCAAAAGAACATCCATTGGCGACAGGTCAGGGGGATGCCTGTATTGCCGTAGCAATGTGATGCTATGCGAAGTGGCTAACAGCTACCTGGTGATGACTGGGCAATAATTGGCGCGGACTATGGTTCCTCACAAGGATGTGAAATGTATTGTCCCTCCCGGATCAGGGGGCTGTTAGCTGCGCTCTGCCGTTTCGGCAAGCCAGCGGTAGCTTCTTGCCATAACCTTCCAGTCGTATCGACTCTCAAGCATGCGCTGCCAGTTGCTCTGACGTTGTTGGCAGGTAGTGTCGTAGCTGCCGACCCGCTGCCAGGACAGGAGGTATTGCGCCAGCAGGAGCGCGAGCGCGTCCAGCGCGAACTACTCGAACCCTCTCCGGATGTGCGCTTTGAACTACCGCGAACGCTGTTCGACAGCGACCGACTACCGAAACAGGAAACGCCCTGTTTCGCCATTCCTCGCCGAACATAATAACGGTAAGGAGCAGAGCGCTAACCTCGGTGGCGCAGGGGTCAGCAAGCTTGCAGGAAACAATCAAAACACTACCCGTAGCAGGATCAGTGCGGGAACTATCATCATTAATGATCTGCAAGCGCAGCAGGAACGTACCGGGCAAAGTGCAGAGGAAGTATTGGCGGTACTTGATCGAGATGTGCGTACTGATAATACCTCGGGCGGTCTGAGTAACAAATGGGATGGTGCCGAGCTGGCCAAGCAAGTGCAGACCAATGCGGAGATCGCTGTCGCGTTTTCTCAACAGGCCGGCGCGACAATCCGTGGCTATGCAGAACAAAAACGCAAGAGTATTAGTGAGCAAATAGAGAAAACTGAAGACCCCGCCACAAAAGAATCGCTGCAACAGGAAATCAGCGCCCTTAATACTCAGGAGCGCTTGTTAAATGTGTTGGTGGGCGCCCTGGCCGGCACTCTAGATACTTCCGTAGCTCAAGCCGTGCTCTCTGAAACTGCCGATCGTATGCGTGAATACAGTATTGCGGACTCGGAGAAATTTCCGGGGGTGGTTGATGAAGAAGGAAATTATGTCTTGACCAACATGAGCGGAGAAAGTGCAGGCATTCGAGGAGATGGTAAAAAGATAGCCGGTACCCGTGTTGTGCTGGATATCATTTGTGGAAAAAGTAACGAGCGTTGTATTACCCAGAAAAATGCTGACGGCTCCCCGGTGCTGGATGAAAAGGGCATGCCTATGTTGAAGCTAACCCAAGATGGCATGGTGCAGTTTAATAGAGAATCTGTGGATGGAAGCTCATTGGAAAATTTTCTTACTACACATCCAGAGGGCCAGAAAATGGCAGGGCTTACAGGAGGAGTTCAGGGTGGCCAGGGCACCCTTAACGGTAGTCCTTATCCGGTTGGTGGGTTGCTAGATCATAATACATGAATCCTTCGCAGGATCCCATGATTTTATCAGCGGAACTTTAAGCGGCTATTACAGCGTGCAAGGCAATGCACGAGAAGGATTGTCCGAAAGTCAGAAGATAGTTTATGAGGTGTGGGCTGGTCTGGCCTTGCTTCCAGCAACTCCATTCGCGTTATCAGAGGCTCTTCCAGCGGAAGCTTGGCAAGCTCTGAGCATTTTGATGAAGTAATTTATAAGAGGTAATTGTATGAGATGTTCCTTTATTCTCTTTGCTGCTCTAGCTTTATCTGGTTGCGGAATTGGTGGGATGTGGATGAATGGAAATCCTTTTTACGGTAGAGAGCCCTACATGCCACCTCGCGATTACTGGGTAGAGGAGGGGCCTGTTAACGTGAGTAAGCGCGCGAATGATTGGAGTGAGTGTGGTGGGGACCCGCAGGGTGGGGGAACGGCCTGGAAAAATCTTCCGGAAAATGAAAAAGAAATTGTCTGGTATAGGAAAAAATATTTCAAAGAGATACAAAGATGTATGTTGAGGAAAGGATATATTTATACAGGGATGTGCCACGAGTTTAATGCTGATTATCCGGCTTGTGGTGCGCTATGAAACATGGTTCCTGTTACGGACACCGCTATGTAGTTTTTTGTGGGGTATTGAGTGACTCTTAACGGTTATGCAATGTGCCGTTATGTGACCTGGACTGCTGTTGGGAAAATATATTTATAAGAGAATTGGCTAGGTTGGGCATATGTCACCGCCTCTAGGTATAAAGTGATTTCTTTTTCCCATTGCCCGCAAGGGGAATGAGCATTTGGCCTCTAGGGCATGGCTCGGGTTGCTGGTGCGCTTAGTTTCTGCAAGGAAGGATCGGTTGACGATCGCACTGTTTGTCAAATGAAATTATAAGGAGCTTTATCGATGTTCAAGACCCTGGCCATAACGACGGCCACACTGTTGCTCGGCCTGTCTGGTGTTTCCGTTGCCACTGCGGGAAATTTCGAGGGATTGGGTCTTTCCGCAAGTATCGGTTACGTCAAGAGCGATGTGGATTATTCCTATCTTGATACCGATGTCAGCGGTGAGGATGGTTCGACGAAGGATGTGGCATTCGAGGTCGGACTGTCCTATGCGCTGGCGATCAGCGGCGATTTTATCACGGAAGTAGGTTTGACTTACGGATTGAATAGCCTCGATGTCGAACGGGTGAACTACACCGATACGCAATTTTCCGATGAATATCACCTAGAGGCGACGGTCAAGAATCATTTCTCCCTTTATGTGTCTCCGGGCTACCGCTTCCAGCCAAACTGGCTGGTTTATGGGAAGTTGGCCTATCACCAGATGCAGGTCGACTATCGTGACTCCGCAACGGGTAAGTCTAGCAAGACTTTCGATGGTATTGGCTATGGTTTGGGGCTGGCTTATGCGCTTGGCTCCAATGTCGAGGCGGGGGTTGAAGCCCAGTATATCGACTACCAGAGCTATCGGCGTGGGATCGTGAAAGCCGAGCCAAGTACAACCCAGTTGTCTTGGTTGCTGACGTATCGCTTCTGATACATGCTCCAGGGCTATTGCCATGCCTGCATGCGAGGCTGGTCGTAGCTCTTGGAATTCCTATGAGTAATGAAACTGTCGGCTCGAACGAATAGTTGTCAGTATTTTAAGCGGCATCAATAATCTGCAGTGCAGGCTATGGGTAGGTGAGGTTTATGGAATGCTTGCTTGGGCTCAAGCATAAGCGCCTTGAAGGCCAGGTGCTTGCCAGAAGTTGAGTATGCATTGTAGCGCTTGTAGATCCTATTCCGGTCTCCGAGCATCTCGGGTAAGTCTCTCCAGAGGCTCCGGTGCGCATGCGATACAACCGTGCCCCCACGGTCATTCATAGTTAATGCTTGTTATAGATAAAGGAGAAGGTTGGTGAGATTGATGTCTTCAGTTGTGTTTCTGTTTTTTTTGGGACTGTTTCTAAGTGCCTGTTCAGCCTCTATTCCGGTTGTTGGAGAAACTAAAGCAGGAAATGTGCTGAAGTCGGATGTCTCTAGAAACTTGGCTATGTGGTCTATGGCTACAGTAAAATGTGATCGCATTGACTCAATCGAAACCAAGGTTGTTTCGGTCAATCCCATTGGAACAGGGGGAAACGAAATGTCCAGGAAATATGGAAGCGTAGATGAACGCTGGTTGGTAAGGCTGTGCGGTGAGTCAATTCCGTTTTCGGTGAGTTTCACTCCGGACGGCAAGGGTGGCACTTTTTTCAATATTTCGCGCGAGGTGAAGGAGCTGTAGGGGAACTGTCTATTTTATGGTTATAAAAGGGCGGAATAGGTGGTTCCCCTGATCTGATGAGGACAGGTCGAGAAGTAACTATCACCTTGCCCCTGTCGTGTAATTCCTGGTCAATTTTTCATCCGCGCTGCCCGTTGCATTCGCGGCGTCCATCTTCCTATAGTGCCGCCGGCATTTTTTGCAGGCTTGGGCGTGGGGATGAGCGGCGCGCCGGCCTTGATCGTATGGATGAGAGACCCATGATCGAACTTAAAGATCTGACCAAGCGATTCGCCCAGCACACGGCGGTGGACGCGCTGTCATTCAGCGTCCAGCCCGGCGAGGTGCTGGGTTTTCTCGGCCCCAATGGTGCCGGCAAGTCCACTACCATGAAGATGCTTACCGGTTTTCTGGCGCCGACGTCCGGTACGGCGAGTATTTTTGGTTGCGATATCCAGACCCAGCGGCTGCAGGCGCAGCGGCAGATCGGTTATCTGCCGGAGGGTGCGCCCTGTTATGGCGACATGACGGTGCGCGGCTTTCTGGAATTTATCGCCGAAGTGCGCGGTTATCGCGGAGCGCAGAAAAAGCAGCGTGTGCAACGAGCGGTGGAGCAGGTGGAGTTGGAACAGGTGCTGGAACAAAGCATTGAAACCCTCTCCAAGGGCTTCAAGCGCCGGGTCGGGCTGGCCCAGGCGATCCTGCACGATCCGCGTGTGCTGATCCTTGATGAGCCAACCGATGGCCTCGATCCCAATCAGAAACATCAGGTACGCGAGCTGATTCAGGGGCTGGCCCAGGACAAGATCGTGATCATCTCGACCCATATTCTCGAAGAGGTCACGGCGGTCTGCACCCGTGCAGTGATCATTGCCAGCGGGCGGCTGGTGGCCGATGGTACGCCGCTGGAGCTGGAGAGCCGCTCGAAGTATCACCAGGCCGTGACGTTGCTCAGCGATGAGCCGCTGGATGATCTGGCACTGGCTGCGCTGCCGGGCGTGGCAGGTGTTGAAGTCAATCAGGCCGCTCACAGCTTCACTGTGCTGGCTCAGCCGGGGCGGGTGATTTTCCCCCAGATCAATGCGCTGATTGGTCAGCGCGGCTGGTCCGTAAAGGAGTTGGATGTTGAGCGTGGCCGGCTGGATGAAGTGTTTCGTAACCTGACGCGTGGAGAGGCGCTATGAGCCAGTTGCCGGTTATTTTCAGGCGCGAGCTGGGCAGTTACTTCGCCACGCCGCTGGCCTATGTGTTCATCCTGATCTTTCTGGTGCTGTCGGGCGTGTTCACCTTCTATCTGGGTGGCTTTTATGAGCGCGGTCAGGCGGATCTGGTGCCGTTCTTCAGTTTCCATACCTGGTTGTACCTGTTCCTGATTCCTGCGATTGCCATGCGGTTGTGGGCGGAGGAGCGCAAGTCCGGCTCCATCGAGCTGCTGATGACGCTGCCCATTACCCGGTTCGAGGCCGTGACGGGCAAGTTCCTGGCGGCCTGGGTGTTCGCTGGTATCGCGCTGCTGCTGACCTTCCCGATGGTCATTACCGTCAACTATCTGGGCGAGCCGGACAACGGCGCGATTGTTGCGGGCTACTTCGGTAGTTGGTTGCTGGCGGGGGCTTTTCTGGCGATAGGCTCGTGCATGTCGGCGCTGGCGAAGAATCAGGTGATCGCCTTTATCCTCGCGGTCAGTGTCTGCTTCCTGTTCATCGTAAGCGGCCTGCCGATGGTCCTCGATGCCTTTGCCTGGGCGCCGCAATGGCTGGTGGACGCGGTGGCTTCGCTGAGCTTCCTGATCCGTTTCGACTCGCTCAGCAAGGGCGTGATCGATCTGCGCGATCTGCTGTACTTCGTCACGCTGATCGTTGCCTGGCTGGCGGCCACTGCCGTGGTCATCGATCTGAAAAAAGCGGCATAAGGGAGCCCACATGAAACGAGTGATTTATTCGGGTGCCGGGCTGCTGCTGATTGCGCTGGCGTTCCTGGCGTTCAACATCTTCTCCAGCTTGTTGTTCACCAACGCCCGGCTGGACCTGACCGAGCAGAAGCTCTACACCATTTCGGAGGGCACGCGGACCATTCTCGACGAGCTGGACGCGCCTATCGAACTGGAGCTTTTCTATTCCGATGCGGCAGTCAGGGAGCTGGTGGTGCTGCGTAACTATGCCCGGCGGGTGGAGGAGCTGCTGCGTGCGTACGAGCGGGCAGCAGGTGGCAAGCTGAAGTTCAAGGTGATCGATCCGCAGCCGTTCTCCGAGGAGGAGGACCGCGCTGCCGAGCTGGGTCTGCAGGCAGTGCCGCTGGATCGGGGCGGCGACAAGGTCTATTTCGGCCTGGCCGGTACCAGTGCTGAAGGCAACATCCAGACCATTCCCTTCTTCCCGCTGGATCAGGAAGAGTTTCTCGAATACGAGATCAGTCGCCTGGTACAGAGCCTGGCCACGGCGCAGATGCCGGTGGTAGGTGTGCTGTCCGGGCTGCAGATCAATGGCGGCTTCGACATGCGCACCCAGCAGGCGACGCCGCCGTGGATGGTGCTGGAGAACATCCGTCAGCTGTTTCATATCGAGAGCCTCAAGCAGGATATCGACCTGATCCCGACCCATGTGTCGGTGCTGATGCTGGTGCATCCCAAGCAGTTGCCGGAGCAAACGCTCTACGCCGTTGACCAGTTCGTGATGCGCGGCGGCAAGCTGCTGGTGTTTGTCGACCCGTACAGCGAAGCCGATCCGGGTTCGGTAATGGGCCCAGGCGGGTTTGCCGAAGAGAAGGCCTCGGAGCTGGAGCCATTGTTCAAGGCTTGGGGGCTGCGCATGGCAGCTGATCAGGTGGTGGCGGACGCCTCCTTCGCGATGTCCGTAGGTATGGGCACGGAGCGCCGGGCAGTACGACATCCCGGCTGGCTGAGCCTGCCGCAGCACGCGCTGGATGCGCAGGATGTCACCACGGCATCGCTGGAAAACCTGACCATGGCCAGCACGGGCTTTCTTGAGCCGCTGGAACATGCCCGCACACGCTTTACGCCACTGATCCAGAGTTCGGGTTTCGCCATGCCGGTCGAGGCTGCACGGCTGGATACGCTGCAGAATCCCGAAGAGCTGTTGCGTGGCCTGGAACCCACTGGCGAGCGTTACACGCTGGCGGCGCGCATCCAGGGGGCGGCACAGTCGGCCTATCCGGACGGTATCGAAGGGCGCAAGGATGGCTTGAAGGAAAGCGCCAATATCAACGTCATCGTGGTAGCCGATACCGATCTGCTGAGTGATCGTATGTGGGTGCAGGTGCAGGACTTCTTCGGTCAGCGCCTGCCGCAGCCCTGGGCGGACAATGGCAGTTTTGTGGTCAACGCGCTGGATAACCTGGCCGGCAGCGATGCGCTGATCAGCGTCCGTTCGCGTGGTCGCTCCGCGCGTCCGTTCGTGGTGGTGGAAGACCTGCAACGTCAGGCCGAAAACCGCTTCCGTGAAAAGGAAGAGGTGTTACAGAACCGTTTGGCCGAGACCGAAGCACAGCTGGCTGAACTGCAGAGCCTCGATCCCGAACAGGCTATGGAACTGACTGCCGAACAGCAGGCCGCGTTGCAGGGGTACATGCAGGAAAAGCTGCGCATCCGCAAGGAACTGCGCGAGGTGCGTTATCAGCTCAATGCCGATATCGAGGCGCTGGGCCGGACCCTGAAGTTCCTCAATATTGCGCTGGTTCCGCTGCTGTTGACGCTGGGTGTGCTGGTGCTGTGGTTTTGGCGCCGGAAAGCAGCAAGGGCGGGGTAGTTTCCAAGGGCAGTGCGTAGGGTGGATGTCGCTTTTGTACATCCACCAGGCCTCTTCCCGGTGGATCGGTGAAGCGTGATCCACCTACTAGGAGGGGGCATGCTGATGAAGATGGTCTGCTCCCGGCATGGTCACCTTCACGAGCATGACCCGTTCCCACGGCAAGGGGGTGCTGCGCGGCTTTTAGCAAACAGTTGCCGCCCGGTGGAGCGCTGATCAATCCGTGCGCCAGCGGATTTCCTCTTCGCCGCGTTCGCTGACGCTCATCCAGCGGTCGGCGTCCTCGACCGATTCCTCTTCCTGCCAGCCGCCGGGTGCGCAGCGGATCTCCACGGCAAGCGCCGCGTAGGCTGCGCGGGCACAGGCGAGGTCGTCTTCCCAGGGCGTGTTATCGCTTTCCAGTAACAGGCTGTGCCACTTGCCGACGGCCTTCGGTAGCCAGGTCACCGGAACGTCGCCGGCCTCGCACTTGAAGGTCTTGCCTTTCTGCTGCCAGGGCGAGCAGGGGCCGATAGCCTGGGTGAGCCAGTCGGCGACGGCCTGCTGGCTGGCGTCCTTGAGGTAGATTTCGATATCCGGTTGACGCATGGGCGGGTGCCTTGTGTGAAGGATTTACTGGTCGCGCTGAATCCAGTCATAGCGTATCGCAACGCGTACACGCAGGGGGGCGTCGATGACTGCAGCACGGCGCTCGGCACTGGCACGCCAGCCGTGAGGCGTCATGGCCAGCAGATCGGTGCGAGCCTGAGCATCGTCGAGCTGCATTTCGTAGCTGAGGGTTTCGCTGTGGGCCAGGCTCATCCCGTCCGGGATCAGCGACAGGTGTTTTTCGTCGTCGTAGTCACGTATTTCGTCATACAGCAGGCCGCGCAGTTCCCACAGGTGCTCGCGGGTCGGGCCCATGCGCAGCAGGCCGCCGCCAGGGGCGAGCAGGCGCCGAGCTTCGGTCCAGTCCAGCGGGCTGAACACGCTGGCCAGCAGATCGCAGCTGGCATCGGCCAGAGGAACCCGCGCCATGCTCGCCACCAGCCATTCCAGTTGCGGCGCACGCTTGCAGGCGCGCTTGACCGCTTCGCGGGAAATATCCAGCGCATAGCCTTCAGCATCCGGCAGGGCCTGAGCGAGCTGCGCGGTGTAATAGCCCTCGCCGCAACCGATATCCAGCCAGCGAGCCGGTGCACGTTCTGCTGCCAGTTGCGCCAGGCGTACTGCCAGCGGTGAATAGTGGCCGCCATCGAGAAAACGACGGCGGGCTTCGACCATGGCCTGGTTGTCGCCAGGGTCGCGGCTGTTCTTGTGCTGCACCGGCAGCAGGTTGAGATAACCCTGGCGCGCACGGTCGAAGCGGTGGTTGGCGGGGCAGGCGACGCCGTTGTCGACCTCGTTAAGGTCGCCGCGGCAGAGTGGGCAGATCAGCATGCGAGCAGGTTGACCAGAGTCTGGTAGTAGATGTCCGTCAGCAGGTCGAGATCGCTGGCGAGGATGTGTTCGTCAACCTGATGAATCGTGGCGTTGACCGGGCCGAGCTCCACCACCTGGGTACCCAGTGTTGCGATGAAACGACCGTCCGACGTGCCGCCGCTGGTGGAGGGCGTTGTCTCGCGCCCGGTCACCTTGCGGATGGCGGCGGCGACGCCGTCGAGCAGCTCACCCGGCTCGGTGAGAAAGGGCAGGCCGGACAGCGCCCAGTCGACATGCCAGTCCAGGCCGTGCTTGTCGAGGATCGCTGCGGTGCGTTGC
>ERZ869909.1427-NODE-1427-length-19397-cov-5.254710_pt1 | contig 19397 bp, 19 predicted proteins | sample MGYA00520892_ERZ869909 | MGnify/ENA primary metagenome ERZ869909 (study PRJEB32215, sample SAMEA104723947) | bioreactor metagenome | biome: bioreactor; feature: anaerobic bioreactor; material: water | place: China | collected 2015-03-12 ...
ATGAATGACCTGAAAGCCCAGCTGGAGCAGATGCTCAAGATGGGTGGCATGCAGGGCGTCATGGGCATGATGCCGGGCATGGGCAAGATGCAGAAACAGGCCGAGGCGGCGGGTTTCGATGACCGCATGCTCAAGCGGCAGATCGCGCTGATCCAGTCGATGACCAAGAAGGAGCGCGCCAATCCGGACGTGCTGCAGGCCAGCCGCAAGAAGCGCATCGCCACCGGCGCCGGGCTGGAAGTGTCGGAACTTAACAAGCTTTTGAAGATGCAAAAGCAGATGGCCGATGTGATGAAGAAGATGGGCAAGGGCGGCATGCTGAAACAGGCGATGAAAAGCATGTTCGGCAAGGGCGGCATGCCCGATCCCGCCAGCATGGACCCGGCCGCGATGCAGGCTGCGGCGCAGCAGTTGCAGGGCCGGATGCCCGGTGGCCTGCCGGGGCTTGGCGGCGGCGGGCTGCCGGGCGGGCTTTCGGGCCTTGGGTTTGGCAAGAAGAAATGACACGCCCGCTCGCCATATCGCTGAGCGGTGTGCCGGTGCTTGAAACCGAGCGGCTGATCCTGCGTGCGCCGCAGCCCGAGGATTTCGAGGCTTTCGCGGCCTATTATGCCAGCGAGCGGTCGCGCTATACCGGTGGCCCGCAGGAGCGCAATCTGGCCTGGCGGGCGTTTTGCCATCTGACGGGCCATTGGGTGCATCGCGGCTATGGTTTCTTCGTGCTCGAAGAGCGCGCGAGCGGCCGCGCCCTGGGAACGGCCGGCCCCTATTTCCCCGAGGGCTGGCCCGAGCCGGAAATCGGCTGGACGCTCTGGTTGCCCGAGGCCGAGGGCAAGGGCTATGCCGGCGAGGCGGCCCGGGCCACGCGCGCCTTTGCCTATGATGCGCTGGGCTGGAACACGGCGATCAGCCTGATCGTTGACGGCAACGCCCGCAGCGCGGCGCTGGCGCAGCGCATGGGCTGCTGGCTCGACGGCACCTTCGAGCATCGCCAGTTCGGCAAGTCCGCCATCTGGCGCCACCCGGCACCGGCGTCGCTTTCCGGCAGCGCGGAGGGTCGCGCATGAGTGCCACCCCCACCCCCGTCAGTGCCCCGATCCCGGTGATCCGGACCGAGCGGCTGATCCTGCGCGCGCCGCACGAGGGTGATCTGGATGTGCTCGCCGCGTTCTATGCCAGCGAGCGCTCGCATTTTGTCGGCGGGCCCTGTGACCGGTTTCAGAGCTGGATGCGGCTTCTGGGCGGGCTGGGCCACTGGGCGCTGCGTGGCTATGGCTGGTGGGCGGTGGAATGCCGCGAAACCGGCGCGCTGGCCGGGCGGATCGGTGTGGGCCTGCATGAGGGCTGGGACGAGCCCGAGCTCGGCTGGCATATCTATGAGGGGTTCGAGGGGCGCGGTTATGCCTATGAGGCTGCTCTGGCCGCGCGCCGGCATGCGGCGGAAAGCTGGGGGCTGGCGCCGCTGATCTCGTATATCGTGCCGGAAAACCACCGCTCGCGTGCGCTGGCCGAGCGCCTCGGTGCGGTGGTTGAGCGCGAGGGCAGCGTGGTCGGGCATCCCTGTCTGGTCTATCGCCACCCGGACCCGCGAGGCCTGGCATGAGCGCCCCACACCTCATCCCGATCCCCGGACCCGCCGCCGATTTCGGCGCCGGGCTGCGCGCGCAACTGCCGGTGCTGCGCAGCCCGCGCACCCTGCTGCGCGCCCCGCGGCTGGAGGATGCGACGCTTTGGTGCCAGATCCTGCTCGATGATGCCGCCGGCCATCTGGGCGGGCCGTTCGATCTCGACAGCGCCTTTACCGATTTCGCGGCGACGGTGGGGCTGTGGCTGTTGCGCGGCCATGGGCTCTGGACGGTGACCGATCATGACGATGCGCTTCTGGGTTTCGTGCTGATCGGCTTTGAGCCCGGCGACCGTGAACCCGAACTGGGTTTTCTCTTTGCCGCGCATGCGCGCGGGCGGGGGCTGGCTTTCGAGGCTGCGTTGGCGGCGCGCAACCATGCGCTGGAGGTGCTGCGCCTGCCCGGGCTGGTGAGCTATATCGCGCCCTCCAATGTCGCCTCGCGCCGGCTGGCCGAGCGGCTGGGCGCAAGTTTCGAGGCGCTGGCCAATTGGGACAGCGACGCCGAACCCGCCGAAATCTGGCGCCATCGGCGCGATCAAGCCGAATGGGTATCCGCATGAATGACGCCACCACCGCCCTGGCCGCCCAACTGCTGCGCGAGCATCGCGAGTCGATCGACCGGCTGGATGCGATCCTGGTCTATACGCTTGCCGAGCGCTTCAAACATACCCAGGCCGTGGGCCGGCTGAAGGCCGAGCATGTGCTGCCGCCCTCGGACCCGGCGCGCGAGGCGCAGCAGATCGAACGGCTGGAATGGCTGGCGCGCGAGGCCGATCTGGACCCTGAATTCGCCCGCAAATTCCTGAGCTTCATCATCTCGGAGGTGATCCGTCACCACGAGAGGTTGCAGAACTGACCCCGAATTGGCGCCCCGGTTCCGGGGTGCCGCAACAGCCATCCAAAGGAGAATCACATGGCTACCAAAATCCGTCTGGCCCGTGGCGGCTCGAAAAAGCGCCCGTTCTACGCCATCGTCGTCTCGGACTCGCGCATGCCGCGCGACGGCCGCTTCCTGGAGAAAGTGGGCACCTACAACCCGCTGCTCGCCAAGGACAGCGAAGAGCGCGTGAAGATGGACATGGAGCGCGTGCAGGCCTGGCTCGACAAGGGCGCCCAGCCCACCGACCGCGTGGCGCGTTTCCTGGAAAGCGCCGGTGTGCGCACCAAGGCCGAGCGCTCGAACCCGAACAAGGCCCAGCCCGGCAAGAAAGCCGTGGAGCGCGCCAAGGAAAAAGCCGAAAAGGCCGCCGCTGCCGAATAAGGCACGGCGACTGCCCGGGGTGGGGAAGGGGGGCGCTGCCCCCTTGTGGGCGTTGCCCGGCTCACCTCCCGGCGTGTTTCCGGCAAGATGATGGGACGGGTGCGATGAGCAAGGACCGGGTCTGTGTGGGTGCCATCGCCGGCGCCTTCGGCGTGCGCGGCGAGGTGCGGCTGAAGAGCTTCTGTGCCACGCCGGCGGCGATTGCCGATTATGCGCCGCTCTACAGCGAGGACGGCAGCCGCGCCTTCGATCTGGTGCTGGGCGGCAGCATTCCCAATGGTCTGGCGGGGCGGCTTTCGGGCATTCGCAGCCGCGAGGAGGCCGAGGCCCTGCGCGGCATGCGGCTCTATGCCGACCGCGACAAGCTGCCGGCGCTGCCCGATGACGAGTTCTATCATGCCGATCTGATCGGCTTGCTGGTGCTCGATACCGGCGGCGCCGAGCTGGGGCGGGTGGCGGCGGTGCTCAACCACGGGGCGGGGGATCTGCTGGAGATCCGCCGGCCCGGGGCTGAAACCGTGCTGCTGCCCTTCACCCGCGCCGCCGTGCCCACGGTCGATACCGGCGCCGGGCGCATCATCGCCGACCCGCCCGAGGGCCTGTTCTGATGGGCGCGGCGCGGCCCTGGACCGCGCGGGTGATCACCCTGCTGCCCGAGGCCTTCCCCGGCATTCTAGGCCTGTCGCTGACCGGCAAGGCGCTGGAACAGGGGCTTTGGGCGCTGGAAACCCTGGACCTGCGGCCCTTCGGCGAGGGGCGGCACCGCAATGTCGATGATACCCCCGCCGGGGGTGGCGCCGGCATGGTGCTGCGCGCCGATGTCATGGGGCGGGCGCTGGCCGAGGCTGGCGAGCCGCAGCAGCGCGCATCCTGGCCGCTGATCTATCTGTCGCCGCGCGGTCGCCGCTTCGATCAGGCCATGGCGCGGCGCTTCGCCGCCGCCGATGGCGTGACGCTGATCTGCGGCCGTTTCGAGGGGCTCGACGAGCGGGTGATCGAGCATTTCGGCATCGAGGAAGTGTCGATCGGCGATTTTGTCCTGACCGGGGGCGAGATCGCCGCAACGGCCTTGATTGATGCGACGGTCAGGCTTATACCGCGCGTGCTTGGGAATCAGGCATCCACCGAGGAAGAATCGTTCTCGGAAGGGCTGCTGGAACACCCGCACTATACGAAACCCGCCGTCTGGGAAGGCCGCGCGATACCGGAAGTTCTCTTGTCCGGGCATCACGCCAAGATCGCCGCCTGGCGGAGGGCTGAAGCCGAAAGGCTGACCAAGGAACGCCGCCCTGACCTCTGGCGGGCTTACTGTGAACACCACGGTAGGGACCCGGATAGAGACCACGAGCTCTGAGGGCGCATTCACGTCGCGGGATACACCGCGCTTATGAGAAGGAAGTTCGCGATGAACCTTATCGCGCAGATCGAAGCCGAGCAGATTGCCGCGCTCGGCAAGGATATCCCCGATTTCAAACCCGGCGACACCGTGCGGGTTGGCTACAAGGTCACCGAAGGCACGCGTTCGCGGGTGCAGATGTTCGAGGGCGTGTGCATCAGCCGCCGTAACGGCAGCGGCATCGCCGGCTCGTTCACCGTGCGCAAGATCTCGTTCGGCGAAGGCGTCGAGCGGATGTTCCCGCTCTATTCGACCAATATCGACAGCATCACCGTGGTCCGTCGTGGCCGGGTGCGTCGCGCCAAGCTTTACTACCTGCGCGAGCGTCGCGGCAAATCGGCCCGCATCGCCGAGAAGACCAACTATCGCGCCCTGGGCGGCGAAGGCTGAGGAACCGAGCCATGAAAAACGGCATTCACCCCGAATACCACCTGATCAACGTCAAGCTGACCGACGGCACCGTGATCCAGATGAAATCCACCTGGGGCGGCGAGGGCGACACGCTGGCGCTCGATATCGACCCGTCGGTGCATCCGGCCTGGACCGGCGGCAGCGCCCGCCTGATGGATACCGGCGGCCGGGTCTCGAAGTTCAAGAACAAATACGCCGGTCTGGGTTTCTGAACCCGGCCCCATGGCTGAGAAAGGCGCGGCAATGCCGCGCCTTTTGCTTTTGGGGGTGTCGGCTTTTCGTCCGGCCCGATGCGCGATTGCTTGCGCATTCACACAGGTTTGACTAAGCCCCCTGAGACCACCATCAACGGCTTTGGGGATAGCAGGCGGCATGGCGCATATCATCGTCACCGGCAACGAGAAGGGCGGATCGGGCAAATCGACCACCGCCATGCATGTCGCCACCGCGCTGTCGCGCATGGGCCACCGGGTCGGCGCGCTTGACCTCGATCTGCGCCAGCGCAGCTTCGGTCGTTACATCGAGAACCGCATGGCCTTCTGCGAGCGCGAGGCCTTGAGCCTGCCGACGCCGGATTACCGCACCCTGCCCGAGATCGACGCCAGCCAGATCGGCCCGGATGAAAACATCAACGACCACCGGCTGTCGCAGGCCATGGCCGGGTTGGACGAGAGCTGCGATTTCATCATCATCGACTGCCCCGGCTCGCATACCCGCATGAGCCAGGTGGCGCATTCGCTGGCGGATACGCTGATCACGCCGCTCAATGACAGTTTCATCGATTTTGATCTGCTGGCGCGGATCGATCCCAATACCAACAAGGTGCTGGGCCCCTCGATCTATGCCGAAATGGTCTGGCAGGCGCGGCAGTTGCGCGCGCAGGCCGGGCTGAAGCCGATCGACTGGGTGGTGTTGCGCAACCGGCTTGGCGCGCAGCAGATGCACAACAAGCGCAAGGTCGGCGAGGCGCTGGAGGCGCTGTCGAAGCGGATCGGCTTCCGGGTGGCGCCGGGCTTCACCGAGCGGGTGATCTTTCGCGAGCTGTTTCCGCGCGGGCTGACGCTGCTGGATCTCAAGGATATCGGCATCGAGCAGCTCAACATGTCGAATGTGGCCGCGCGTCAGGAGTTGCGCGACCTGCTCAATGCGCTCAAGCTGCCCGGCGTGCAGGTCAGTGTCTGAAGAACCGCTTCTCGGGCAGGGTGTTCGGCACCGTCTTGTGCAGTTCCTCCAGCCGCTCGGTGAAACGGTCGGGCTCGCTGGGCGGGGTGGCGAACAGGTTGAACGGGAACTTGCCGCTGGCAGCCAGCTTGTTCAGGGCCTCGGGCATGCTCTTCATTGTTGCTCTCCTTGATGCACGGTTTCGTGCGCCTCGCATTAACCATGCGCGCGGCGTCAGGCGAAATTGTGGCCAGACATGGTAAACAATCGGTTTCTGGCGGCCTGTTTGGCGCCGGCACGGCTTGAAACCGGGGCGCGCAACGGGCTAAGAAAGAACATATAGCGAACAACTGCCGGTTTTGACTTTCCACCCCGCCAAACCAGATCTGCCCCATGCTGTCGCTTCTGTGGTTCAAGCGCGATCTGCGCATCCGCGATCACCCGGCGCTCGCCCTGGCGGCGGCGCAGGGCAGGGTGCTGCCGGTCTATATCGTCGAGCCCGATCTATGGGCGCAGCCGGATGCCTCGGCCCGGCAATGGGCTTTCATTGCGGAATCGCTGGAGGGGCTGCGGGCCGATCTGGCGGCGCTGGGCCAGCCGCTGCTGATTCGCAGCGGCGAGGCGGTCGCGGTGCTGGCGCGGCTGCGCGCGCGGTTCGGCTTTGATCAGCTCGTCTCGCATGAGGAAACCGGCAATGGCTGGAGCTATGCGCGTGACCGCCGGGTGGCGGCATGGGCGCGGGCCGAAGGGCTGCGCTGGCTGGAACTGCCGCAATCGGGGGTGATGCGCCGCTCGCCGGGGCGCGATGGTTGGGCCGCGCGGCGCGATGCTTTCATGGCCGCGCCGATGCCAGATCCCCCGGCGCTGGCCCCGGTGGCCGAAGCATCCGGCACCGCCCCCAATGCCCGCGCGCTCGGCCTTGAAACCGACCCCTGCCCGGCGCGCCAAAAGGGTGGCCGCGCGGTGGCCGAGGCTTTGCTGGAGAGTTTCCTGAGTCAGCGCGGGCAGGGGTATCGCGGCGCCATGTCCTCGCCCTTGAGCGCCGAGCGTGCCTGTTCGCGCCTCTCGCCCTATCTGGCCTTCGGGGTGCTTTCGGCGCGCGAGGTGGTGCAGGCCACCGGCGCCGCCCGGCAGGTGCTGCGCGGTCAGCCCGGCTGGGGGCCCTCGCTGCGCAGTTTCGAGGCCCGGCTGGCCTGGCGCGATCATTTCATCCAGAAGCTTGAAGATGAACCGGCGCTCGAACACCATGCCCTGCATCGCGCGCTTGATGATCTGCGCCCCCGCAATCCGGACCGGACGCGGCTTGACGCCTGGGCGCGGGGCGAGACCGGCCTGCCATTCGTCGATGCCTGCATGCGCTATCTGCGCGCCACCGGCTGGCTGAACTTCCGCATGCGGGCGATGCTGATCTCGGTCGCCAGCTATCATCTGTGGCTGGATTGGCGGGCCACCGGTGCGGTGCTGGCGCGGCTTTTCACCGATTTCGAGCCCGGCATCCATTGGAGCCAATGCCAGATGCAGGCCGGCGTCACCGGGATCAATGCCTTGCGGCTCTATAACCCCATCAAACAGGGCCATGACCAGGACCCGGGCGGGCGCTTTCTGCGCCGCTGGTTGCCGGAACTGGCGCCGATCCCGGATGCTTTCCTGCATGAGCCGTGGAAATGGCCCGAGGCCCGGCGTCTGCTGGGCAGCCGCTATCCCGAACCGATCATCGACCCCGCCGAGGCTGCGCGTCAGGCCCGCGCCGCGCTGGCAAGGCACCGCCAGGCCCCCGGTTTCAGCGCCGAAGCCGCCCGCGTGGCGCTGAAACATGCGAGCCGAAAGCAGCACGGCCGCAAAGCCCTTGGCAGCAAGCCCGCTGTTCCCGCACGACGCCGGCGCCCTTCCGATGGCGCCCAGATGGCGCTCGATCTCTGAATGGCGCGGATGCGGCGCAAGGGCGACCTGCCGCAGCGGCTCTGCGCCGCCTGTGGCCGGCCCTTCACCTGGCGGCGCAAATGGGCGCGCGTGTGGGAGGAAGTGCGCTATTGTTCGCAGGCCTGCCGGCGCCGGCGCGGTGATTTTCAGGCAAAAGACGAAACAGACCCGCCGCAAATGGTAAAATAATTTGACCAATCATGTTGCCTATCGGAAACTTTCTCCCTAGTTCTGAAACCGCGAGCACCGGCGTTGGGAAGATCGGGCATCGGCCGGCGGTCAGATCAGGAGGGACAGATGGCACAGCGACAGGAGCGGTTCGGGCTGCAGGTGGACAGCCGCATGGTGGATTTCATCGAGGCGCGAGCGCTGCCTGGCACCAGGATCGAGCCCGCGCGCTTCTGGCAGGCGCTGTCGGAACTGGTGCATGGCTTCGGCCCGCGCAACCGCGCCCTGCTGGCCCGTCGCACCGAGTTGCAACAGGCCATCGACGCCTGGCATGTCGCCCGGCGCGGCCAGCCCCATGACGCCGCTGCCTATACCGATTTTCTGCGCGATATCGGCTATCTTCTGCCCGAGGGCCCGGATTTCCAGATCGAGACCGCCAATATCGACCCCGAGATCGCCTCGGTGCCGGGGCCGCAGCTGGTGGTGCCGGTGATGAATGCCCGTTACGCGCTCAATGCCGCCAATGCCCGCTGGGGCAGCCTTTATGACGCGCTCTATGGCACCGATGCGCTGGGCGATCTGCCCTCGCCCGGCCCGTTCGATGCGGCGCGCGGCGCGCGGGTGGTGGCGCGGGCCAAGGCCTTTCTGGATCAGGCCGCGCCGCTGGCCAGCGGTGGCCATGCCGATGTGCGCGGCTACCGCGTGGTGCAGGGCGCGCTGGAGCCAGCTTTGCGCGATCCGGCGCAACTGGTGGGTTTCGCCGGCCCGGCCGATGCCCCCAGCGCCATCGTGCTGCGCCATCACGGGCTGCATCTGATCATCGAGATCGACGCCAGCCATGCAATCGGACGCGATGATCCGGCGCATGTGGCTGATATCCGGCTGGAATCGGCGCTCTCGGCGATCATGGATTGCGAGGATTCGGTGGCCGCCGTCGATGCCGAGGACAAGGTTCTGGCCTGGGGCAACTGGCTGGGGCTGATGCGCGGCGATCTGGAGGAGGTGCTGGAAAAGGGTGGCAAGCGCCTGACCCGCCGCCTCAACCCCGATCTGCGCTTCACCGCGCCCGACGGCGGCACCCTGAGCCTCAAGGGCCGCGCGCTGATGCTGGTGCGCAATGTCGGCCATCTGATGACCAACCCGGCAGTGCTGGACCGTGACGGCAACGAGGCCCCAGAGGGGCTTCTGGATGCGATGGTCACCACGCTTTGCGCCCTGCATGACCTGCAAAAGACTGCGGGGCCGCGCAATTCGCTGGCCGGCTCGGTCTATGTCGTCAAGCCGAAGATGCACGGGCCGGACGAGGTGGCCTTCGCCGACGATACCTTCAGCTTCGTCGAGGAAGCGCTGGGCCTGCCGCGCTACACGGTCAAGCTGGGCATCATGGACGAGGAACGCCGCACCAGCGCCAATCTGAAGGAATGCATCCGCGCCGCGAAGCACCGCGTGGCCTTCATCAACACCGGCTTTCTCGACCGCACCGGCGACGAGATCCACACCAGCATGGAAGCCGGCCCGATGGTGCCCAAGGGCGAGATGAAGAACGCCGCCTGGATCAGCGCCTATGAGGATCGCAATGTCGATATCGGGCTGGCCTGCGGGCTGCGTGGCAAGGCGCAGATCGGCAAGGGCATGTGGGCCATGCCCGATCTGATGGGCGCCATGCTGGAACAGAAGATCGCCCATCCGCGCGCCGGGGCCAACTGCGCCTGGGTGCCCTCGCCGACCGCTGCCACGCTGCATGCCATGCACTACCATGATGTCGATGTGCTGGCCCGTCAGGCCGAGATAGCCGCCGGCGGGCCGCGTGGCCGGGTGGAGGATCTGCTGCGCATTCCGCTGGCCGAGGGCCGCAACTGGACCGAGGATGAACTGGCGCGCGAGATCGACAACAATGCGCAAGGTATTCTGGGCTATGTGGTGCGCTGGGTCGATCATGGGGTGGGCTGTTCGAAAGTGCCCGATATCAACGACATCGGCCTGATGGAGGATCGCGCCACCTGCCGCATCTCGGCGCAGGCGCTGGCCAACTGGCTGCATCACGGGGTGATCGGCGAAAGCCAGGTGATGGCGGCGATGCAGCGCATGGCGGCGGTGGTGGATCGGCAGAATGCCGGCGATCCGGCCTATCAGCCGATGGCCCCGGGCTTTGACGGGCCGGCCTTCCGCGCCGCCTGCGATCTGGTCTTTGCCGGGCGGGTGCAGCCCTCGGGCTATACCGAACCGGTGCTGCATGCCCGGCGTCTGGAATGGAAAGCCGCGCGCGGCTGAAGAAAGGGGAACAGCATGAGCCTTACACTTGATCAAGCCCGCACGATGATTGCCGCCACCCGCGCCAGGGGGCGCGACATGGGGCTCAAGCCGCTGTCGGTGGTGGTGCTCGATGCCGGTGGCCATGTGCTGGCCTTCGAACGCGAGGATGGCGCCGCGCCGGGCCGCTTCGGCATCGCCCATGGCAAGGCTTACGGTGCAGTGATGCTGGGCATGGCCGGGCGGGCGCAGATGGCCCGTGCCGAGGCCCAGGCCTATTTCATGGCGGCGGTCAACGGCGTCTATGGCGGGCAGGTGGTGCCGGTGCCGGGCGGTGTGCTGCTGCGCGCGGCCTCGGGCGCGGTGGTCGGTGCGCTGGGCGTCACCGGCGATACCTCGGACAATGATGCCGAGGCCGCACTGGCCGGGGCTGCCGCCGCCGGGCTTCAGGGCGAAGCCTGAGCCCCCCTTTCCCTTTCCCCGCCCGCGCATTAGGTTTTGCGGCATCGGCAGGTGAAACCGGGGAAAGCCATGGCGCGCGCACGCCCTGTTGTCGGGGTGATCGGCAACAGCTATCTGCTCAATGACCAGTATCCGGCCCATGCCGGCGGCACGATGAACAGTCAGGCCGTGGCCGAGGTTTCCGGCGCGCTGCCGCTGCTGATCCCGGCCGATCCGCGCTTCGTCACCGTGCCGGAACTGCTGGAGATCTGCGACGGGTTCCTGCTCACCGGCGGGCGCCCGAATGTGCATCCCGAGGAATATGGCGAGGCCGAGACCCCGGCCCATGGTGCCTTTGACCGGGGCCGCGATGCAATCGTGCTGCCGCTGGTGCGCGCCTGTGTCGAGCGCGGCCAGCCCTTTCTGGGTGTCTGTCGTGGTTTTCAGGAGGTCAATGTGGCGCTGGGCGGTACGCTGCACCCCGAAATCCGCGACCTGCCGGGCCGCATGAACCACCGCATGCCGCCCGATGGCACGCTGGAAGAGAAATTCGCCCTGCGCCATCCGGTGCGCTTTTCCGAGGGCGGGCCGTTCCACCGGCTGTTGGGCGCCGTCGAGGTGATGACCAATTCGCTGCATGGTCAGGGTATCAAGGCGCCGGGCGCGCGCATCGTCATCGACGGCCATGCGCCCGACGATACGCCCGAGGCGCTCTATGTGCGCGATGCGCCGGGGTTCGCGCTGGCGGTGCAATGGCACCCCGAGTGGAATGCCGCGCATGATCCGGTCTCGCGGCCGCTGTTTGCCGCTTTCGGCGAGGCGGTGCGCGCCTGGGCGGCGCGCGGCTGATCTGCCGGCGTCTGGGCCGGGCCTAGCGCTTCTTCATCGCCTCCAGCAGCGCCGCACCCAGCCCGCCCGGGGCGTCCTTGCGCTCGCCGCCGCGTTTCGCCCCGCTCGGCGCTTTCGCCCCGCCCTTGCGCATCTCCGGCGGCTGGCGCCCCGACTGTTCGCGCGCCGGGCGCTCGCTGCCGGCATTGTCCTTGCGCATGCTCAGCGAGATGCGCTTGCGCGCCGCATCGACCTCCAGCACCCGCACCCGCACCACATCACCGGCCTTGACCACCTCATGGGGGTCTTTCACAAACCGGTCGGCCAACTGGCTGACATGCACCAGCCCGTCCTGATGCACGCCGATATCGACAAAGGCGCCGAAGCCCGCGACATTGGTCACCGTGCCCTCCAGCGACATGCCGGGTTTCAGATCGCGGATCTCGTTCACGCCCTCGGCGAAAGTGGCGGTTCGGAAGGCCGGGCGGGGGTCGCGGCCGGGTTTTTCAAGCTCGGCGAGAATGTCGCGCACCGTCGGCAGACCGAAATGCGCATCGGTGAAATCGGCCGGATCGAGCCGTCGCAGCGGTGCCGGTTCGCGCATCAGCGCCGCCACATCACCGCCGGCCGCCGAAACGATGCGCCGCGCCAGATCATAGGCTTCCGGATGCACCGCCGAGGCGTCAAGCGGCTCGGCCCCGCCCTGGATGCGCAAAAACCCCGCCGCCTGCTCGAAGGCCTTCGGCCCCAGCCGCGCCACTTTCAGCAGATCCTTGCGGCTGGCGAAGGGGCCATTGGCGTCCCGATGCGCCACCACCGCTTCGGCCAGCACCGGCCCCAGCCCCGAAACCCGCGTCAGCAGCGGCGCCGAGGCGGTGTTCAGCTCAACCCCCACGGCGTTCACCGCATCTTCCACCACGCCGTCCAGCGCCCGGCCCAGCGCCGTCTGGTTGACATCATGCTGATACTGGCCGACGCCGATCGCCTTGGGTTCGATCTTCACCAGTTCGGCCAGCGGGTCCTGCAGCCGCCGGGCGATCGACACCGCGCCGCGCAGCGACACATCAAGCCCCAGGCATTCCCGCGCCGCCAGTTCCGAGGCCGAATAGACCGAGGCCCCGGCTTCCGAGACCACCACCTTGAGCGGGCGCGGTGTGGGCAGCCGGCGCAGCAATTCGGCGGCCAGCGCATCGGTCTCGCGGCTGGCGGTGCCATTGCCGATGGCGATCAGCTCCACCCCATGCCGGCGCGCCAGTGCAGCCAGCGTGGCCAGCGTGCCCTCGACATCCATGCGCGGCTGGAACGGATAGACCGTGGCAGTATCGAGCACCTTGCCGGTGGCATCGACCACGGCCACCTTGACCCCGGTGCGGATGCCCGGATCAAGCCCCATCGTGACCCGCGCGCCCGCCGGGGCGGCCAACAGCAGATCCTTGAGATTGCGAGCGAAAACCCGGATCGCCTCGGCCTCGGCGCGCTCGCGCAGATCGGTCATCAGGTCGATGGTCAGCGTCAGCCGCAGCTTGATGCGCCAGATCCAGCCTGCCGCCTGCGCCAGCCAGCGGTCGCCCGGCTGCGTGCCCAGTTGCGTGCCCTGCGCGGCCAGCAGATCGCAGATCATGCGCTCGGCGGTGCTGGTGCCCGGCGCGGCTTCGGGCTCGATGGCCAGATCGAGGCTCAGAAACCCCTCGTTCCGGCCACGCATCATCGCCAGCGCCCGGTGGCTGGGCGCATCGCGCCAGCGTTCGGAATGGGCGAAATAATCGCTGAACTTGGCGCCCTCGACCTCCTTGCCGGGAATGACGGCGCTGGTCAGGAAGGCCTGCGCCTGCATATGCGTGCGCAGGCGCGCCTTGAGCGCGGCATCCTCGCCCAGCCGCTCCGCCAGGATCTCGCGCGCGCCTTCCAGCGCCGCTTTCGCATCCGCCACCGCCTCGTTGAGATAGCCCGCGGCCAGTTTCTCGGGCGTGGCGGCGCGATCTTGCAGTATCGCATCGAGCAGCGGCTCCAGCCCGTTCTCGCGCGCGATCATCGCCTTCGTGCGCCGCTTGGGCTTGAACGGCAGATAGAGGTCTTCGAGCGCCGCCTTGGTCTCGGCACCGGCGATGGCGGCTTTCAGCGGTTCGCTCAGTTTGCCCTGCGCGGCGATCTGCTCAAGGATTGTGGCACGGCGGGCTTCCATGTCGCGCAGATAGGTCAGCCGCTCGGCCAGTGTGCGCAGCTGGGTATCATCAAGCCCGCCGGTGGCCTCCTTGCGGTAGCGCGCGATGAAGGGCACGGTGGCGCCGCCGTCCAGCAGCGCCGCCGCCTGCATCACCTGATCGGGGCGTGCGCCGATCTCGGCGGCGATCTGGCGGGGGATCTGCGTGGCGGCGGGCGAGGGGGCGGTCTGGGTCATGCGGGGGCCTGTCTGTGGCAAGTCATGCCCCCTCCTAGCCCCTCGCGCCGGCGGCGCCAAGCCGCCAAACCCCTTGCCGGCGCCCGGCCGCGCGGGCTAAGCAGCGCCATGATCACCCGCCACCATGTCAAGGGCGATGCCGCCTCCAGCGCGCTTTATTCGCCCTGCGAGAACTATCGCTACCTGCTGACCCGCGTCTGGGAGCCCGACGGGCGGCGGGCGCTTTTTGTCATGCTCAACCCCTCGACCGCGACCGAGGTGCAGAACGACCCCACGGTGGAGCGCTGCGAACGCCGCGCGAGGGCGCTGGGCTTCGGCGGCTTTCGGGTCTGTAATATCTTCGCCTGGCGCGCCACCGACCCGCGCGAGATGCGCGCCCAGCCCGACCCGGTGGGCCCGGGCAATGATGCGGCGATTGCCGAAAGTGCAGCCTGGGCCGATACGGTGATCTGCGCCTGGGGCACGCATGGCGCGCATCTGGGGCGCGGTATGGCGGTCGAGGCGCTGCTGCGCGGCACCGGACGGCCGCTGTTTCATCTGGGGCTCAGCCAGGCCGGCCATCCCAAACACCCGCTCTATATCGGCTACAGCCAGCAGCCCTTGCCCTGGTAACCGGGCGCGGCCCCGGTGCTCGCGGCGAAAAAGCCACAGGCCGGGGCGATAACCGGCGGCAAAGGCGGCGTTTTTCTGGACCGGGCGGTGCGAACGCGTTATCGTGACACCGAACGGGGCGCAACGACCCCGGCGAAGAGAGGCAGTCCATGGCATTTCCTGAGCGGTTTTCGAACCTGCCGGAATACGCATTCCCGCGCCTGCGCGCCCTGCTCGATCACCACCAGCCCGGTGGTGAGCCGCTTGCCATGACCATTGGCGAGCCGCGCCATGCCATGCCGCCGTTTCTGGCCGAGGTTCTGAATAGCGCGCTGGAAGGGTTTGCCCGCTACCCGGCCAATGACGGCACGCCGGCGCTGCTGGGCGCGATCAGTGGCTGGCTGATGCGGCGCTACGGTGTGAGCCTTGGCCCGGAGCGGCTGATGGCGCTCAATGGCACGCGTGAGGGGTTGTTCAACGCGGCGCTGGCGCTGTGCCCTGAGCAGAAGCGCGGCGCCCGGCCGGTGGTGCTGACGCCCAATCCCTTCTATCAGGTCTATGCCGTGGCCGCGCTGGCCGCCGGCGCCGAGCCGCATTATGTGCCCGCCACCGCCGCCACCCTCCATCTGCCCGATTACGCCGCCCTGCCCGCCGATCTGCTGGATCGGGTGAGCATTGCCTATCTGTGTTCGCCGGCCAATCCGCAGGGTGCGGTGGCCAGCCGCGATTACTGGGCCGAATTGCTGCATCTGGCCGAGAAACACGATTTCCGCATCTTCGCCGATGAATGCTACGCCGAGATCTACCGCGACACCCCGCCGCCCGGCATTCTGGAGGTGGCGCAGGAGCTTGGCGCCGATCCGGAGCGGGTCTTGAGCTTTCATTCGCTGTCCAAGCGCTCGAACCTGCCGGGGCTGCGCTCGGGTTTCGTGGCCGGTGGGCCGCAATCGATCCGCGCGATCCGCCAGTTGCGTGCCTATGCCGGCGCCCCGCCGCCCGAGCCCTTGCAGGCGGTGGCCACCGCCGCCTGGAGCGATGAGGCGCATGTCAGCGACAGCCGCGCGCTCTATCAACGCAAATATGCGCTCGCCGATGAGATATTCGCCGGGCTCAACGCCTACCAGCCGCCGCAGGCCGGGTTCTTCCTCTGGCTGCCGGTCGAGGATGGCGAGGTGGCGGCGCTGAAGCTCTGGCGCGAGACCGGGGTGCGGGTGCTGCCCGGCGCCTATCTGGCGCGCGAGGTCTCCGGCCAGAACCCCGGCGCCGGCTATATCCGTGCCGCGCTCGTCGCCCCCGAAGATGAAACCCGTCGCGCCCTGACCCGGCTGCGCGACTGCCTTTATTCCTGACCGAGGATTGTCATGGCTTCCTATCCCAGCCCCCATCGACAGCCGCTACTGGACCAACGCCTGCAACAGCTTCTCAGCCAGCGTGGCAAGGAGTTGCTGGGGCTCGGCCTGCTGGGCGCCGGGGCGCTGCTGGCGCTGACACTCGGCAGCTATTCGCCCGATGACCCCTCATGGATGGCCACTGGCGACGGCCCGGTGAACAATGCGCTGGGACGGGTCGGTGCGACCATCGCCGCGCCCTTCACCATCATCGCCGGCCGCGCGGGCTGGAGCCTGGCGCTGGCCTTCGCCATCTGGGGGCTTCGGCTGGTGCTGCACCGGGGCGAGGACCATATTCTGGGCCGGGCGATCTTTGCGCCGATTGCCGTGGCGCTGACCGCGCTGTGGCTGGCGACACTGGTGCCGGGCGCCGGCTGGGGGCTGGATTTCGGCCTGGGCGGCATGTTCGGCGATACCGTGCTGGGCGCGCTGCTGACCGCGCTGCCGCTGACCTCGACCGCCGGGCTGAACCTGCTGACGCTGGGCACTTTCGCGCTGATGCTGATGATGTGGGGCTATGTGCTGGGCACCACGCCGGGCGAGTTGAAGCAACTGGGGCGGTTCCTGCTGGTCGGGTTCATCCTGGGCTATGCCGGGTTGGTGAGCGTGCTGAGCGGCGGGTTGCGCGGCCTTGGCCGGGTGACCGGGCGCGGGCTTCAGGGCGCTTATGACCATTATCAGACCCGCCGCAGCGCCGCCGAGGCACGCCGGGCAGCGGCCTATGAACCCCCGATGGCCCCGCAGATGGCGCCCCAGCATATGGGTTTCGACCAGCGCCATGGCGGCTGGCAGGATACACCGCAGGCGCCGCGCCCGGCGCGGGTGCTGCGCGCCGAGCCTGCGCTGGGCCAGCCCGCTGCGCCGCACCAGACCCCGCAGGCCGCCACGCCGGCGCCCTATCCGGCTTTCCACCATACGCCGGTTGCCGCGCCCGCCCCCCCGATGGCCGCCCCGATGGCCCCGCAAATGGCCCCGCAGATGGCGCAAGCCACGCCCGAGGGTTGGGCCGATCCGGCGCCGCGGCTGGGGCTTCTGTCGCGCGTTCTGGGCCGGCGCAATCCTGACGCCGCCCCGGCCGCCACCGCGCCTCTGCCCGAGGCCAGCGGCGATGAGCGCATCCGCAGCCGTATCAGCGATGTCATCCGCGCCCGCCAGCGGCAGATCCCGCCGCTGCATCTGGCGCGCCATGAGCCGCCGCTGACCCCGCACCATGCCACCGCGCCGCAGCCGGCGATGGCGTTTGGTGCCCAGCCGTTGGTGCAGCCCGCGCCTCAGCCGGTCAGCCCGCCTGTAGTGGCCCCCACCATGGCCCCCACAATGGCCCCGACCATGGTCCAGCCGGTGCTGCGCGCGCCGGCTCCCGGCCTGCCGCCGGCAACCGCCTATCACCCCGCCCCGCAGCAGGTGCCGCAAATGGCCGCGCCGATGGCGCATGACCTCTACCCCGATCTGGATGGCGAGGATGACGAGCTGCTGGTCGAACCTGCGTATCAGCACAGCCACACCGCCGAACCCGCCGGCCATGGCGGTGTGCTCAACCGGCGTGTGGTGCAGACCGCGCAGCGCCGCAGCCCTGCCCCCTCGCGTCAGGCCCGCGCCGAGGCGCAGCCGCGCCTGCAATTCGACGAGGCCCGCCTGCCGGCCTTCGAACTGCCACCGCTCGCCTTGCTGGCCGATCCCGGCCGGGTGGAGCGCTATTCGCTCTCCGACGAGGCGCTGGAAGAAAACGCCCGCATGCTGGAATCGGTGCTCGATGATTACGGCGTGCGCGGCGAGATCGTCAGCGTGCGCCCCGGCCCGGTGGTGACGATGTACGAGCTTGAACCGGCGCCGGGGCTGAAGGCCAGCCGCGTGATCGGGCTGGCCGATGACATCGCGCGCTCGATGTCGGCGCTGTCGGCGCGGGTGTCCACCGTGCCCGGGCGTTCGGTGATCGGTATCGAATTGCCCAACGCCCGGCGCGAAAAGGTGGTGCTGCGCGAGATCCTCGGCGCGCGCGATTTCGGCGATACGCAGATGCGCCTGCCGCTGGCACTGGGCAAGGATATCGGCGGCGAGCCGGTGGTGGCGAACCTGGCCAAGATGCCCCACCTCCTGATCGCCGGGACCACCGGCTCGGGCAAGTCGGTGGCGATCAACACCATGATCCTGAGCCTGCTCTACAAGCTCACGCCCGAGGAATGCCGGCTGATCATGATCGACCCCAAGATGCTGGAACTCAGCGTCTATGACGGCATTCCGCATCTGCTTTCCCCGGTGGTGACCGATCCCAAGAAGGCCGTTGTGGCGCTGAAATGGGTGGTCGGCGAGATGGAAGAGCGCTACCGCAAGATGTCCAAGATGGGCGTGCGCAACATCGAGGGTTTCAACGGGCGGGTGCGCGAGGCGCTGGCACGCGGCGAGATGTTCAAGCGCACGGTGCAGACCGGCTTTGACGATGCCACCGGCGATCCGGTCTTCGAGACGGAGGAATTCGCCCCCGAACTGCTGCCCTTCATCGTGGTCATCGTCGATGAGATGGCCGATCTGATGATGGTTGCCGGCAAGGAGATCGAAGCCTGCATCCAGCGTCTGGCGCAGATGGCACGGGCGAGCGGCATCCATCTGATCATGGCCACGCAGCGCCCCTCGGTCGATGTGATCACCGGCACGATCAAGGCCAACTTCCCCACCCGGATCAGCTTCCAGGTGACATCGAAGATCGACAGCCGCACCATTCTGGGCGAGCAGGGCGCCGAGCAGCTTCTGGGCATGGGCGACATGCTCTACATGGCCGGCGGCGCCAAGATCACCCGCATCCATGGCCCCTTCGTCTCGGACGAGGAGGTCGAGGAGGTGGTGACGCATCTGAAAAGCTTCGGCCCGGCGGAATACATGTCCGGGGTGCTCGATGGCCCGGATGCCGAGCGCGAGGCCGATATCGACGCGGTGCTTGGCCTGGGCGATTCGGGCGGCGAGGATGCGCTTTACGATCAGGCGGTGGCGATTGTCGCCAAGGATCGCAAATGCTCCACCAGCTATATCCAGCGCAAACTGGGCATTGGCTACAACAAGGCCGCGCGGCTGGTCGAGCAAATGGAATCCGAGGGCGTGGTGACGCCGGCCAATCATGTCGGCAAGCGCGAGATCCTGGTGCCCGAAAGCCACTGATCGCACCCCGCCGGCGCCCCGCAAATGCCGCGCGCCACAATTGCCGCTTGCCTGATGGCAAGGCTTAGGGCTTGATCGGCGCAAACCGGCAGGGGGGCGCGGCATGGCAAACGGCATCGCGGACAGCACAGCGAACGGAGCGCCGAACGGGGCGCCGAACGGGGCGCCGAACGGGGCGACGGACAAGGGCAATTCCCGGCGCATCTGGGGCTGGTGGTGGTTTGACTGGGCCAACCAGCCCTACAACACGCTGCTCCTGACCTTCATCTTTGCCCCCTATTTCGCCGCCTCGGTGGCGCCTGATCCGGTGACCGGCCAGGCGCTCTGGGGCTGGATGAACTTTGCCGCCGGGCTGGCGATCGCGCTTTTCGCGCCCATTCTGGGCGCCATCGCCGACAACACCGGGC
>ERZ869909.1428-NODE-1428-length-19380-cov-6.543853_pt1 | contig 19380 bp, 15 predicted proteins | sample MGYA00520892_ERZ869909 | MGnify/ENA primary metagenome ERZ869909 (study PRJEB32215, sample SAMEA104723947) | bioreactor metagenome | biome: bioreactor; feature: anaerobic bioreactor; material: water | place: China | collected 2015-03-12 ...
ATGGGAACGACCACGACCATGGGAACGACCACGACCATGGGAACGACCACGACCATGGGAACGACCACGACCATGGGAACGACCACGACCATGGGCATGACCACGACCATGGGCATAGGCACTGAGTCGTCCCGCGGTCCAGGCTAGGCGAGTCGGTGACCCCTCTCGGATTCGCGCAGCCCGCACAATCCGGCCTGAATGAGCCATCGTGATCGTGTCGTGCAGAGCGCTGCAGGGTGAAAGCCGCACACCGCTGTTGGCCTGCCAAAGATCACGTGCGCGCTCTGGTCGGACGGCCGTCGCGGTGGCTACTCTTTCCAGATGATTCGCCAGGGGCGGCGCTTGAGCTCCCTGACGAACTCTCGCATGTCGTCAAAGATCTCCTCGTCGGCTAGGAGCCTACCGACGGTGCCTTCGCCGCGCTCGATTCTCCCTACGACCGTCCTGACGTCATCGACGGCTCCCCTCGCGGACACAGCGAGGGCTTCGGCATTTTGGACTGTGCGGCGGATGTCCTGTTCGTTGTCGGTGACAACGCGCCGGGCCGTGTCGGCGGTCTCACGAACGGAGACCATCAGGGGCTCGATCTCACGCGCGGCGACCGCGGACACCTCGCGGGTGTTGCGGATGACGGCGCGCAGCTCGCTCCCGTCGCGAACGGCATTGTTGAGCGACCGGGCCAACTGCTCCGCCTCACGCACGGCTCCATCCGCGTTGTCCAGGAGCTGCGGTAGGCGATGGCGACTGTCCACGAGAAGGCCGTCCACGTTCTCGAAGATGCTGTCGATGTGCCCTTCATTGGCTCGGACACGCTCGTTTAGGGCACCCGCCAAACTTCCGATGTTGTTGATGAAAGCCTCAAGCTCGAGGGTCTCGGAGCCCAGGGTCTCCGTGAGGCGTTCGACGAGCCCTTGGACGCCCTGTAGACCCTCGTAGGCCGTGGCGATGAGCTGCTCGAGGCGCGGTGGGTCCGTACCGAGAAAGATCTGGCCGCGCGAAGCCGGCGGTGCGGCTGGGTCCGTCGAGTGAATGGCGATATAAGGTTCGCCGAGCACACCCTGCGTGGTGATGGTGAAGCGGGCGTCCTGTCGGACGTAGGAGGCCATGCTCTCCTCCAGGAACACGTGCGCCCGCACGAACACGGGGCGGCCGACCTCGGCGTCCATCTGGCCGCCGCGGAACTCGATCGTACGCACGTTGCCGGCTCGGATGCCGCTGACGCGCACCTCCGCACCGGCCTTGAGGCCGGCAGCATCCGTGAAGTCCACGTATATGGGGTACTGTCGGGTGAGCGAACAGTCGCCCAGCAGGAAGATGAAGGCGCCAAAAACGACCACGCCGAGGAGCACGAGCGCTCCAACTTTGACTTCCTTGCCGGATTCTTTTGCTTGCATGGGATGACTACGGGGTGGTCAGACTTCCATGGGACCGTCGGGCTGGCCATCGATGAACTGACGCACGATCGGGTGGTCGGTCTCGCGATAGAGCTGCGGCGGTCCATCGAGGATGAACAGTCCTTGGTAGAGCATGGCGATGCGGTCGGCAACGCCGAAGATGGAGCGCAGATCATGGCTGACGACGATCGACGTCACGCCTAGGTTTACGGAGAGGTCACGGATAAGGTTGTCGACAATTGCCGCAGAGATAGGGTCGATTCCTGTCGTCGGTTCATCGAAGATGACGAACTGTGGGTCCAGCGTCAGTGCTCTGGCGATAGCGACCTTCTTGCGCATGCCGTCACCGAAGTCCGCTGGATAACGGTCGGCCTGACCCTCCATGCCGACGAGCGCCAACTTTTCGACGGCGCGGCGCCTGGCTTCCTCGAGAGACACGCTGAAGTGTTTGCGGATGGGCAGGGCGACATTGTCCAGCAGCGTCATCGAGTCGAAAAGCGTCGAGTTCTGGAACACCATCGCGCAGCGCTTCCGGACATCGTAAAAGTCGCGTTCGCTGAGGTACGTGATGTCCTTGCCATCGAGGATGATGTTTCCTCCATCTGGCCTAAGGAGTCCAACCAAGTGCTTGACTAGGACTGACTTCCCTGCGCCTGACGACCCGATGATGAACATGATCTCGCCGGCCTTGACGGTGAGATCCACGCCACGGAGGACGTGCTTCTCACCGAAGGACTTACGCACTTTGAGGAACTCGATCATGGGGAGGTGCGGCGTGGCTAGAAGAGGAAAACGAAGGCAAATCCCGAGAGGAGAAAGTCGAGAAACACGACAGCGAGCGAGCAGTTCACCACAGCCTTGGTCGTCGCCGCCCCGACCCCTTCGGACCCTCCAAAGGCGCTCAACCCCGCGTGCGCGCTGATGACGGGGACCGCTATGCCGTAGGCGAACGCCTTCATGAGAAAGGCAATGAGGTCACCCCAGGTCAGCAGCGTGGTGTTGAAGAAGGTAGTCGGGCTGACGTCAAAGAGGCGGTCGGCCACGAACATGCCCGCGAGGAAGCACACGACGACAGCGAAGACGCTGAGTACGACCGTCATGACCAACCCCGCGACGAAGCGGGGTACGACCAGGTACTGGATCGGGTCTGCGTTGTTCATCCGCAGGGCGTCGACCTGTTCCGTGACCACCATCGATCCGACCTCAGCGGCGATGCCGGTCCCGACGCGGGTCGCGATCATCAAGGCCGTGATGGTCGGGGCGAACTCACGAAAGAGCAGCTGAAGGAAGAGTGCTCCCAGGAGCTGGAGGTCCCCTACGATCTGCTGCGCTTGGTAGGCGGACTGGTAGATCAGGATCATGCCCAAGAAGCCGAGCACGAGCGTCACGAAGACGAGCGAACGGTTCCCGATCTCGTAGCCTTGTTCCACCACAGCCCGCCACCTGACCGGCTTCCTGAAGAGATAGTACAGGGTCAGGAAGAGCATCCGGAAGATGTCCCGCAGCTCCCCACCGATCATCAGCAGCGGGCCGCCGACCGCAGCGAGGCTGCGCGACATCGGACCAGATGAGGGTGTTTGCGCAGCGGGGGCGCTCATGGACAAACTCAAGGTAGGAAGTAGCCGATGACGAAATCCAACACGAAGATCGAGACCGCAGAGAAGACCACCGAGCTGTTCACGGCTCGACCGACACCCACAGCGCCTCCGGAAGTGTGGTAGCCAAAATGATTGGACACTGTGGCGATCGCGATGCCGAAGAAGACGCTCTTGATGAGGCCGTTGAAGAGGTCGCTCAGATGGAGGTACTCGCGCAGAGACCAGACGAAGAGGCGCCAGTCTACCTGCAGAAGAAACTGGCTCGTGATCGTACCACCTACCAGCGCCATCAGGTTCCCCACGAGCGTCAGGAGGAACATCATGGAGACGATCGCGAAGAAACGGGGTACCAAGAGGTAGGGAATCGGGTCGATGGCCAAGGCTCGCAGGGCATCGATCTGCTCTGTGATGCGCATGGTCCCGAGCTCTGCCGTGTTGTTGGCGCCGACGCGGCCGGAGAACATCAGCCCGATGAGGATAGGGCCCACCTCGCGCAGCGTAGCGTAACCCGCCCCCCAACCGAGCAGGCCGTAGGCTTCGTACTGCGCTACGAGCTGACCACTCTGAATCACCATGATCGCGCCCGTCAGGAGCGCTGTCACCACGACGATGGGGAAGCTCTGCACCCCGACCTTGTAGAGGGAGCGCATGAACTCAATACGATCGGGAGCTGTCGTCCAGAACTTCCACCATGTGGTCAAGGTGAGCAAGGTCATCTGCCCAACGCCTTCGCTCAGCGAGAGCCAGCGTCGACCTATGTTGGCCAGTACAGATGTCATTCGTCGCTCGTCCCATCCCAGAACTGCCGCACCATACGACGCTCCGATCGCTCGAAGTCCTCCCGAGTACCATGCAACACCAGCTTTCCGTGGTCGAGGAGGACGAAGTGGTCGCAGATGCCCTGCAAGCCCAGGATGTCGTGGGTGATGATGATGCTGGTGGTCTCGGTGTGCATCCGGCCATGATTCAGCATCCGAAAGATCTTGCTGGAGGTGACCGGATCGAGCCCCGCCGTCGGATCATCGAAGAACACGATGGGGGGTTTGCGGGCAACAGCCCTGGCGAAGGTGACACGCTTCTTCATCCCTCCCGAGAGCTGGTTCGGGTAGCTCTTGTGGGCGCGTGGCAGGTCCACCTCCTTCAGCAGGCTGTCCACCCGTGCTGCGATCTCAGCCTCTGACAGCCGACCCTCCTGGCGCAGCGGGAACGCGATGTTCTCCTCGACGGTCATGAAGTCAAAGAGCGCGTAGTTCTGGAAGAGCATACCAATATTGAGGCGGAGCTCGGCCATCTCCACCTCGTTCAGGTGAGCCAAGTCCCGGCCCATGACGGACACGCTCCCCTCATCCGGACGCACCAAGCCAGCAGCCATCTTCAGCAACAGACTCTTGCCCGCTCCCCCCGGCCCCAGAAGACCCAACTGGGACCCGGCTGGTACCTCGAAGCTCACGCCGTCGAGCACCCACTCCGCGCCGTGCCTCTTTCGAATGCCCTCAAAGCGGATCATGGCGCATGACCTCCTGCGCTGTCGAGGCGCGCACGGGCACGGCCAACAAAACGGCTGTCAGGGTGGTTCTCTTCGATCTCGCGGGCCATCCTGACCATCCCAGGCAGGTTGCCCAGCCGCTCATAGAGCCCCATCATGTGGTAGCGCGTGTGGGGGCCACGCAGCAGGAAGGGAAAACGCGCCAAGAGTTCGTGATACACGGCCAGCGCCTCCGCCCAGTCCTCTTCCTCCTCGGCCATCTCAGCCAGGCGCTGATACGCGGGGACGTAGTAGGCGGAGTCGTAGTTCGCCATGAACCAGGTGACCTCTCTGTGCCGCACGAATCGCCAGAGTCTGCGGCGCTCTTCGTCGCGCTCTCCTTGCTGCCTGAGGATCGCGATCGCCCGCCAGATCGCGTCGTCGTTCAGGCCTGTCCGCGTCATGCGACCTGCGATCGTATCGTAGAGGACCAGAGCCATCGAGAGCTCGCCGAGCTCCTCCTCAAGCAGCCGTGCGCTGAGGTAGAGCCAAGGTGCCGCGAGCTCCGAGTCACGAACGAGCGGGTAGTGCTCGGAGAGCCACCCAAGCAAGGCCGCTGCCTCCTCCCGTGTTCCGACGCCGGATTCCAGCATGCGCAGGGCTTCCTGCGCGGCCAAGGTCCGGGGGTACACGAAGAGGGTCTGCTCCAGCTCTCGGCGCGCTGTGACCTCATCGTGGAGACAGGACGCAGCGATCTGCGCCCGCCGTAGCTGCGCCCGGCCGGCTTCCTCGTCGTAGGCGTGTTGCCGACGCCTCGCGATGATCCCAAAGCGCTCGAACGCTTCCGCGCAGTGCCCCGCACGCCATCGCATCTCAGCAGCGCGAAAGGTCGCGTAGCGCACCAAGTCCTCACGATGGCTGCGGCCCGCAAGGACCTCATAGAGCCGGGCGGCATCCTCATGCTCCCCGTGGTCGGCCATCCGGTCCACCGCCAAAAGCTGACGCTCAAACTCCCAGTGAGCGCGAGGAACCCCACACCCCCACGCCAAGAGCATGGCCACGGTAACCATCCAATACGCGCCACGCCGCAAGCTCGTCCTCGCCATCAGGTCCGCCCAGGACACCCGTCGCGCCACCTCGCAAGGCAGTGCAACTCTCGTGGCCGCATGATAGATGGGCAGCTTGGGAACGCAACCACGTTGCGTTCCCAAGCTGCCAAGGGCTCAGCAAGCCCCCTCCATCCGTGGGTCGGCACCCCATCCCCATGAAGCGCCATGATGGCCTCCCTCCCTCAGCTCAGGTCCGCGGCACTCCTCGTCCTGCTCGCGTCCCTCGGAGCGCTCGCGCCGACGGCGGCAGCGGACCCACCCGACCTCACCGAGGGCACCGCCGCCGCGGTCGCGCCCTACGACGATGCCCCACGAAGCGCATTGGACACCGGCCGGGCCTTGCAGGACGCAGCCGGCAGCGCCTCACAACGCATCGCGGTCGCTCGGGAGGTTGTTGTCGCGCTCATGCGCCACCAGCAGGCGTGGACCTCGGACCACTGGATCCAGACCCGGAGCGGACTGGCCGACGAGGAGTGGAGCGACGCCCTGCGCCTGCGAGCGCGTAAGGACCTCCTTGTGGACGAGAGGCGCGAGGCGTCTGCGCGGGTTGAGTCGCTGCGTCACGCACGAGATCACGCGCGGCGCCTCGGTCTAGCCAGGCAGATGGCCCCGACGCTGCTATCGCCCACATTTTTGGCCTCCTTGCCCGACTGGCTTGTTGGGCTCGCGGCTGCGCGCCACCTCGCGTTGAGTGAGGCCGCGTTGACGGTAGCCGAACGCGAAGTGGAAGAGCTGCAGGCCCTCATCCAAGGCATCGACGCACGCGTAGCCCTCGTCGAAGCCCAACGCGCAGCGAGCGCCAGGGAGCACGAACGCACGAGGGCTGAAGAGGGCCAGCTGCGAAGGGAGGCAGCGCGAACGGACGAGGCCCAGGCCCGTGCGGAGGAAGTGCGCCGCCGCGCTGAGGAGGCACGACGCGCAGAGCGCGATGCGGAGCGGCGCGAACTCGCCAACAGCCTGCAGGGTGTCGCGGACGCACTGCAGGCTCTCGTCGAGGAACGGCGCCAAACGGAGGCCGACATGGAGCGACAGCGTGTCGCCAGGGCCGATCAAGCCCTCGCTCTGGAGTCGTTGGTCGAGCGCCTACACTCGATTCGATCGATGGCTGCCCAAGACGAGGCGCGACGCGAGCGGGCCATGCGGCTCTACCGCGACGTCGCAGAGCTGCGCCCCGCCCTCCGCGGGGATTTGCACGCCATCCGCAGCGAGCTGCCGGAACGCGAATCCTACCTCTCGCAACGTACCCAGGAGGTCCTCCAAGCTGAGAGCGCGCTCCTGCTGGCCCTCGATGAGCGGGCTGGTCGGCCGGACACCTCCTTGGAAGCCGTTCGCGCGGAGGTGCGCGAGGCCGCGCTCGATCTCGCTCAACGACAGCGTGACCTCGCTGAGCTGCGCGTGAGCTTGCTTCGGTCGAAGCTGGATGACCACGCGTCGGCGCTGAGGACGCTTCTGTGGACCGCTGACCGTGCGATGATGCTCCTCGAGCGCAGCCAGCGACGGGAGGTCCAGCGGCTCTCGTCTGCGCTTGTCCATGAGATGCGCGAGAACATCCAGGATCGTGCGTACCTCAGGCAGCGAGAGCTGGAGGCGGCACTCCGTGCCGCGCTCGCGGCTCCGCGCGCCCTCCTCACCCTTGACGGCTTCTTGGTCGGATCGGGCGTCCTCTGGCGGCTCTGCGTCGCCTTGATCCTCTGGGGCCTCGTGCGCCGCTGGCGAGACCCTGCGACACGCACCCTCCTAGAGTACGCAGACAGCAGCCTTGCCTTTCGGCGCTGGCGTGGCCTGATGGCGAAGCTCATCGAGCTGCTGCACACCAGCTCGTCGCCGCTGGCTCTCTACGCAGGATATCGTCTCCTGAGCCACGTCTGGGCTGGCGACAACGACTGGATTCGAGCGTCTCATCAGGTCGCGTGGCTCTTGCTGTGGTGGAGCCTCCTCCAGCGCTGGGCGCTCTGTCTTTTCATCCCAGCCGCCCAACGCCCTCAACGCATCGTGCTCCCCGACCAGAACGCTGAACGAGGGCGTTTCGACCTCTTCCCCATGGAGGAGACCCAGGCCCGCTTGGCGGTAACGACGGTGCAGTGGCTGATCGGGTACCAGGTCGCCGCTCAGCTGCTCTTGGTGATTCTGACGCTTGGTGTCGGGCAGACCTACCTGCGCTTTCTCGTTGCGGACCTCCTCTTCTGGGGCATGGTCGTCCTGGCCTATGGACTTAGCTGGGTCTGGAGGCGCCAGATTGTCACCTCGTTCCTGCGGCTCGCGAACCTCGAGCGCTCGCGCTGGGGTGACCTGCTGACGCGTCACCAAGATCGACCCTACAGCGTGCTCGTCTTGCTGCTGCTGATGCTCTACGTCATCGCGCACGGCTTCTGGCGATGGCTGCGTTCTCGCACAAAACGCGCGTCCTTGAGCAAGCGGGCGCAGAACTTTCTCTTCCGAAAAAGGATAGAGCTCGCTCAAGGGCAGCAAGGTGCCAAGCTCGCGGTGGTGGCCCCGGAAGCGCTCTTCACACCCGATGAGCGGCGCGCTTTGGCGGAGGATCCGATCGCGGCACCCGATCTGTGGGTGGAGCGCACCACCCTGGTGCCGCGCCTGGGAGGATGGCCTGCCCAATGGGCCTCGCCCGACGCTGTCGGCCAAGTACGCGCCTTGGTCGGCGAACAAGGGTCGGGGCGCACGACCCTCTTGCGCTGGCTTGGCCGCCAGCCCCAAGGCATCGACCCACCCACGTTGGTGTCGCTCGCCGAGGCTCCCCCCCGCTCTCCCGACGCGCTGCTGCAACGTCTCGCCCAGGTGTTCGATGTCCCGCATGACACGGCGAGCGGAGACCCGGTCGGCCTGACCGAGCGCATCCTCGCGGGCCCGCGCCGGGTGGTGTTCGTCGACGACGCCCACGCCCTCTTTCTTCGAACCATCGGCGGCTTCGACACGCTGGACGTGCTGCTCGAACTCACGAGCGCGACCCGCGCCCGCGTCGACTGGATCCTGACATTCAACCTCTTCGCCTGGCGCTACATCCACCGAGCCCGGGACCGACGCCACTTCTTCGGAGAGGTCGTCACGCTACCTCCCTTCACGGATGACGAGCTCCAGGCCATGCTCGAGCGGCGCGTCGGCTATGCGGGCTTGGACCTGGACTTCCAGCACCTGGTCGCCGAAGAGGCCGAGAGCCCTTCGTCGGACGATCACGCGGCGGACCTCGCGCGAGGCGCGTTTCGTCTGCTGAACGAGTATGCTGAGGGCAATCCTGCTGTGGCGCTCCACTACTGGCAGCGCTGTTTCGTAGGCCGGCGCGACAACGCCCTCCAGGTCGCCCTCTTCTCGCCCCCTCCGCTCCCGTGGCTGCGTGAACTCAAGGACGCGCATCTCTTTGCGCTGACGGCCCTCGCCCAGCACGAAGCGCTCACGCTGGACGAGCTCGCGCGGATCGTCGCGAGCGAGCACGGGCTCGTGTATCAGGACCTAACCATGCTCGTCGAGGCGGGGGCCGTCTTCCGTCGTGGTGAGCGCTATGTGCTGCACCCTGGCGCCATGCGCCCCGTGATCCATCGCCTTCGCGACGCCAACCTCCTCACCCTCCGCAAGTAACTGGCCATGGACCAAGACTTTGGGGCACTGGTTCGCCTCTTCAATCCGCAGCGCGTCGCTGCCGCTGCGACGATCCTGATCCTCTCGCTGATCATCAGCCGCCTCATCACCTCCACCCTGGATCGGCTTGGGGAAGGTTCGCCGCGCTACCGCTTGACGCTAAAGAAGCTGTCCACCTTCGCGCGCTTCTTCGTGTTCATCGTTGCCAGCTACCTGGTCCTGACCAACGTCCTGGTGCTGGGACCTGAAGCGTGGCTCGCGCTGGGCGGCACCATCGCCGTGACGGCAGGTTTCGCATTGAAGGACACGGCTGCGTCCATCATCAGCGGCCTGTTGATCCTCGTCGATCGCCCCTTTCAGGTGGGTGACCGCGTAAGTTTCGACAAGTACTACGGAGAGATCAAGGAGATCGGCTTGCGCACGGTGCGTCTCCAGACCCTCGACGACAACCTCGTGTCCATCCCAACGAACAAGTTCCTGACCGACTCGGTCGCCTCTGCGAACGCGGGTGAGCTCGACATGATGGTCGTCGTAGACTTCTTCATCGCCATCGACGCCGACTTCGAGCGAGCCAAGCGAATCGCCTACGAGGCCGCTGTGACCTCGAAGTACGTCTACCTTGAGAAGCCGGTGGTCGTGCACTTGAGCGAGGAGTTGACCAGCGCGGGATACGCCACACGCCTCCGCGTGTTGTCGTATGTCGTGGATTGCCGCTTCGAGCGCCGCTTGGTCACGGACCTCACGGAGCGCGTCAAGGCGGCATTCCGCAGTGACGGGATAGGCCCTCCCTTCTCCCAGCAGCGTCTCGAACTGCGTCGAGACCTCAGCGAAGCCCCACATGCTGCGGCAACATCCGCTTGACCTGCGCCGCCGTTCGACTATGCTCCGCGCCCCTAGCCGCGATGCTCACCCACGGCATCCTCCGGCCCTCGACATTCGCTGGCTGTGCGCGCTCCGCACGGCCCCTCAGTGGGAAGCCCCCCAGCGGGACATAGACGAGAGGAGACCATGAAGAGCCGCATGATGTTGGGCCGAAAGATCGGCATGACCCAGATTTTCCTCGAGAACGGGAAGCGCGTCCCGGTCACGGTCGTGCAGGCCGGTCCCATGACCGTCGTGCGCAAGAAGACCTCCCTCGGGAAGGACGGTTATGCCGCCGTTCAGCTCGGCTTTGAGGACGCCACCAAGCAGCAGAAGGATGAGAGCGTACGCTGGCGCGGCCTCACCAAGGCCCAGGTAGGTGTTTTTGCGCAGGCCGGCATCGACGTACCGAAGCGCATCGTTCGGGAGCTCTTGGTGCAAGAGTCCGAGCTTGACTCCTTCACGCCCGGGCAGGTGATCGACTCCTCCCTCTTCAAGGCCGGTGAGTTCATCGATGTCACCAGCGTCTCTAAGGGACGCGGCTTCGCCGGCGTGATGAAGCGACACAATTTCAGTGGCTTCCGTGCGACGCACGGTACCCACGAGAGCTTCCGCGGCGGTGGCTCCATCGGCGCTTCGGCCTACCCCTCCCGCGTCTTCCGGGGCAAGCGCATGCCAGGACACATGGGCGCCAAGCGGGTCACAGTCCAGAACCTGCGCCTCGTGCAGATCACGGAAGAGGATGGGCTCTACCTCATCAAGGGCGCCGTGCCGGGTCCCAATGGCAGCTTGGTGACCATTCGCCCCGCCATCAAGAAGTCTGGACGGGCAAGGCGCTGAATCAAGCGCCGCGGCTTGGACCGCCCCTCTCTTGCGAGGCGAGACCTCCTTGTGCAGAGGGGGGCATCCGGGGCCAGGGTGTTCCCGACTTCAATCGAGCACACCGCGGAACACGCGGCGAGCAGGCCCCTCCATCGTAGCGTGACCACGAGCGTCCAGCGTCAGCGACAGCTCTCCGCCTGGTAGACGAAGACGCAAGGCCTGTCCCATCAGGGAGGGATGACGGTCGCAGAGGACATGGGCGACAGCGGTGGCCCCGGTCCCGCATGCCTCCGTGAAGCCACAACCGCGCTCCCACACGCGGACCCGGTAGCCACCATCCGCGAGCGCCCAGACCCCCTCTACGTTCGTGCGCCTCGGGAAGGCGGGGTGGTGCTCCAGTGGAGGTCCCCATCGCTCGATGTCCTCTGGGGGATCGAGAAACACGAAATGCGGATTGCCGACGTCGACAGGAACACCCCAGCCAACGCCCGCGACCTGCACCGGTGCACCTACCTCCCGCGCTGGCCCCATCGCCACGGCGACCGACCAGGTGCTGTGCTCCCCCTGGGTCACCCCTGGTATGGCATACCACCCCGCATCCGTTGACACCTGCATGCCCGCGGAGGGCGCTCCCCGTGATGCGAGATACCCGACGACGCAGCGAAGCCCGTTGCCGCACATCTCCGGTCGAGACCCATCGGCGTTTCTGACCAGCATCCGATGGGGCGCCATCGAGACGCCCAGCAGACCGTCCGCCCCAACACCCCTGCGTCGATCGCAGAGCGCGGCCACGGCGGCGTCGGACAGCCCCTCGATCCAACCCAAAGCCTCGGTGACCAGAAAGTCGTTGCCGAGGCCTTCCCACTTCTCGAACTCCATGCCCAGCTCCTACCCGTCTCATCCTCGCGATGCCTTCGCTCCCCTACCCGCGGCGGGTCCACCGTCTAGCCTACGTCCCCTGGGAACGCCTGACACACGGGACTGCTTGCACTCCGCGGTACCTGACCGTAGGAAAGGGTGGCCATGTCGCCTGCCCCGTCCTCCCCAGGAGTTGTCCATGAAGTCTGTCATCGCTACGCACGCCGCGCCAGCGGCCATTGGTCCATATAGCCAAGCCGTGCGCTTCGGCAATCTCCTCTTCTGCTCGGGCCAGATCCCTCTCGACCCAGAGACCGGCGCTCTGGTCGAGGGCAGCATTCAGACGGAGACAACGCGCGTACTGGACAACCTCAAGGCCGTCCTAGAGGCGGCGGGGTGCGAGCTGGGGGACGTCCTGAAGACGACCATTTTCCTGCAGTCCATGAGTGACTTCGCTGCTGTCAACGAGGTCTACGCCGGGTATTTCCCGACCTCTCCTCCGGCCCGCTCGACGGTCGCCGTCGCCGGGCTGCCCAAGGGGGTGCGCGTCGAGATCGAGGCCATCGCGCACGTGAAGACGGCATGAGGCACCCCATCATGCGTTCTACACTGCTCTTCTTGCTCGCCTCACTGCTCCTCATCGCCCACTCCGGATGCGCTGCGCGCGCGCCGATCGGGGCCGATGCAGCAACGCCCGCCTGGGCCGACGACCTCGCAGGGTCCCTGCCGGCGGACGCTGGCTATGCCTTCCTGCTGCGGCCGCAGACAGACCTCGCGCCCATGATGGGCATGGTCACCGAGCTCGTCGAAGGTGTCACCCTCACCCTCGGCCCAGCCCTGCAGGATCCCAGCGCTTGGGGTGTCGACACGAGCGCCGGCCTCGCCCTCTACGGCACGTCCTCCTCCATGATGGTCGTTGTCCGCCTCGCCGACCCGACCCGCTTCTCGCTCTTCCTCAAGGAACTCCACGAGCGCACGGGGCTGTCGTGGAGCAGCCGTGGCGTCGGACACGCCGCCGTCTACAGCTCCGTGCTCACCGAGAACGAGCGCCTCGACTTCGGTCTACAGGGAACGCTCGGGTTTTTGCGCGTGACCTACGTCGATGTCGACGACGACGCGGACGCAGCGATCCTCAGCCTCCTGCAAGGGCACCGTGGACAGGGTTGGCTGCTGCAGTCCGAAGCCGCGCAGGAGATTCTGCAAGGACGCCCGCAGGACGTGATGCACACTTTCGCCTTCTTCAGCACCGGGTGGGTCGACACCGCGCTCCAGCACCTCGCGCGCTCCTCCGACCCTGCTTACCAGCCCAGCGCCGCCTGCGTCTCCGCTGCCGATGGCCTGCGCGCTGCGCTGCCCTGGTTTGGCTTTGCTGGATGGGAGGAGAGCGGGACCCATCACGCCGACGTCGTCCTGCCGCTGCGGTCCAGCGGGCTAGCCAGGGCTCAGCGGCTCTTCCGGCCGGCCCCCGTCGGAGCGCTCCAAGACGACACCATCGCGTTGGGTGCCGTCGGAAGCATCCAGCTTGGCGAGCTCGCCATGTGGCTCCGCGAGCAACGAAGCGAGTGGACGCAGTGCGGAAACGCCGCCTCCCTTCTCGGCATCCTGGGCACCTTGCACGCCGCTGGCGGGAGAGGTTGGGAAGCTGACGCGCGCCTCTACACAGGCACCGGAGCATTCGCCCTCTACAACTTCCGCTTGATGGGACTCATCCCCATGGTGGAAGGGGCGGTCATGGCGACAACCTCCGACCCACCAGCGGTCCTCGAGCGTATCCAACGCATGCTGCGACAGCTGGGCAGCCAAGCGACGGTGGTCGAAGATGCAGCCATCACCACGATCGAGCACCGCGTGCTCATGTACCGCCTGCGCCTCATGCAGACAGCAGATCGCTTCTTGGTCGTATCGGGCGACGCTCCACGACCGACACTGAACGCGCTGGCCCTCGACACAGCGCCCGAGCACGGACCCTTCTTCCGACTCGTGTGGCGTGGCGAGCGCCTGCGCCCCTCCCTCGAGGCGCTGGTCACCTACGCCGGACAGCTCGCCGACCTCTCCGAGGCCGACCTCACCTCGTACCGAGAGCTCCTGGACGGGCCCTTGAACATCGAGAGCCTCGACATTCACGCTGGTCTCAACGACGAGGGCGTTCGTGTGCGCTTCTCGCTCCGTCGCGCGGCCCCCCTGCGCTAAGGCGCCCCAACGTTATCGCCGAAGCCGTAGCGGGGGTACACGGGCGCCAGGGGCTGACGCCGCGGCGCCTGCGCTAGGCGACTCGACGTTAACGCCTACGCCGACCGCGCGGGTGCGCGACCGGGCGCTTTCCCTCGGTGCCCGCCGTGGAGACAGACTGGGGCTTGTCGCCCCAACCGAATCCCACGCATCGCACGGTGATTCTCGCCCGGTCCCGATCCACATGCTCGACCTGGACGCGCAAGGGAGTACCTAGCGCGACGCGGCGCCCCTGGGCGTTGATGAGGACGCGAGCAACGGGCTCAAAGCGCCATGGGCCGCTCCCGAGCCTGGCGACCGGAAGGACGACATCGATCGGTGGGTCACGCAGGGAGAGAAAGAGCACCCCTCGCTGCACATCGGCCACCATCGCGTCCCAGACCCCGCCATGCTGACCAACAAACCACCAAGCCCCCGCTAGGCGCGCTGCGGCTCGCTCGGCCAAGTTGCTGAGGGCTTCCCCACGATTCGCCGAACGACAGGCTGCTAGAGCGACGTCTGCCCCGTCCCGCCTAGGGCTCGCAGGCGCTTGGCGGGCGCCGCTGAGCAACCGATGCACCAAGCGGTGGTTGTGCAGGTCTGCGTAACGCCGGATAGGCGACGTGAAATGCAGATAGCGTTCAGCGCCAATACCGAAGTGGCCCTCATCCTGAAGGGAGTAACGCGCTGGTGGGAGGGAACGCAGAAGCATCCAGGAGAGCACCCGGCCCTCCGGCCGCGAAGCGGCACGGTCCAACCCAGCTTGGAGCTCCTCGACTCTGGGAACATGCCCGGGACGCACCCGTACACCCAGGGATTCGACCAAGGGTGCGACCCGAGCCCATCGCGCAGGGTCCGGATCCAGGTGGATGCGCAGGACCGGCGACGCCCCGTGGGACACCAAGTAGCTCGCGATCGTCTCATTGGCAGCGAGCATGGCCTCCTCGATGAGCCGATGCGCTCGCAAACGTTCCTCGCTGGCCACCCTGAGCACTTCGCCATCAGGCCCGAGCAGGACCTGGGCCTGCGGGAGGTCGAGATCCAGCATGCCGCGCGTTCGTCGGTAGGCATGCAACCGACGTCTGGCCTCCTCCAACGCGTCGAGCGACGCCGCGACGTCAGCATCGCCAACCAAGTGCTCACCGCACAGGTGCTCCTCCACGCGCTGGTAGGTGAGCCGCGCGCGAGAGCGCATCACACCAGCGCCCACGTCATAGCGCAACCGCTCCCCCGAGGTCCCCAGGTCCATCTCGACCCACAAGCAGCGGCGCAAAAGCCCCGGCCGGAGCGAACAGAGGTCATCGGAGAGACCGGGCGGCAGCATCGGGTACACCCTGCCCGGCAGATAGATCGACGAGCCGCGCGCACGCGCGTCTCGGTCGAGCGCGCTGTCTTGCGCGACGTAGGATGCGACATCCGCTACCGCTACCAGGAGACGCACACCGCCGCCATCCAGGCGAGCCGCATATACTGCGTCGTCGAAGTCCTTGGCGCTCGGACCATCGATGGTGACGAGCGGGAGCTTGCGGAGGTCACGATCGCCGCGCAGGAGGCGACGCGGCGCGCTCATGGCGGCGACCTCTTTGAGACTCGCCTCGCTGAACGCATCGTCAGAGGCCAACACGCGAGCCAACCCGTCGAGCGCTTGTGAGAAGGTGGCTGCCTGGGTCGCGCACGCGTTGAGCACATCGGCAGCCCGGAGCGCCCGGATGTCCTCTGCCGCAGCCAGCGACAAGGCAGCGGGCCCGGCAGCGGACCCGCCCCGAGGGTGCCGGCTCTTCTCCCGGTCTCCTCGCCCTGGGCGCAGAGCGGACCCGCCGACCGGATCACATACGCCCTTAGCGAGGGCGTAGCGCGCCGCGCTTGCCCTGACGACCCGACCGGTCCGTGTCAACGCCTTGAGGGCCCCGCGGACAGACGCCACGTCGACGTTGGCACCTGGGACGCCCTGCGCCACCTGCTCAATCGTTGCGCCACGCGCACCGAAGGCTCGAAGAACATGCAGGATCGCGTCGAGCACGGCAGGTGCGAGGACCCGCGACGCCACTGCCCGGGGGGCCGATGCCTTCCGTGACTTGACCATGTTGCATAGAGTGCGCGGGGAGGGAGTCGAACCCTCACGCCCGTACGGGCACTGGTACCTGAAACCAGCGTGTCTGCCATTCCACCACCCGCGCGGGCTGTGGGAGCGGGGAGGTAACCCACCACGTTTGGCCTGTCAACGGGAAAGATGGGCGCGTGTTCGCTGACCTGACGTAGGGCTCCGCGTTGTCTCGGGCGCCAGCGTCATGCCAAGGTGATGTCGCTGCAGAGGTAGACATCCTGGATGGCGTTCAGTAGCGCAACGCCCTCGTTCATGGGCTTCTGAAACGCCTTGCGGCCAGAGATAAGGCCCATGCCACCTCCGCGCTTGTTGATGACGGCGGTTCGGACCGCTTGCGCGAGATCGTTCTTACCGGATGCCCCGCCGGAGTTGATGAGCCCTACCCGACCCATGTAGGCGTTGGCGACCTGGTAGCGTACGAGGTCGATGGGGTGGTCGCTGCACAGCTCGCTGTACATGCGTTCGTCGTACTTCCCGTAGCTGCTGCCAGCGTTGAGCGCTCGGTAGCCTCCGTTGTTCTCGGGCAACTTCTGCTTGACGATGTCGGCGCCAATGGTCGCTCCGAGATGGATCGCCTGCCCCGTGAGGTCGGCAGCCACGTGGTAGTCCGTGCCGTCCTTCTTGAACGCAGGGTTGCGCAGGTAGCACCACAGGATGGTCGCCATGCCGAGCTCGTGGGCCCGAGCAAAAGCCTCCGAGACTTCCGTGATCTGCCGCGTAGACTCTTCAGATCCGAAGTAGATCGTGGCACCGACCGCCGCGCAGCCCATGTCGAAGGCTTGGTCGATCTGAGCGAAAAACACCTGGTCAAACCCGTTGGGGTACGCCAGCAGCTCGTTGTGATTGAACTTTAGGCAGAAAGGAATTCGGTGGGCGTACTTGCGCGCCACCGTGGACAGGACGCCGTAGGTGGTCGCCACGGCGTTGCACCCGCCCTCGATCGCAAGCTCAACGATGGCGTCTGGCTTGAAGAAGGCGGGGTTCCGGGCGAATGACGCTCCGGCCGAGTGCTCGATTCCTTGGTCCACAGGCAGGATGGAGACAAAGCCGGTGTTGGCGAGGCGTCCATGTCCCAGGATACGCTGCAAGTTCACGAGGACGTTCGTGCTCCTGTCGCTAAGCGCCCAGAGGTCGTCCACCATGGTGGGGCGAGGAGCCTCGATCTGATCCTTTGGTAGGCCCTTGCAGGTGTGTTCCATCAGCGATGAGGCATCGTCACCGAGCAGCGAAACGATCTGGTCCAACGACATCGTCATGGTCAACTCCTCCTCAAGTGGGGTACGGCGCAGTGCAAAGGATGGGGCGAGGCCGAACGTCCGCCTCGCGCTTGGCGGAAGCGCGGCAAGCATAGCCCACTCGGCGCTCCTCGCAAGGGTTGTTGACGGACGACCGGGTGGGCGCCGCGGAGAGCGCTCATGGGCGCTGCGGCGCTTGGCCTGTGACCACTCACAACGCCACGGAGCGACTACTGCCCGTGTACGCCCTCGCTGGTCGCGAAGAAGCGGATCTCTGGAAACTTCTCTGTAGTGTGACGCAGCCGCCAGGCTGACTCGGCGAGGAAGACGGGGCGCTCCTTCACATCGCGCGCGATGGAGCGCGCCATGGCCTTCTCAAAGGTCGCCAGCACCTTCGGGTCTTCGGCTCGGTACCATCGTGCTGTCGTCAACTCGATCGGCTCGAAGTGGCAGCGCACGCTGTACTCGCTCTGGAGCCGAAACTGCAGCACGTCGAGCTGGAGTTGTCCGACCACACCGACGATCAACTCACTGGTCTCCACAGGACGGAACAGCTGCACCGCGCCTTCTTGGGCAAGCTGCTCCAGCCCCTTCCGCAGGTTCTTCATCTTGAGGGGGTCGTCGAGCCTTACGCGGCGAAAGATCTCAGGCGCGAAGCTCGGGATGCCGGTGAAGTGCAGAATCTCGCCCTCGGTCAGTGTGTCGCCGATTTCGAGCGTCCCCGTGTCGTGGAGACCAACGATGTCTCCTGGGAAGGCCTCTTCAAGGATTTCCCGCTCCTGGGCCAGGAAGAAGATCGGGGTCGAGATACGCATCTCCCGCTGGAGGCGGACATGATGCAAGCGTTGGTGGCGCTGAAAGCGGCCTGAGCACACCCTGAGGAAGGCGATGCGGTCCCGATGATTGGGATCCATATTCGCCTGAATCTTGAAGATGAAGCCAGAGAACGCGGGCTCGGTGGGATCGATATAGCGCTCCACGGAGGTCCGCCCACGGGGAGGTGGCGTGATCTCCAGGAAGGTCTCCAAGAGCTCGGCCACGCCGAAGCCGGTGAGCGCTGACCCGAAAAACACGGGAGTCTGTCTGCCCTCCAGGAATGCATCTCGGTCGAAGCGGACCCCGGCACCGAGGACGAGGTCCAGCTCCTCTCGCAGGGCCGCGGTCGCTGTTTTCCCGAGGATGCGCTCCAGCGCCGGGTCATCGAGTCCGGCGATGTCAACGAAGCCACCGAGCCCTTGCTCCTGGGATGGATCAAAGAGCTGGATCCGGTCGCGATAGAGGTCGTAGACCCCACGGAAGCCCTTGCCCATCCCGAGCGGCCATGTCAGCGGGACAGCGTCGAGACCGAGGACCTTCTCCAAGTTGTCGAGGAGGTCAAAGGGCTCGAGGCCGTCTCGATCCAGCTTGTTGATGAAGGTGACTATAGGGGTCTTGCGGAGGCGGCAGACCTCCATGAGCTTGATGGTCTGCGTCTCAACACCCTTGGCGCTGTCGATCATCATGAGCGCCGCATCAACCGCCGTGAGGGTTCGGTAGGTGTCCTCAGAGAAGTCGTTGTGGCCCGGCGTATCCAGGAGGTTCACCTCGTAGTCGCCGTAGGGAAACTTCATGACGGAGGTAGTGACCGAGATGCCTCTTGCCCTCTCCAGCTCCATCCAATCGGATGTGGCGTACGCTCCGCTTTTGCGCGCCTTGACCGTGCCGGCCATCTGGATGGCACCTCCGAGATAGAGCAGCTTCTCCGTCATCGTGGTCTTGCCAGCGTCTGGGTGCGAGATGATGCCGAAGGTGCGGCGTCGTTCCCATTCTTTCCGTTGATCAGGCTGCATCGCGGTGCGAGGGGGAGGAGGGTGCAAGGAGTGCGGAGCGCTGTCCGACAGGACGCGCAGCCTTTGTCGATCTCCGGTGGGGCGTCAAGGGGAGGTCCGGTGCTGCGCTTTCCGAAGGGGACTTCGGTGGGGGGGTCGGCGGGGTCGGCGGCCGGTGCGTGGTGGATAGGGGTCAACGTCGAGGGGGGCAACGTCGAGGGGGGCCAAAAACGTCCAACGCCCTGTCTTCAGTAGACAGGGCGTTGGGTTGAGGGTGCCGGCAGCGACCTACTCTCCCACAAGGCAAGCCTTGCAGTACCATTGGCGCAG
>ERZ869909.1429-NODE-1429-length-19372-cov-32.617673_pt1 | contig 19372 bp, 15 predicted proteins | sample MGYA00520892_ERZ869909 | MGnify/ENA primary metagenome ERZ869909 (study PRJEB32215, sample SAMEA104723947) | bioreactor metagenome | biome: bioreactor; feature: anaerobic bioreactor; material: water | place: China | collected 2015-03-12 ...
CAGGAGGACGAGCTGGTCTTCCTCGCATTGGGCGGCCTGGGCGAGATCGGCATGAACGCCTATCTCTACGGGATCGGTCCCCCGGATGCTCGCAAATGGCTGATGGTCGACCTCGGCATCACCTTCCCGGAGGGCGAGGACGATCCGGGCATCGACGTCATCTTCCCCGATCTGCGCTTCATCGAGGAAGAGCGCGGCGCGCTCGCGGGCCTCGTGATCACCCACGCGCATGAGGATCATATCGGCGCCGTCATCGAGCTCTGGCCGCGCCTCGGCGTCCCCGTCTACGCCACACCGTTCACGGCCGGCATGCTGAAGGCGAAGCTCGCCGAATTCGGAGGCCGCCTCCAGATCCCGATCCGTGAGATACCGCTGAACGGCCGCTTCGATGTCGGCCCGTTCGACATCGAGCTCGTCGAGATGTCCCACTCGATCCCTGAGAGCAGCGCGCTCGCGATCCGTACGCCGCTCGGTCTCGTGCTGCACACGGGCGACTGGAAGAACGACCCGACGCCCCTCATCGGCGGCAAGCCCGACGCGGCGCGTCTCACCGCGCTCGGAGACGAGGGCGTGCTCGCCGTCATGGGCGATTCCACCAACGCGGCGCGCGAAGGGCGGTCGCCGTCCGAGCGCGACGTCGCCAAATCTCTCACCGAGATCGTGAAGGCCGCGCCTCATCGCGTGGCGGTCACCACGTTCGCGTCGAACGTCGCCCGCATCAAGGCGGTGGCGGATGCGGCGCGCGCGGCGGGGCGCGAACTGGTCGTCGCGGGCCGCGCCATGCATCGTGCGATTTCGGTCGCGATCGACACCGGCTATCTGCCGCAAGGTTTCCGCTATCTCGATCAGCAGCGCTTCAGCGAGCTGAAGCGCTCGGACGTCGTCTGTCTCTGCACGGGTAGCCAGGGCGAGCCGCGCGCGGCCATGGCCCGCATGGCCGAGAACGAGCACCCGGAGATCGGCCTCGACAAGGGCGATCTCGTGATCTTTTCCTCGCGCACCATCCCGGGCAACGAGAAGGCCGTCGGATATATCCAGAACAGCCTCGTCCGCATGGGCGTGAACGTGATCACCGACAACGACGCCCTGGTGCACGTCACCGGCCATCCCCGCCGCGATGAGCTGCGCGAGCTCTATGCATGGACGCGGCCGAAAATCCTCGTGCCGATGCACGGCGAGGCGATGCACCTCAAGGCCCATGCCGAGCTCGGGCGCGAGGTGGGAATTCCCGAGGTACAGATTGCCTACAACGGCGAGATGGTGCGGCTTGCGCCTGGCCCGGTGCGCATCGTGGACGACGCGCCCGTGGGCCGCCTGTTCCGCGACGGCCGCCTCATCGTCCCGTCGGGGGATGGCCCCGTTCGCGAGCGGCGCAAGCTCGCGAACGTCGGCATTGTCGTGGTCGCGCTCACCCTGTCGCGCAAGGGCGTCGTGATGGCCGAGCCGCGCGTGGTTCTCGATGGCGTGCCGTATGAGGACGAGGACGGCGAGCCGATGGACGAGATCGTCTTCTCGGCCATCGAAGGGACGTTGAAAAGCATCCCCGCAGACCGCCGCCGCGACACCGAGATGGTGGGCGAGGCGACACGCCGCGCGGTGCGCTCCGCCATCGCCGAAGCCTGGGGCAAGAAGACAGTTGTCAAGGTGCTCGTGAGCGTGGTCGAAGGGAAGGGCTGAGCGCGGCGCCGAGCCCGTCGGCAACGGCGCAGGCCGCTGACGCAAGAACCGGGAGTGAAGGGAAACGATGATTGGACGCCTGAACCACGTGGCCATTGCGGTCAAGGACCTGGCTGCCGCGACCGCGGTGTACAAGAACGCACTGGGTGCAGAGGTGACGGAACCCACGCCTCAGCCCGAGCACGGTGTGACGGTCGTCTTCGTGACCCTTCCGAATACCAAGATCGAATTCCTCGAGCCGCTCGGAGAGAATTCGCCGATCGCCAAGTTCCTGGAGAAAAACCCGGACGGTGGCATCCATCATCTCTGCTACGAGGTGGACGACATCCTGGCCGCACGCGATAAGCTCAAGGCGGAAGGCGCACGCGTGCTGGGCGACGGCAACCCGAAGATCGGCGCACACGGCAAGCCCGTGCTGTTCCTGCATCCGAAGGACTTCTGCGGCACGCTGACGGAACTCGAGCAGGCCTGACGCCGTCTCGCCTGCCGCCGCTAGGGACGCGGGCGCCCGTCGCCGAAAAGCGTGATGGGCGTAGAACGCCTAAGGAGAAGCAATGAGCATCACCCTCGGCCTCGCGCTTTACTTCGTGATCTGGTGGCTCACCCTGTTCACCGTGCTGCCGTTCGGCGTCCGCACGCAGGGCGAGGCGGGCAAGGTGGTCGCCGGCACGCCCGAGAGCGCGCCCGCCGCCCCGCGCATCCTCCGCACACTGCTCATCAACACCGTCGTCGCGGCAGTCGTGTTCGCGTTCGTCTGGGCGGCGTTGGAGAACGACTGGCTCGGATTGAAGTCCGCGCCGGACTACGAGTTCGGCATTCCTGCCGATCCGCGCTGACCCTGTCATCCTGGCAAAGTGAGGCGAAGCCGAGCGCAGAGCCGGGACCCAGGAGAAGCTCCTACCGCGAAATATCGCGTCTTCGACGAGGCTTGCGCTGGGTCCCGGATAAGGCTCCGGCTCCGCCTTCGCCTTTCCGGGATGACACCCGCAGCAGCCCCCCAAAATGCAAAGAGCAAGGCGGTCGCCTTGCTCTTGCCAACTCTTGGACTGCGTTGGCGGCGCTTATGCGCCGTCCGATCTTGGCGGCTCAGCCTCGGGAGACTAGCTCCGGTACTCAGCCTTTTCTCTCCCTAGACCTGGGCCCCGAGCCAACTGGATCATCCGGCTTCGCCCCTGTCACGTGAACGGGCGCACCATAGCCGAACGGCGGCGCTATGTCACGGGTCCCGGCCGAAAAAAACGCAGGTGCTTAAGGCTCCTGCACCGGGGTGCTGAACGGCCGGGCACCCGCTCCGATTGACCGCAGAATGTGCATAGCGAGACGCTCCAGGCGAAGCTCGATTGCTCTTGGCCGTAATCCTGGCTATTCACGGGGCCCGGAGCTTACACGAAGCTCCGCCTGCGGCTGCCGGGTGCCCGCGTTCGCTGGCCGTCCTTGCGCCGCAACACGTAAATATAGGGCCCCATGCATCTCTCCCGTTATTTCCTTCCCGTCCTGCGCGAGACGCCGAGCGACGCGGAAATCGTCTCCCACAAGCTGATGCTGCGGGCCGGAATGGTCCGCCAGTCCGCGGCGGGCATCTATTCGTGGCTCCCGCTGGGCCTCAGGGTTCTGCGCAAGATCGAAGCCATCGTGCGCGAGGAGCAGAACCGCGCCGGCGCGGTCGAGGTCCTGATGCCGACCATCCAGTCGGCCGACCTCTGGCGCGAGAGCGGCCGCTACGATGCCTACGGCAAGGAAATGCTGCGCATCAAGGATCGCCACAATCGCGACGTGCTCTACGGGCCGACGGCGGAGGAGGTGATCACCGCCATTTTCCGGGACTCGGTGAAGAGCTACAAGGACCTGCCCCGCAACCTCTACAACATCCAGTGGAAGTTCCGTGACGAGGTGCGCCCGCGTTTCGGCGTGATGCGCGGCCGCGAGTTCCTGATGAAGGACGCCTATTCGTTCGATCTCACCAAGGACGCGAGCCGCGCCGCCTACCGGCGCATGTTCGTCTCCTATTTGCGCACCTTTGCCCGCATGGGCCTGCGGGCAGTGCCGATGCGTGCCGATACCGGCCCCATCGGCGGCGATCTCAGCCACGAGTTCATCATTCTGGCGGAAACCGGCGAAAGCCAGGTTTTCTGTCACAAGGACTTGATAGAAGGCGACATTCCAGCATCGGATACGGACTTCTGGGGCGATCTCAACCCCATTTTCGACCGCTGGACCTCGCTCTATGCGGCCACCAGCGAGGAGCACGACGCCGAGCGCTTCGCCCGCGAAGTCCCGGCCGACAAGCAGGTCTCCGCCCGCGGCATCGAGGTTGGCCACATTTTCTACTTCGGCACCAAATATTCCGAACCCATGGGCTGCCGCGTGCAGGGGCCCGACGGACAGCAGGTGACGCTGGAAATGGGCTCTTACGGTATCGGCGTTTCGCGTCTCGCGGGTGCGATCATCGAAGCGAGCCACGACGAGGCGGGCATCGTCTGGCCCGTCCCGGTGGCGCCCTTCGAGGTGGCCGTCGTGAACCTGAAGGCTGGCGATGCCGAGACCGACAAGGCCGTCCTCGACGTCAAGACGCGGCTCGAAGCCGCCGGCATCGAGGTGCTGCTGGACGATACCGACGAGCGCGCCGGCGCCAAGTTCGCAACGATGGACCTGATCGGCATTCCCTATCAGATCATCGTCGGTCCGAAGGGCGTGAAGGCGGGCGAGATCGAGGTCAAGGAGCGTAAGACGGGAGCGCGGGACACGTTCCCGCTCGAAGTCGGGCTCGAACGCACGATCACCCGGGTTCTCGATCAGCGCGTGCTGGTCTGAAACCGGAACCGGAAAAAGGGGAGGCGTCATGGCAACGTCAGTCGACACGAAGCCTTTTGCGCCGTTCGAGTGGCTGCTCGCCTCCCGTTATCTGCGTGCGCGGCGCAAGGAAGGCTTCATCTCCGTCACGGCTGTCGTCTCGTTTCTCGGCATCATGCTGGGCGTCGCGACGCTGATCATCGTCATGGCGGTGATGAACGGCTTCCGCAAGGACCTCTTCGCCAAGATCCTCGGCCTCAACGGGCATATCGTCGTCTACAAGATCGGCGCGCCGTTCGAGGATTACCTGACGATGGCCGAGATCGTGAAACGCGCGCAGGGCGTGGAGCGGGCCATCCCTCTCATCGAGGGCCAGGTCATGGTCTCCTCGCCCGTCCAGGCGCTGGGCGCGGCCGTGCGCGGCGTCGCGGAGGCCGATCTGAAGGCGTTGCCGCTCGTCGCCGACAACATCCGCTACGGCACGCTCGACGGGTTCGACCAATCGGGCGGCATCGCCATCGGCATCCGGCTCGCGAACATGCTTCGTCTCAACGAAGGCGACATGATCACCATCATCTCGCCGCGCGGGGCCGCCACGCCGTTTGGAACGGCGCCACGCTCGAAATCCTATCCCATTACCGCCATCTTCGAGCTCGGCATGGCCGAGTACGACAAGACGATGATGTTCCTGCCGCTGGAGGAGGCGCAGCGCTACTTCTCCAAGGTGGGCGAGGTCGACATCCTGGAGGTGATCATCTCCGATCCCGAGGCGGTGGACGCCGCCTCCGCCGCCATACGCGCCGAGGCGGGCCCGACCATCAACGTGACGGATTGGCGACAACGCAACGAGACGTTCTTCACGGTGCTCGAGGTCGAGCGCAACGTGATGTTCATCATCCTGTCGCTGATCGTCCTTGTCGCCGCTTTGAACATCATCTCGGGCATGATGATGCTGGTGAAGGAGAAGGGGCGCGACATCGCGATTCTGCGAACGATGGGTGCCACGAAAGGCGCCGTGATGCGCGTGTTTCTGATCACCGGTGCGTCGATCGGCGTTGTCGGCACGCTCGCGGGCCTCGTGCTCGGCGTCGTGTTCTGCATGCACATCGAGGAGATCCGCCAGTTCGTCACCTGGGCCGCCGGCACCAAGGTTTTCGACCCCAACGTCTACTATCTCACGCGGCTGCCGGCCGACATCAATCCGGTCGAGACCGGCTCCATCGTCGCCATGGCGCTCGCGCTTTCGGTGCTGGCGACGCTCTATCCCTCCTGGCGCGCGTCGCGGCTCGATCCCGTCGAAGCGCTGCGCTACGAGTAAAGGGGGGAGGCGAGGTGCTGGACAACGAGGGGCATGTTCCCGTTCTGAGGCTCATCGAGCTGCGCCGCACGTTCCGGCAGGGCACGCGCGAGATCAGCGTGCTCTCGGGCGCCTCCGTCGACGTATGGCCCGGACAGTGCGTGGCCCTCGTCGGCCCGTCGGGTGCGGGCAAGTCGACGTTGCTTCACGTTGCGGGTCTGCTCGAAACGCCGGATTCGGGGCAGGTGATCGTGGCGGGCCGCGATTGCGCGACCCTCGACGATCATGCCCGCACGCGCATCCGCCGCACGGAAATGGGCTTCATTTACCAGTTCCACCAACTCTTGCCGGAGTTCTCCGCGCTGGAGAACGTCGCGATCCCGCAGATGCTCATGGGCCGCTCGCGGCGCGAGGGCGAGGACCGCGCGAGAAAGCTTTTGACGTCGCTGGGCCTTGCCGAGCGGCTCAATCATCGTCCGGCCGAGCTTTCGGGCGGCGAGCAGCAGCGCACGGCGATCTGCCGCGCCCTGGCCAACCGGCCGCGGCTCATCCTCGCCGACGAGCCGACTGGAAATCTGGATCCGCGAACCTCGGAACTCGTGTTTCATGAGCTGCTTACGCTCTTCCGGAGCGAGGGCGTGGCGGCCCTGATCGCGACCCACAACCTCGATCTCGCAAGCCGCATGGACCGCGTGGTCGTGCTGGATGGCGGCCATCTGGTCGAAATTTCGCCGCAGGCCGTGTAACATTCATCGCCCTCAGACCTTATGTTTCCCACGGAACAGCGCCGGAGTGCGCACCGTGGGACATCAGCACCGAGAGGCGCGACAGCGGAACGCATCGCGGTTGCGCGCCGTTGGAGCCGAATTCGAGTTTGAGGAGTAAGCCATGCCGATCGAGAGAAAAGGCCTCCGCTCTGCCGCGATCGCAGCGGCAGTTCTTGTCACCGCCCCGGCACTTGCCGCCGAAGCGCCACTCGGCGTGTGGGTGAATGACACCGGCCGTGGCGCCATCGAGATCAAGCAATGCGGCGACAAGCTCTGCGGGCATGTCGTCTGGGTCAAGGACGCGAGCGACGTCGAAGGCTGCGGCCGGCAGATCATCGGCGACGTGGCTGCGTCGAGCGGCGGCGTCTGGGGCGACGGCTGGATCTACAGCCCCGAGCGCAAGCGCAACTTCAACGTCGAGCTGACCCCTCAGAAGGACGGCACGCTCAAGGTCAAAGGGTTTGCGGGCGTAAGCTTCCTCTCGCGCACCATGATCTGGACCAAGGCGCCCGCCGATCTGGATCTCGCCCGCTGCAGCAAGCAGATCGAGGCTGCCGCGCCGCCGCCTGCGACCGATCCGATCGATCCGGCTCCGGCCGCGCGTTCCGAGCCCGGCTCTGCACCGTCGAAAACGGCGCCTGCACCCGCGAGCCCGGGCAGGCAGGCCGTTCCCGCGCCGGATGCGGCACCGCCTCCCGCCAATGGACCGGATATTGCCGCGCGTGAGGAGCGCGACCGCGACGGCGTGGATCTCGGCGGTCTCGCCGAAGAGTTCGGGGACGTCTTCACCCGCAAGGACGGCAAGTGCAAGGTCGACACGCCGTGGGTGAAACTCGATTTCGATTGCGGCGAGAGGTAAGCGCGCATCGATCTTCGCGGCATGGAAAAAGGCGGCGGCCATTCGGCTCGCCGCCTCGCCTTTTGTGACGAGAGCGGTCGATCTCTAAATCAGTCCGACATACTTCGCCGTCAGCGCGGCAAGGCTCGCGGCGATGACCCAGAGCGCGATGCGCCCGGTGCGCTCCTTGCGCGCCGTTCTCTCTGCGATGCCCTCGATCGTCTCCGCATCGAGCCGCACGCCAGCCCGCGCCATCTCCGCGAAACCCGATGCCGCGCGCTCGGCCTGCGCGAGCGCGTCGGGGACGTCCGCCAGCACGCGCCCGAGCGTCAGTGCCCCTTCGCCGGCCTTGCGCACGGCGCCCCGCGGGCCGGTGTTGGCTTCGACCCACTCTTTTGCGACCGGCTCCGCCGCCATCCACATATTGAGCGACGGATCGAGCCCGCGGGCCACGCCTTCCACGATCACCATGCTCTTCTGCAGCAGGATCAGTTCCGGCCGCGTCTGCATATCGAACACTTCAGTGTAGGCGAAAAGCTGGCCGAGCAGATCCGCCATCGAGATCTCGTCGGCCGTGCGCCCGTGGATCGGCTCGCCAATGGCGCGCAGCGCCTGCGCGAACACGTCCACCGGGTGATGCGGCGGCACATAGCCCGCCCAGAAATGCACCTCCGCCGCGCGACGGTAGTCGCGCGTGATCAGCCCGTGCAGGATCTCGGCGAGGAACCGGCGCTCCTTGTGCCCGAGCCGCCCCATGATGCCGAAGTCCACGGCGACGACGGTCCCCGCCGCGTCGACGAACAGGTTCCCCTGATGCATGTCGGCGTGAAAGAAGCCGTCGCGCATCGCATGGCGGAGGAAGCTCCGCAGCACGACGAGGCCGAGCGCCTTGAGATCGTGTCCTTCGGCCTTGAGGCGCGCGTGATCGGAGATGGGAACGCCGTCGATCCAGTCCGTCACGAGCACGCGCCGGGCCGTGCGGTTCCAGTCGACGGTGGGCACGCGAAAGCGCGCGTCCGTGCCGATGTTCTCGGCCATCTCGGAAATCGCCGCCCCTTCGAGCCGGAGATCCATTTCGAGCTCGGTCGTTCGTGCGAGGTTCTCCACCACGGCAACGGGCTTGAGCCGGCGAGACGGCGTATGAAAGCGCTCGATCAGGCGCGCGGCGAAGAAGTAGCTGTCGAGGTCGCGGCGGAAGCGCTTCTCGACGTCCGGCCGCAGGATTTTGACGGCCACGTCGCGGAGCTGGCCGTTCTTGTCGCGCGTCTTGGCCTTGTGCACCTGCGCGATCGATGCCGCGGCGACGGGCGGGCCGAACTCCACGAAATGGTCTTCGAGCTTGCCGCCGAGCGCGTCTTCGACGGCGCGGCGCGCCTCCGCCATGCTGAACGGCGGCATCTTGTCTTGGAGGTGGCTGAGATCGCTCGCAAGCTCCGGTCCGATCACGTCCTGGCGCGTGGCGAGGAACTGGCCGAGCTTGATGTAGGAGGGGCCGAGCGCCGCGAGCGCGCCCGAGATGCGCCGCTCTTTGGGTTTGCCGAGATTGAACGGCGCAGCGATGAGCGAAATGGGCAGCGTCGCGACCCGCGCCAGGCGGAGCGCCAAGGGTACGGGCTGGCCCTTCGGCACGAAGCGGACGCCGTGCTGCGCGAGCACGATCCCCGCACGCGAAAGCCGCCACAGATTGGTGAGAGCATTTGCCATGTCGGAGAAGCGGTACCGGCCCCGCCCGTTCCTGGCAAGCCGGGACATTCCAAAGGGTTGCCGATCTCTCGACTGTGGATCGCGGGGATCATACAACTCGCGCTTGTCGCCCCGCCGGGCGCCGCTCCGAATCGGGCTAGAGCTTCATGGGCCGTGAAGTTTTTTTGCACCGGCGATGAAGGACAGTGATGACCACTCAGCCGACGCTCCCGACATACGTCCACCTCAAGGTGCACTCGTCCTATTCGCTGCTGGAGGGCGCGCTGCCGATCGGCACGCTGGCGAAGCTCGCCGAGAAGGCCGGCATGCCGGCGCTCGGCCTCACCGACACCAACAATCTCTTCGGTGCGCTGGAATTTTCGGAGAAGCTTTCGGGGGCCGGCATCCAGCCCATCATCGGATGCGCGCTCGACACGGATTTCGCCGACGCCGCCGCCGACCAGAGCGGCATGCCGCGCCTGGGGCAGAACGCGCCGCCCGTGCGCCCCGCCGGCGGCCTCGCGCTCCTCGCGTCGAGCGAGACGGGCTACGCGAACCTCATCAAGCTTGCGAGCCAGGCGTTTCTTCTGCCCGACCCTGCCGATCCGACGCACATTCGTTTCGATGCGCTCGAAGAGCACCACGCGGGCCTCATCGTCCTCACCGGCGGCCCGGAAGGTCCCATTGGACGCGCGCTCGCCGCAGGCCAGGCGGACCTTGCGCGGACGCGCCTCGAACGCCTCCATCGCGTCTTCGGCGACCGGCTTTACGTCGAGCTGCAGCGCCACGGCCTCAAGTCGGAAGAGGAGATCGAGCGCGAGCTGATCGCGCTGGCTTACAAACTCGGCCTGCCGCTCGTCGCCACCAACGAGGTCTACTTCGCCAAGCCCGACGACTACGAGGCCCACGACGCGCTGATCTGCATCGCCCAGGGCCGCATGGTTGTGGAGGATGACCGCCGCCGCGTCACGCCCGAGCACTATTTCAAAAGCGCCGACGACATGGCCCGCTTGTTCGCGGACCTTCCCGAAGCGCTCGACAACACCATCGAGATCGCGCGGCGCTGCGCCTATCGCCCGCTGAAGCGCAAACCGATTCTGCCGCGCTTCGTCGCCGCCACCGACGGCATGAGCGACGAGGACATGCTGGCCGAAGAGGCCGCCGAGCTGAAGCGCCAGGCCGAGGAGGGCCTGAAGGACCGTCTCGCGGTCAACCCGCTGGCCGAAGGCTTCACGCGCGAAGACTACGAGAAGCGCCTCGCCTTCGAGCTCGACGTCATCGCCCGCATGAAGTTCCCCGGCTACTTCCTCATCGTGGCCGACTTCATCAAGTGGTCGAAGGCGAACGGCGTGCCGGTCGGCCCGGGCCGCGGCTCGGGCGCGGGCTCGCTCGTCGCCTGGTCGCTCACGATCACGGACCTCGATCCGCTGCGCTTCGGTCTGCTGTTCGAGCGCTTCCTCAATCCGGAACGCGTCTCGATGCCGGACTTCGACATCGACTTCTGCCAGGAGCGGCGCGACCGAACGATCCGCTACGTGCAGGAAAAGTACGGCACGGATCGCGTCGCGCAGATCATCACGCACGGAAAATTGCAGGCCCGCGCCGTGCTGCGCGACGTGGGCCGCGTGCTGCAGATGCCTTATGGCCAGGTGGACCGGCTGTGCAAGCTGGTGCCGAACAATCCGGCCAATCCGGTCACGCTGCCCGAAGCCATCGACGGCGAACCCAAGCTGCAGGAGGAGCGCGACGCCGACCCGATGGTCGCGCGTCTGCTCGAGGTCGCGCAGAAGCTCGAAGGGCTCTACCGCCACGCCTCCACGCACGCCGCCGGCATGGTGATCGGCGATCGCCCGCTCGACGAGCTGGTGCCGCTCTATCGCGATCCGAAGTCCAACATGCCCGTCACCCAGTTCAACTGGAAGATGGTCGAGGCGGCGGGCCTCGTGAAGTTCGACTTTCTGGGCCTCAAGACGCTCACCGTGCTGACCAAGGCGGTCGAGCTCGTGCGCCGCGGCCGCGGCATCGAGATCGACCTGCTGTCGCTCCCGTTCGACGACAAGAAATCTTACGAGCTGCTGGCGAAGGCCGACACGGCCGGCGTGTTCCAGCTCGAAAGCACTGGGATGCGCGAGAGCTTGAAGCGCCTCAAGCCCGACCGCTTCGAGGACATCATCGCCATGGTGGCGCTCTATCGCCCCGGCCCCATGGACAACATCCCGACCTACATCAACCGCAAGCACGGCGAGGAGCCGGTCGATTGCCTGCATCCGATGCTGGAAGGCATTCTGCGCGAGACCTACGGCGTCATCATCTACCAGGAGCAGGTGATGCAGATCGCCCAGGTGATGGCGGGCTATTCTCTCGGCGAAGCAGATCTTCTGCGTCGCGCGATGGGCAAGAAAGACAAGAACGAGATGGCGAAGCAGCAGGCCGGCTTCGTCGCGGGCGCGGTGAAGAACGGCGTCAAGAAGGAGGATGCCGCCTACATCTTCGAGCTGGTCGACAAGTTCGCGGGCTACGGCTTCAACAAGTCGCACGCCGCTGCCTACGCGCTCGTGAGCTATCATACGGCCTACATGAAGGCGAACTTCCGCGAGGAGTTCATTGCGGCTTCCATGACGCTGGACGCGGGCAACACCGACAAGCTCGCGATGTTCGCGGCGGAAGCGAGAAAAAGCGGCATCCGTGTGCGCCCGCCGTGCGTGAACGCGTCCGCCGTCGAGTTCCTCGCCGAGCCGCCGAAGGAGGGCGAGCACGGCGCAATCCGCTATGCCCTGGCCGCGCTGAAGAACATCGGCGAAAGCGCCGTCGAGACCATCGTCGAAAGCCGCAATGCGAAGGGGCCTTATACGTCGCTTGCGGATTTCGCCGCGCGCATCAACACCAAGGCCATCAACAAGCGCGCGCTCGAAACGCTCTCCGCAGCCGGCGCCTTCGATGCGCTCGAACCCAATCGCGCGCTCGTCTACGCCAATGCCGATCAGATGATGCGCGAAGCCGGCCTCAAGGCCGACGACGAGCAGACGGGTCAGATCAACCTGCTCGGCGACATGGAATCGAGCGCCGCCTCCGTCGTCTTGAAGTTGAAGCCCGCCGAAGGCTGGACGCCGATGGAGAAGCTTCAGAAGGAGTTCGACGCCATCGGCTTCTTCCTGTCCGGCCATCCGCTCGATCAATACGAACGTGTTTTGAAAAAGCTCGGCGTCACGCGCTTCGTGGACTTCGAGGCCGCCACCGCGCGCGGGGCGTCCGCCGGCCGCCTGGCGGGCATTGTCATCTCCGCGCGCGAGCGCCGCTCCCAGAAGGGCAACAAGTTCGCGTTCGCGATGTTCTCGGATTCGAGCGGCCAGTACGAGGCCGTGATCTTCTCCGACACGCTGGCCCAGTCGCGCGACCTGCTGGAATCCGGCACCGCCGTTCTGGTCGGCGTCGAAGGAGAGCGCGACGGAGAGACCGTGAAGCTGCGCGTCCAGTCCGTCGAGGCGCTCGACGCGGCCGCAAGCGCGCTGGATCAGGGCCTGCGCATCACGCTCGATCCGGTCGCCATAGCGTCGAAACGCGCGCGCATCGCCGACATCAAGGCTCACCTCAAACCCGGCCAGGACGGCCGCAAGGGCGGGGAGGTGCTGTTCGTACTGCCGCTGCTCGACCGGGGCCGCACGATCGAAATTCCGGTGCCGGGCCGTTACGATGTGTCGCCCCGTGTCGCGGGGCGGCTTTCCACGCTGCCGGGTGTCGTCGAGATTACGGAAACCTGAGACCCGGAACCCCCGCCCCGCTCGCGGCGTTAGCAGCGGGCTATGCTTCTGGGTCACGCATTTTTCAAAGAGCAGCCGGACGTCGACGACACGTCGACAGAGTTTCGCCGCATTGACGGCGATCCGGGAGGCACGACGATCTGCTGCCTGCCGTGGCGGATGCCGTTCAAGCTCGCGACCGCGGCGGGTCTCGTGCCGCGCCGTCACTTGCTCGCGTGCTACGAGATGCCTCAGGCCATCGTGAGTTCCGAGCCGGAGCTGTGCATTCGCGCGTTGAACGCCGTCGTGGACGATGCGATCCGCGTCATGTGGCGCGCGCACCTCGCACCCGAGCAGGCGCTCGTGGTTGGCCTCAGCATCGGCAATGCGGCAGCGACCGTTCTCGCGAACCGGATCGGTGCGCGCTTGTGCTCGATCGCTTCTGCCGACCGCGGTGATCTCACGCTTTGGGAAAGTCCTGCTGCGCGCCATATCAAGGAAAAAGCCGAGAAGAAGGGCTATGTCCTCGGCGATTTCACCCAGGCACTCGTCGGGCGCCACACGGTCGAGAACCTGGAAAACCTTAGGGCCGGCAGTCGCTTTATCGTCGGCCTGCGCGACGAGTTCATCCCCGAGCCGCGGCGCTCGGGCCTGATCGACGCCGTCACGCGCACGCTTCCCGCCGCCGAGATCGCTTATGTCGATGCGGGTCACATCGGAACCATGATGGAGACCATGCGCCGGGGCTTGGTCGAGCCGCAGGAGGTTCATCTTGCGCGCTTGTCGCCGCGGACCTCGGCGCAGGGGCCGTAACCCTGAGGTCTTCGCGGACCCGAGCGTTGTGCCCGTTCCGCCGCATGCTGTTGCGAATATGACGAGCCTCACTTCTGGCGCGGGCTGAATCGTGATTCACTTCGGCTCGGCCGGTCTGGCCTGATCGGTCTCGAAAGCGGGGGGAGAGCATGTTCCCGATCGGCGACGACAACAGCGCACGGCGCACCTTTCCGGTAGTCACCCTCACGTTGATTGCCATCAACGTCGCCGTGTTCTTGCTCGAACTCCAACGCGGCGAGAGCTTCATCCGCGATTGGGCCTTCATCCCCGCACGTTTCTCCGAAAACCCGCCTGCCGACGCGTTCACGCTTCTGTCGGCCATGTTCATGCACGGCGGCTGGCTGCATCTCGGCGGCAACATGCTCTACCTCTGGATCTTCGGCGACAACGTCGAGGATCGCTTCGGGTCCTTCCGCTTTCTGTTGTTCTACTTGGCGGCAGGGTTTGCCGCGACATTCGCTCAGTTTGCCGTGAACCCTGGCTCGGCGATCCCGAACGTCGGCGCGTCGGGCGCGATAGCCGGTGTTCTGGGTGCTTATCTCCTGATGTTTCCACGCGCGCGCGTGGATGTCCTGCTGGGCCGCCAGGTGGTCGCCATGCCGGCGTTTCTCGTGCTGGGCTTCTGGGTCGTGCTCCAGCTCGTCAGCGGCGTCGGGTCGATCGCCGATACGGCCCAGACCGAGCAGGGCGGCGTCGCCTACATGGCGCACGTGGGCGGCTTTGTCGCCGGGCTGGCGCTTGCCGTCGTGATGGGTGGCCGTCGCGCGCCGCCCGACAGAATTGCGTGACGGCGCGCCGCATGCTGCGGAGCAGCAATATGTGCTGCAATGCACCAAATACGGCCGGCAGTCCGGACTGAGGGATGCCGGCGGCGTTGCAAAAACATCCCTTGTGACGTTGCAAAATTTCACCTAGCCTATCGGGAAGAATAAGAAGAAACGACCTGCAAAGGGGCGGACACGTCGAGGAAGGGCACACGGGCTACGCCGTGATCCGTCTCGAACCCTTGGAGGTCCAAATGCCTGAAGGCTTCGTTTCCACCGCCTCAACCTTGAAGAAGTCGGTTCTTGTGGCTGTCGTCGGTGCGGTCTGCTTGGCGCAGGGCGCCTCGGCGGGCGGCGAAGCGACGGAGCGTGTCCGCGGCTATTTCTGTGATGCCAAAGCCGATCAGATCGCCTTCCTGAACGCGAAGGCGCGCGGCGAGAGCGAGATCATGGCGGCCAACATCGTTAACAAGCGCCTCGCCAAGATGTCGTGCGCGCCCTACCTGCCGGCCACGGCCGTGCCGACCGGCGATCACACGATCATGGACGGCGGGCTCGTCTACAAGCTGCAGAGCTACGTCTTCCTGCCTGAGAAGGTCGAGCGCTGGAGCGGCACCGTGCTGGGCTCGCTGCAGGTCGTTGCCAAGGAGCAGGATATCTGATCCCCGCGTCCGCATGGCGTGGCGGTCGTCACGCGTTCGCTTGAAATCGCATGAAAAACCCCGGCGGCTCGGAGGAGCGCCGGGGTTTTTCGTTGGCTTGGCCGTGGCTCTACCAGAAACCGCGGTTGGACGCGGAGGCGGGCTGGCGATGGCGCGGACCCGCCGCCCGGCGGCGCTCGCGCGGCGGGGGCGGGCTGCCCCACCAGAAGAAGCTTCCGGCATCCTGCACCGTCTCCTGACGGACGGGGCGCGGCGTCGGCCGCGTGATCTTGGCGACCACCTCCGGCATCTGCACGATGAAGTCCGTACCGCGATAGCGCGTCTCGCTGCGGGCCTTGTCGTAGTCCGAGATGATGAGCGCGGAGCCGGGCTTGACCACCTCGGCGATGCGGTCTGCGGCTTCCTTCGAGATCGTGATCCGGTCGAGCGTCCGTGCGGCGCGTTCGGCATTCGTCTCCGCCGGCAGTTCGGCAGCGTCACGGCCGCGGCGGCGCTGTCTGATGTCCTCGGAGGTCGCGTCGGACGTTTCGGACACTTCGACCGCCAACCACTTCAGGTTGGTCTTCGTCGTGTCGGCCCAGTCGATCGCCGTGAAGACGAACGTGTTGAGCGGCACCTCGGGATTCGCGATCTCGACATCGGCTTCCATCACCGCTTCGAAGCCCTGGCGGATCATGATCTTGCCGGTCTTGCTGCTGATGAACACCGAGACCGGAAGATCGCGATTGGCTTCCCTCCGGTCGAAGTCGGCGACCGCTGTCTTCGCTTCGCTCTCGGCGGAGGCGGCGTCGCGGCCTTCGGCACGGGCTGCCTTGACGGCCTCCTGCGCAGCGTTGATCGCCTCTTCCGAGGCTTTCGCCTTTTCGGCAGCCTTGCTGGAAGCATCCGCCGAGCGCTTGGCCTCTACAGCCGCTTCTGCTACGCGCGCCTCTTCCTGCTTCACGCGGTCCTGCAACTCGGCGAGCCGATCGGCGCGCACGCGCTGGGTGTTCTTCGGCACGCGCGACTGCGCCTGCTTCAGCGCGCGCTCGCGCTGGCGGAGCGCGTTGCGGGCTTGGGTCGCGGCGCGCGCGAGCTTGCCCGCTTCGGTGCGGGCGGCGCGTGCGGCAGCGCGGGCGTCCGTTGCGGCCTGCTGCGCGGATTTTTCTGCTTCACCTGCAGTCGCGCGCGTTTCGGCGGCGCGCGTCACGGCGGCCATCAGCCTGTCACGCTCGGCCACGCGGGCTTCGGCCGCACTTTCGAGCGTCCGTCCGGAAGGCTCGGTGGCGGCGTGCGCAGGGCTGATGCCGAGCAAGGTCTCGGCCACGTCGATGCCCGACTTGCGCGGCGCAGACCCTTCCCGGATCAGCGAGCGCGAGGCCGACGGAAGTTGCGAGAACAGGAACGGGTGCGAGAACGCGACCGGAGCCTGCACGTCGGGCGCAATGACGACCCGCTCGTTGATCGAGGTGTGATCGAAGATGCGGCGCGCGAAATCGAACGGCAGACGGACGCAGCCGCCGGACGCGGGATGCCCCGGAATGACGCCGCCGTGGAGCGCGATGCCGGTCTGCGTGAGACGCTGCATGTGGGGCATCTTGGCGTCGAGATAGATGTTCGACGTGTGGTCGACCTTCTTCTCGAGGATGCTGTAGATGCCGACCGGGGTATCGTGCCCGGGGCGGCCAGAGGAAATCCGCGTCTGCGTCACGTATCCGTTGCGGTCGTAGACGTACATGCGCTGATCGTTGAGCGAGACCTGGAGCAGCAGAGGCCCGTCCGTGGAGATCGGGGCGACCGGTGCCGGCCGCTTTTGCGCCTGCTTTTGCTGCCTGCGCTCGGATTGCGCCTCCGCAGGCGGCGTCATGGCATGGGTGAACAGGGCGAGAGCAAGCGACGCCGATGCGGCGCGCCACAACGCATTCTTCACGTTCGCGGGATGGAACGGCTTCTCGTAGAGCACAGGTAGACCCCCTAAAAACACGCGAGAACCATGGTCGGGTAGCTCCGAGCCCCCTCGAGCAATGGCCGATTAGTGAAACATGGTGAGTTCGACTTCAATAGGTTACATGCCACTGGTTAGCGAAATGTCTCCACTTGTTCCGGAAGTTTCCTTCGAATGGGATCGTATCCGCAACACGTTGTGGGTTGCAAATGCGCATCGATCCCGCGGGGGCGCGGGAAGGAAAAGCGTCTCAGCAAAATTTGGCGTGTTGAAGGACGGATTTGATCCGTTGAGAGATCAAGGGGATAGCGCGCTGCGTACGGATCGAGTTCGGCCCAGGGGCACGGACGGTCCGCCGGTAGAGAGCGGGATCAGGGCCGCCAGGGGCCCGACGGCGCGGCGTCCTCGGCTTCGTCGTCGCGAAGGCGGCCGATCTCGCGTGCGAGCGCGAACAACGCCTCTTTGACGCCGGTCCCCGTCACGGCCGAAAGCACGAGCGGTGTCTTGCGTGCCGCTTTCTTGAGGTCGGCGAAGCGGGTTTCCAGCGTCTCCGCGTCGAGCGCATCGCATTTCGAAAGCGCCACGATCTCCTTCTTCTTGTCGAGACCGGCGCCATACGCCTTGAGCTCGCGCCGGACCGTCCTGTAGGTGCCCGCCACGTCTTCCTCGGTGGCGTCCACGAGGTGGAGCAGCACCTTCGTGCGCTCGAGATGGCCGAGGAAGCGCGTGCCGAGACCGGCACCTTCGTGCGCGCCCTCGATGAGCCCGGGGATGTCGGCAAGCACGAAATCGCTGTCGCCCGCGCGCACGACGCCGAGGCCGGGATTGAGCGTCGTGAACGGATAGGCGCCGATCTTGGGTTTCGCACCGGAGACTGCGGCAAGGAACGTCGATTTGCCGGCGTTCGGCAGGCCGACGAGGCCGGCGTCCGCGATCAGCTTTAGCCGCAGCCAGATGGTGAGCTCATCGCCCGGCAGTCCCGGATTGGCGTGGCGAGGCGCCTGGTTCGTGGGACTTTTGAAATGGGCGTTGCCGAAGCCACCGTTGCCGCCCTTGGCCGCCACATAGCGCTCGCCCGGCTCCGTGAGCTCGGCAAGCACCGTCTCCTGATCCTCGGCCAGCACCACCGTGCCCGGCGGCACCTTGACGATGCAGTCGTCGCCGTTCGCCCCGGCCCGGTTCCGCCCCATGCCGTTGACGCCGCGCTGGGCCTTGAAGTGCTGCTGGTAGCGGTAGTCGATCAGCGTGTTGAGATTGGCCACGCATTCGACCACGACGTTTCCGCCGCGCCCGCCGTCGCCGCCATCGGGGCCGCCGAACTCGATGAACTTCTCGCGCCGAAAGGAGAGCCCGCCGTCGCCGCCGTCACCGGCCTTGATGTAGATTTTCGCGAGGTCGAGAAACTTCATGAGCGACGCCTCCAGAGCACGCCCATGATGGGGCGCTTGAGCTCATACCATAGGGTTTCCACCTCGGCCTGGCGGGCGTCGCACCAGACGAGGCACGTCTCTTCGACGGGCGTGAAGCCCAGCTTGCGGATGACACGCCCCGAAGCGGGGTTATCGACGAAATGCGCACACGTGAGCCGCGTGTACCCGCCTTTGGTGAAGCAGTAGCGGACGAGCGCGCGCGCCGCTTCCGTCGCGTAGCCGTTCCCCCACCAGGGCTTGCCGATCCAGTAGCCGATCTCCGCCGCGCCGTCGGGCTGGGGCATGTAGCCGACCGCGCCGATCAAGACGCCGCCGAGCGTGACGGCGCGCACGTCCTCGCCGGGCTCCAGGTTATCCATCCACTGTTCGGCCAGCGCTTCCGAGTAGGGGTAGGGGATGCGGGCCGTCATGCGCGCCACGTCCCAATCCCCTGCATATCGCGCCATCTCGGGTGCATCGCTCGGCCCGAGCGCGCGCAGCACGAGCCGACGCGTCTTGATCGGCTTGGGCGTGGAAGGGCGCGGCTTTGAAGTCCAGAGCATGCCAACCGAGCTGAGAAAGAGAAAGGGGGGATGGTACCCACCCCCCCTTATCAAATAGGTACCGCCAACACGATGATCACATCATCGGTCTCGCCAGGGCAGCTTATTCAGCCGCTTCGGCTTTCTCGGGACGCACCGAGATGTAAACGCGGCCGTTCGCCTTGGTGCGGAATTCGACCTTGCCTTCTTCGACGGCATAGATCGTGTGGTCGGTGCCGATGCCGACGCCCGTGCCCGGATGCCACTGCGTGCCGCGCTGGCGGGCCAGGATGTTGCCGGGGATGACGTGCTCGCCGCCGTAGCGCTTGATGCCGAGGCGCTTTGAGTGCGAATCGCGGCCGTTCTTGGTCGAGCCGCCAGCTTTCTTTTGTGCCATGAGGGAGTGTCCTTCTGTTGGGAGCAGCGGCCCGGCCCTGAGGGCTCCGGC
>ERZ869909.1430-NODE-1430-length-19370-cov-6.620225_pt1 | contig 19370 bp, 17 predicted proteins | sample MGYA00520892_ERZ869909 | MGnify/ENA primary metagenome ERZ869909 (study PRJEB32215, sample SAMEA104723947) | bioreactor metagenome | biome: bioreactor; feature: anaerobic bioreactor; material: water | place: China | collected 2015-03-12 ...
ATGTGTTAAGCACGCCGCCAACGTTCGTTCTGAGCCAGGATCAAACTCTCCAGTTTTGTTCCTGTCGCCTCAGGGCTTCCCCTGAGACTCGCCAGCCACAAGCTCTCGCTCATCGCCGGCTTTCGTGTTCCATGACGTGGACCACCTTCGCACGCTCTCGAACTGCTATCCAGATCTCAAAGAACCAGGCGCTGCGCGCCGCCTCCGCAAGAACCACTTTCGTGGCTCCCCGCCGAAGGGAAGCGAATAGTATGCAAGAGGCCCGACCGTGTCAAAGGAATTGTGAGGCTCATGACAATCGCCCGCTTCTCGCCCCTTTTCAAAGGTTTAGCCCGCACACCACCGCGCCGACCGCCCCCGAACACGCACATTTTCCCCCGACAAGCGCCGCGCGCGCACCGCGATCGCTACCTTCAGGATCGCGCAAGCGCCCCACCACCGCCCTGCAGGATCCGACCCCTCCTGAGACGCACAAGTGCTCCAGCGCTGAGTGCCCCCGTTGCAGCCCACGACGCCCAGTGGTACACCTACCCTGGCTTCGCCCTTCCGCTTGTCAGAACCATGACATCATCCCCACTCTCCCCGCAGCAGGCCCTCCAGCGCTTTCACGAGCGCATCCAGGAGGAAGGACTCAAGTCCACCAGACAGCGCGACGTCATCGTCGAGACCTTCTTCCGACTCGACAAGCACATCTCGGTCGAAGAGCTCCTCGAAGAAGTCCGCAAGAGCGCTCCGCACATCGGCTACGCGACCGTCTATAGGACCCTCAAGCTCCTCGTCGAGTACGCCTTCGCTCAACCACGACACTTCGGCGACGGCCAGACACGCTACGACCCGCTCGCCGGCGAAGACGACGAGCACGACCACCTCATCTGTGTCGACTGCCGCAAGGTCGTCGAGTTCGACGACGCAGTCATCCAAGCGCGGCTCGCCCAGATCGTGCAAGAGCTCGGCGCCTTCACCCTCAGTCGCCGACGAATCGAACTCTACGCGCGCTGCAAAGACGCCGCATGCCCCCACCGCAAAGTGGAAGCCTGACCCCAAGGACACCTATGCCCATGCTCCTCCCCGACGGCCCCGAAGGACTCCGACTGGCCTGGCGTGGCCTCCAGCATGTCCCCGGAGGCGGTCGCCTCTTCGGAAAACTCATCGGGACACTGGCACCCTACACGGGGACCATCGCCCCAGAGGTGCTGCAGCTCCGCCACGGGCACGCCTCCGTGCTCCTGCGTGACAGGCGCGCGGTGCGAAACCACCTCAACAGCCTGCACGCCATCGCCCTCATGAACATCGCCGAGGTCGCGACCGGCCTCGCGCTGGTCTACAGCCTCCCCAAAGACACCCGCGCGATCCTCACCGGCCTCTCCATCACCTACCACAAGAAGGCCCGCGGGCCCATCACCGCCTCCGCCTCGGTCGACGCCCCCACCTCCAGCGAACGTCAAGAGCTCACCATCGAAGGCCAGCTCACCAACGATCGCGGAGAGGTCGTCGCCACCGCCCAGGCCCGTTGGCTCATTGGGCCCGCGTGACGTCCTAGCGCGCCGGCAGGCGAGGCGAGGTAAAGCGCCGCAGAGCAAGAGGGCTGCCCCGCCGCGCAACGGCAGCCGAGCGCTGCCCGCGCCTCAATTGAAGGTGAACGAGAAGCGCAACCCCAGAGAGTAGCCGCTGAAGGTCACACCGGCCAGCCGATCAGGGATTCGGTGCGCCGTGAAGGCGCCCGCGAGGCCCAGCCCCACCTGCGCACCCACGAACCACTCCTTGCCCACCAGAAGCTCACCTGCCACACCGCGGCGGGCGCGGAAGGTCGCGCCATCTTCTTCGGAGAGGCTCAGCCCGCCCAACCCTAGCGACCCGCTGATGTACGCGTTGTAGGGCATGAAGTAGTAGGTCAGCCCGGGCCCAAAGGCCGCCATCGCCAGAGTCGTCTCGCCGAGATAGCCCGACGCGGTGTCGCCGCCGTCGCGGTACTCAAAGTAGGGCTCAAGCACGTTCCAGCCAAAGAACGTCCCGTGTAGCGCCAAGTTGGGCGCCACAATGGCCCCCAACGAGAGCGCGCCATCGACCGCGAGCCCGTCGAAGGCCCGGAGGTAGCCAGCCTGGCTGGCCTGCGAGCTGGCCATACCCGCACCGAAGGTCAGGCGAAGGAAGAAGCCGCTGTCGTGGTCGAAGACTCCCGCTGGCGCGTAGGGGTTGAAGTCTGGCGCCGCCGCGCGTCGCGCAGCGTCCACCTCGTCTCGGTTGTCAAAATACTCAGCGGCCGCCTGGGAGGGCGACCCCATCGCCTGCACGGCCAGCGACGCCGCTAGCACGGCCAAGAGCACGCGCCAATTCCATCTGGGCTCTCGCATCTGACGCCTCACGGGTACGTGCGGCTGCTCGCCGCGACTTTGGTCTCACAACCCCCACACCCTACAACGTGGGGAAGGCTCCTGCCATTCACAGGCCACCTCGCATCCCTCCACGCTCTCAACCGAAGCCCCACACCAAGGGAATCATGACCATCGCTACCACAAAGCAGAGGATGGCCATCGGGACCCCGATCCGCACGTAGTCCACGAAGCGATAGCCACCAGGTCCGAACACCATCAGGTTGGTCTGGTAGCCGAGCGGCGTCACAAAGCTCATGGAGGCACCGATCGCCACGGCCACGACGTAGGGCCGCGGGTCTACACCAGCCAACGCCGCTGCCTCCATCGCCAAGGGCACCACCAGCGCGGCCGCGGCGTTGTTCGACAAGAGCTCGGTGCACAGCACCGTCGTCAGGTAGATCGCCGCCAAGAGCAAGATCGGACGGCCCTCCCCGAAGAGGTCCATCAAAAGATCGGCGAACGCGGCCGCGAGGCCCGTGCTCGCGAGCGCACCGCTGATCCCAAAGGAGCTCGCGATCACGATCAGCACCGAGAGATCAACCGAGCGCCGCGCCGTCGAGACCTGCACCGCCCCAAGAAAGAGCATCGCCACCGCGGCCAGCGCAGCAGCCTTCAGCGAGGACATCCACCCCGTCGCCATCGCCAGGACCATCAGCACCAGCAAAAAGAAGGTCAGCTTCGCGAGGTGGTACTTGGGCTTCTCCGCCTCGTCCACCTGAGCCACGAGGTAGAAATCACCCGTGTTGCCCCATGCCCTGCGAAAGCCCTTCGACGCCTCAATCATCAGCGTGTCGCCCGCCTTCAGCTCCACGTCCCCGATCTTCTGCGACAAGCGGGCACCTCCTCGGTGCACCGCGATCACCGCCGCGTCATACCGACGCCGAAACGCAGCCTCGCGAATCGTCTGCCCGACCAAGGGTGACGTCTGCGAGATCACGACCTCGAAGAGACGCGTGTCCTGCGCCTGACCCGCCAACACCTGGCCGTCCTGAGTCACCGGAACAAGGCCTTGAATCTTCTGAAGTTCCACCACCGTCTCGGCGAGCCCATAGAGCTGCAGCCGATCCCCAACGCGCAACACCTCGTCGGGGCGGGCTGGCGCCAGCCGCTGCGAACCCCGCTCGACCGCCCCGACGTAGAGCCCCGAAAGATGACGCAGACCCGCCGCTTCGATCGTCTTGCCGACGAGCGGACAGCCCTCTTGCACCTCCAAGAGCACCGAGTACTCACGCGAGGCCTTCGACGCAGCCATGTCGGGCGCGTTCCGGTCCGGCAGCAGATAGCGCCCCACCGTGGCCAAAAACACCAGGCCGATCAGCGCCGCCGGCAAGCCCACGGGGGTCAACTCGAACATGGAGAGCGGCACAACCTCTTGCCCCTGCTCCTTGCTGATCGAAACGAAAAGGCCGCTCACCACCAGGTTGGTCGACGTCCCAATCAACGTGCACGTACCACCCAAAATCGCAGCATACGACAAAGGAATGAGGAATTTCGATGGCGCCTTGCCGTTCCGCAGCGCCCAGTCCCGCACGGCCGGCGTGAACATCGCCACGATCGGCGTGTTGTTCAGGAAGGCCGACAACCCCATCGTCGGGAAGAGCAGGCGCGCCATGACCTTCTTCCCGTCCCGCTTCCTCCCCAGCATGAAGCGCGAAATCGCCTGCAACGCCCCGGTCTCCTGCATCGCCGCGCTCACGATGAAGAGCAGACCGACGGTCAGCACCTGGTGGTTGCTGAATCCCCGAAACGCATCCTCGCCCGGTACCACGCCGGCCACCCACAGCGCCACCAGCGCGCTGAACACCAGTACATCCGGGCCCAGCAGGTTTCGCGCCAACCCCAAGAACATCAGGGCTACGACCGCCAAGGTATACCACGCGTCCCAACCCAGACCGCTCATCGCAGCTCGCCGTTGTAGGACCCCGCCGCTGGGGAACCCGCGCTCCCAGACGCATCGCGGACAATGCTCGGGCGCGGCCCCTCGCTACCATGGGTGCGATACCCTACCAAGCACTTTCGGTGGACGCCGGCCTCCCACCACGCGCCAGCAGCGCACCTCTACGGATCACCACCCAAACCAAGACCACGATGATACACCATCCTGCCGTCCCTCCACTCTTGGTACACGCGCTTGCGCCAACGAGACCCAGCCTGCCCCGCCAGCAACACGTCTAGCTCCGACAGCACCTCCCCAAGCTCACCCGTCGTGCGCACCCCGACGAGCGCGAGCTCATGCCCCCCTGACTCGATGCGTACCGTGTGCCCTCCATCGCACGAGTGGAGGCACTGGCTCAACCGCACCCGGCAGACCGACTCCCCCGCCTCTACCAGCGCTTGGCCGTGCGCCAAGAGTTCTTCCGCCGTCGCGGCACCCGCCGCGCGCCGCTCCGGCCAGCGACAGCGCCGACAGATGGCCAAGTGGCAACGCGGCGCCTCACTCATCGCAGGCTCAAGGTGAGGTGCATCGTGAAGTGAAGGCCGGTCCAGAGGTCATCGCCGTCCGGCAGCACGTGGAAACCTAGCCCCAGCGCCCCCCCCAAACCCACGCGGGTCGTGAGCGGCCACTCGTGCCCCAGGGTGCCATCCACCACCAAGCCCACCCCCGTCCTCCCCTCCAGATCTACAGGGCCAAGAATCATGTGCAACCAACCCAACCCGAGCGATGCGCTCAGGTAGGTGAGCTGCGAAGCCCAGCGCGTGATGCCCACGAGGAAGGCGGTCTGCCGCATCTCCACGTCCTGATAGGGAAACTCGGTGCCGTCGACGAATACCCGTGGGTTGCTGAGCGACCACCCCATCAACGCCCCGTGCAGCGCCAAGTCCTGCCGAAGGTAGCGCCCAAGCGCGAACTGCCAGTACCCACCCCCACCGCTGATCCCGTGCGAGGCGGCCCCCCCCACCCCCTGCATCGACGAACCCGCACCCACGATTCCAAGCTGGGCACGCACGAACACACGAGAGCCTCGCGGCGGTGGACCCTCCAAGGACGGCTCCGCGCTCTTGTCATGGCGATCGCGAACCGCCCCCTCGGGCATGACTTCCCCCTCCCCGAGAGGACCCTCGCCGAGCACCGCCTCGTGATCCACCGCTGGCGCAGCCGCCGCTTCAGCAGCCGCGCGCAAGGGCAACACCGTGCACAGCAGCGCAGCCACCGCCCCCATCACCCCTACCCACCTCAGGCGCATGATCCCTCTCAAGGCCAAAGCGACAGGGTCAGCGCGACAGGGCCAAAGCGACAAACCCACCGCAACCACCCGACCCCATCCACCCTGCGGAGCAGGGAGGGTGAGGTCAAGAGATCGGAGGCCGAAAGCGCCGCAAACGCAAGGCGTTCGTAACCACCAACACCGACGACACGCTCATCGCCGCCGCTGCCAGCATCGGCGAGAGCCGCGCCTGCGGCCACCATGGCACCAAGACACCCGCAGCGACCGGCACGAGAAGCGCGTTGTAGCCGAAGGCCCACACCAGGTTCCAGCGGATGTTGCGAAGCGCAGCCCGAGACAGCGAGAGCGCAGCCACCAAGGCCTCCGGTGCGCACCGCATCAACACCACGTCCCCGGTCTCGATCGCCACGTCCGTGCCCGATCCCACCGCCACCCCGACGTCCGCCGTCGCCAACGCTGGCGCATCGTTGATTCCGTCCCCGACGAAGGCCAGAGGACCGCGCTGCGCAGCCAAGGACGCGACCACCTGGGCTTTGCCCTCAGGGGACACCCTCGCATAGACTTCCTCCACACCAACACCCGCCGCGACGGCGCGCGCGCTGCGCTCCGCATCGCCCGTCACCAGCACGGAAGCGACGCCCGACTCACGGAGCCAACGAAGCGCAGGCGCCGCGCTAGGCCGCAACGTATCGCCCAACACGAGCGCACCCAGGAGGCGCGGCCCGCGGGCAACCCAGACCACGCTCTGACCCTCCTCCTCAAAGGGAACCGCCACCTCAAGCCAAGACGCCTCAACCCCAACCCCGCGAGCCTCCAGCCAGCCTGCCTGGCCCACGAACGCAGACACTCCGCCAACCTCCGCCTCCACGCCCTGACCCACGCTGACCCGCGTAGCGCGCGCTGGCTCCCACGTCACCGCACGAGCCCGGGCACCCGCAACGATCGCACGCGCCAGAGGGTGCTCGCTCTCCTCCTCCACCGCCGCGGCGGTCGCCAACACCTCATCTTCCGTCACATCGCCCACGGGGACCACCCGCTGCAGCGCTGGCGCACCCTCTGTCAACGTCCCCGTCTTGTCCCACGCGACGACACCAACACTCGCGAGCCGCTCCAACGCCTCACCCTTTCGAAAGAGCACCCCGAGCTGTGCACCACGCCCCGTGGCGACCATCACCGAGGTCGGCGTCGCCAACCCCATGGCGCAAGGGCAAGCGATGATCAGCACGGACACCGTAGCGACCAACGCCTCGTCGACACGACCCCACCCGACAAAGGCGACCCAGAGCGCAAAAGTCGCCAGCGCCACGACCAGAATCACCGGGACGAAGATCGACACAACGCGGTCTGCGAGTCGCTGTACGGGGGGCTGCGACGCCTGGGCCTGCTGCACCACGCGTACGATGCGCGCCAACACCGTCTCCTGCCCCGCCGCGCGCACCCGAACGTGCAGCACCCCTGCACCATTGATCGTGGCAGCCTGCACCTCCGCGCCAGCCCCGACCACCTCAGGGACCGGTTCCCCCGTCAGCATGGAACGGTCGACGCTGCTCTCGCCCTCCTCCACCACACCGTCCGCCGCGAAGCGCTCGCCAGGCCGCACAAGGAGCAGATCGCCCACCTTCAGCGCGTCCATGGGCACCTCCTCCCACCCCTCCACGCCACGCCGCGTCGCGACCCGCGGCTGCAAGCCCAAGAGATGCCGCACCGCCGCGCTGGTCCGCCCACGCGCACGCTGCTCCAAGTAGCGGCCCAGCAACACCAGCGTGATGACCACCGCCGACGCCTCAAAGTACACGTGCGCCGCTCCCTCCGGCAGCAACCCCGGCAAGAGAAGCGCGACCATCGAATAGCTCCACGCCGCCGACGTGCCGATCATCACCAGAGCGTTCATGTCCGGCGAGCGAGCGCGCAGCGAAGCCACACCCTGTCTGTAGAAGTCCCACCCAGGACCAAACTGCACCGGTGTCGCCAGCAGCGCCATCCACCACCACAACGTCCGCTCGCCCACGAGGCCGTGAATCCATGCGTGCCCGCCAGGAATCATCATCGGACCCATCTCCAGCGCGAAGATCGGCACCGTGAGCAGCGCCGCCATCACAACGCGGCGCCGCGTCCGCGCCAAGCCCGCGGCCGCTGCTGCCTGCTGCTCCTCTTCAGCCGCGCGCTCGTCCACCACCAGAGTCGCCCGATAACCCGCCTGCGCCAGCGCCTCGATCAATCCCTCCGGCCCCACCCCCGGAGCATCGACCGTCGCCCGCTCCGTCGCGAGGTTGACCTGCACCTTCGCCACACCCTCGACGCGGGCCAAGGCCCGCTCCACACGGCGAACGCACGCCGCACAGGTCATGTCGCCTACGTGCAGCTCCATCGGCATCGCACACCCCCTCCGCAGCGCCTCTCCAGCGGCGGCCACAACGGACGCCGCTACATCGGCTAACGCGTCCTCGAGGCCTTGCCAACCTGCGGGAGGCTGGAGGCGGGAGGCGGGAGGCGGGAGGCGGGAGGCGGGAGGCGGGAGGCGGGAGGCGGACTCAGCCATCGTTACGTAGGCCCTCGACGGGGGTAATCCGCGTCGCCTGCCACGAGGGGTAGAGGGTCGCGATCAGGCTGATCGCCACCGCACCCACGCCCGCCGTCAAGAACTCGTGCCAGCGCGTCGTGACGGGCAGCTTGTCGATGCGGTAGACCGCGAGGTCCAATCCGAAGGAGATCTGCTCAATGAACGCGCAGAGCAGCCACCCGCCGACCAACCCGAGGCTCGTTCCAGCGAGCCCGATCAAGCCTCCCTGGAAGATGAAGATCCTCAGGACCGCGCCCTTCGTCGCCCCCATCGCGCGCAGCACAGCGATCTCCCTCCGCTTGCCGAGGACGAGCATGATCAAAACACAGAAGATGACGGCAGAAGCCACGAACACAAGGCCCATCATCACCAAGGTCAACGCGAGCTTCTGGAGGCCGAGCGAGGCGAAGAGGTTGCGATGGATTCGCGGCCAATCCATCAATTGAAAGCGCCCTGCGGTCACCTCCCGATCTATCCGCGCCATGAGCGCGGCGGTCGCCATCGCGTCCGTGACATACACCTCGACACCGGTCACCACGTCACCCCGGCGGAAGAGCTCTTGTAAGGCCCGGTAGTCCACGATCGCCAAGCGGTTGTCGTAGTCGAAGAAGCCCGTGTGCAGGATCGCCTCGACGCGGAAACGTGCCCAGGTGGGGACGCTGCTCTCCGCCCGCAGGCCGATCGCCTCCAACGACCGTAGCGGGCTCAGGAGCGTGACCTCGTCTCCCAGGCGCACGCCGAGTCGCTCGGCGACGACCCCCCCGAGTGCGATCCCGACAGGCTGGGGCGAAGGACCGTCCTCTGCCGCGCCGCTCTCGCCATCGCGGCTCTCCGTGTAGCGGAGTGCATCCAGATCGCCCTCCAAGCGCACGACCTGCGCATCGATCTGGCGGATGAGAACGCTGATGTCCGTCCCCTTGACGAGGACGCCCGGACGTGCGCGAGCACCCTCTCGAGTGATGAGCATCTCGTGCAGAATGTATGGCGCCGTCGTGCGCACACCGGGCACCTCCTCCAGACGACGCTGGAGGTCCTCGTAGTCACCGAAGTAGAGCCCGAAGCGGCTCACGACGATGTGGGCGTTGACACCGAGGACCCGCTCTCGGAAGGTGTCGATGAAGCCGCCGGCGACGCTCATCACGGTGGTCAGCGCGGTCACACCGAGCGCGACCCCCAGCACAGCGAGCAAGGTCAACGTGCTCAGAAACGACTTCCGCGTGGATGCCAAGTGGCGTAAGCCAACGAAAGCCTCGGTACGCATGAGCTGCCTGTCCTGCTCGCATTGAAAGGAATGGCGTGCCTTGGTAGGCTACGCGGGGTCCGCCCCCCGGTTCAGCGGCAGCCCTCATACGGGCTGGGACATCTCCACGCAATCGCTTCGCTCCACAAGAGGAGCGGCTCGCCCGATCAGGCCGATCATGTCGCACTCAGCTCGCCTCCCCCTCGCCCTCTGGCTCCTGGCCACGAGCTTGGCCCTCCCCCTCGGCTGCGGAGACCAGAGTACATCGCCGACCGCCGCCACACCCTGCGCCTCGCGCCAGGACTGCGCCTCTGGCCAGACCTGCGTCGCAGGATTCTGCCAGCCGGGATTCTGCGAAGGAGATCGAGACTGCTTGGGTGACGCGGTCTGCGTCGCCAACAGCTGCAGAGCTGCTTCCAGCCAGGACGTAGAGGAGGACGGTGAGGACGGCGACCCTGACGCCAGCGACACGAGCGATACCGAGGACGTTCAGCAGCCCGACACCGTCGAGCCGCCACCCGACGCTGAAGTGGACGGGCATGACGACACGAGCGACGACATCGACACACACGCGGACGCCGACGCCAGCGACCCTGACGCCGACACTTGGCCAGAAGCGCTGGAGTTGGTCACGACCCTTCCCGCCGACGAAGCCCGCGACATCGGCCTGGGCGTGGGCATTGAGCTTCGCTTCAACCAACCTCTCGACCGCACGACCGTCACGCCGAGCATGTTCCGGGTGGAGGTGTTGGGTCAGGGAACGATACCTCACCGCGTGACCTTGGATCCCGAAGATCCGAGTATCGTGCGCCTCAACCCCAGCGACACCGACGACTGGCTGGTGACGCTGACGACCTACCGCGTCGTGGTCATGGCCAACCTGAGAGGGATCGCGGGCGCGCGCATGGAGAGCAACGCGACCTTTACCTTCCAGACACGCCCGCCACGCGGCGAGGCCTTTCGCGAGGCGCTGGCCCGACATTACGCGCCGGTGGTGTATCTGGAGGTCGAGAATGAAGTGATCGATACCTTCACGCGGGTGGACTTCGACGGCGACCTTGACGCGTCCAACAACCTCCGCAACTCGCAACGTGCCCAGGAGGCGTGGACTTACTATCACGTCGTCGAGACCGCGACGCACTTCTTTGTCCACTACCTCTTCTACTTCCCAGGGCAGCTCCCTGGAACACTGACCGGCGATCCCTACGAGCATGCGTGGCTCGGGGTCATGGTCATCGCTCAGCGGCAAGCGGAGAGCAGCTTCGGCCAGCTCAGGGCGTTCGCGACGATGTGGGAGGGCTCCAAAGATGTCGCGTGGGTAGGGCCCGCCGCCTTCTACCAAGCACAGCAGACCTCCGCCGTGTCCCACGCCGCAGGCACCCCCTCGGAGCCGAACACGATGGTCCGCATGACCTGGGGGGACAACAGCCTTGAGGACGGCCGTAGGCCCGTTCTTTTTGTACCCGCACGCCATCACGCGCTCTGCGCGATGCGCAGCATCTCGCAGACAGACTACACCTGCACCATCACCGCGGGCCCGACGAGCCCCTTCCGCAGCGACAGCCGCGTGTTTCGACGCGTGTTTCGGGCAGGCGAGACCGCAGACCAGCCGCTGCCAGGCACGTCGTCGGGGGAGCACAGCTACCGTCTGATCAGCTTTGCGTCCTTGGTGTGGCCCAACCGTCACCTCCGCGCGCCAGGACAGCTCTTCGAGACGCTGGAGGAGTTCGTACCCGCAGGCAACGACCCCGACGGGTTGAGCATGGACAACACCACCTTCGTGCCGACGCGCCTCCAGGAGTCTGCGAACGCGCGTGTCTTCCGCGCTAGCGGCCAGACGCCCTTCGCCTTCACCGGCCGGGCGAGTCGACGCGAGGGAGCGGACCTCCGGGCCGTGTGGCTCCTCGATCCCTCGTGGTACGCCCGTCGCGCCTTCGTGTTCCCGGAGAACTTCGCGCGGCGCTACTGCTTCAACTTCTTCCTCAGCATCGACGAGCGCGGACGCCTCACCTTCTGCACCCAAGCAGAACCAGAGCTTCCCTGAGGGAGCTGCCCCGCGCCTTGGGCAAGCCGAGAGCTACGCCCCAGCGCTCACAGGTATGCCCTCGCTGGCGTCGATACGCTGCCCGCTCGTCTTCAGCAAGCAGACCTGCGCGCTAGGGGAGCAGCCAGCGACGCTCGTCCAGCCCCTCCTGGCGCCGCATCCCTTCCAACACCGCGTCAGCCGCGCCTTGGAGCTCCTGACCCTGCCTGCCGTAGCCCGGCGGGAGGCGATCCCACGCTGGATCGATACATTGCAAGGGCCCGAAGCGCTCGCGCTCCTCGGCGCCCAGCTCAGCCTGCGACTGCCTCGCCCCGCAGGCACTCGCTGTCAGGGCCAGACCTGCGAGCATCGGCAACGCGCCTCGCGCTACGAGCAGCGATCTGAGAGATGTCCTCACGAAGCCTCCTCCCGGTCCTGGGAACGACGTCCCTCGATGATCCACACCACGACGATCGACAGGCCGTAGAGGCAGACCATCGGGATCGCCAGAGCGATTTGGGTCAGAGGGTCGGGTGGTGTCAGCATCGCGCCGACCACGAAGGCGCCGACAACGGCGATGCGCCACTGTTTGCGCAGGCCGGCCGACGTGACCACGCCGATCAGCGCCAGGAACGCCATCACCACGGGAAGCTCAAAGAGAGCCCCGAAGAGCAGGAGCAGCTTGCTCGTGAACGCGAAGTAGTCCTGCATCATGATGGAGGGCGACGCTTGATCCGGCGCTGCAAAACCCAAGAGGACCGTCATCGCTGGCGAGAGCACCAGGTAGCGGCAGAAGAGCACGCCACCGCTGAAGAAGAGGTAGGTGAAGAAGAGGAAAGGCCACGCCAGCCGCCGCTCCGCGTCGTAGAGCCCCGGCGCGACGAAGAGCCAGACTTGGTGCAGCACCAGGGGAACAGTGACCAAGAAGCCCGCCAGGAGGGCCGTCTTCATGTAGACCAAGATCGGCTCGATGGGGCTGCGGAACGCCATCTGCTCTGCCATCTCCGGACCGAAGTGGGCGGCCATGCCCTGCCGGTAGGGCTCCATCAGCCACGCGTAGAGAGGCTCCCGAAACACAAAGGCCACCAGGCACCCCACCACCACGATGCCCAACGACCACAACAGGCGCCGGCGAAGCTCAAGGAGGTGCTCCGAGAAGGGCTGACGCTGCAGCTCCTGCACCGCTGGCTCTGGGTTCCCTGTCATGACTCCTGTCCCCCGCCGCCCACCGACTGCGCCACCCCAGAACCCCGTCCACCCTCCTCCCTTCCGCTGGCGTCACCGGGGGGCTCCTCACCTACGTCCGCAGCACTGAAGACCAGGGTCGGCGGCCCCTCCGCAGGGGTACTCGCCCCAGGCCGCGGCGCTTCACCTCCACCCTGCGCGACCTGCCCAGCCGCCGGACGGGTGACGCGGCGCGCGCGTATGGCGTCGATCTCTGCCTCCGCAGCGCTGTCACGGAGCCTCTCGCGCCTCGCCGGAGCGTCCCCGCTCGCCGTGTCGAGGTCCGTCGCACGGCGCAGCTCTCGACGCAGCTCCTCCGTTGGGAGACCCTCCCGGATGTCACGGGTGACGCGCTGCAGATCCTCCGTCACCCCACGCATCTGCCCGGCAAAGCGAGCCACAGCCCGGAGCAGATCCGGGAGGCGCTCGGGCCCAACCACGACGAGGGCGACGACGACGATGAGAGCAAGCTCAATTCCGCTGATGCCACACATCTCTCGCGAGGTCCTCCCTGTCCGACCAGAACACCCGGTCGCTACAACCTCCCAGCAGCTAGTCTCTGCACCGATCTTGGGCAAGGCGGAAGGAGCAGCGCAGCGCCGCTCGCGGAAGCCTACTGGCCCTTGGCCTTGGCGCTCGCTACCAGGCCGAGGGCGGGGCAACGCGACGCCAACCCTCCTGCCTCGTCATCCAGACCGAGTGCCACCCTCCTGCCTCGTCGTCCACACCGTCAAGCCACCCCCCCAGCCTCGTCATCCAGACCGAGATGCCAGCACCGGAGCCTGTGTCACAGCCAAGTCAGAAGCCCATCTCGGCTCCGAGCATCACGCCATACTCCGGTTGGGATCGGTACTGCCCCTCTCCATCCGCCTCAAAGCGTCGGCCGTAGTAGGCGCCCACGTAGATCGGAGACAAGAGCAGCACACGCGTCTCCGAGAGCAGCAAGGTTCCATCGGCCGCGAAGGCGTCGCTGAGACGGGGTGCCTCCCCCTGAACCCACCACAGCGCCGCCACGACACGAGGCACAGACCGTGTCTCCAGACGCAGCCACCAGCCCGCCCCACCCTGTCCTTGCTCCTCCCACACCGCGACCTCCGCGCGCAGGGCCTCCTCCCAGGTCAGGCCTAGCTCGCCGAAGCCTCCCAAGCGCGCCGCTCCCTTCTCCGTGGCCAGCCACTCCAAGCGCGGTCGGCGCTGCGTACCGTCCCCAATGGCACGCCATGCCATGCGATGCAGCTCATAGAGCGGGCCAAAGTAGGCAGGCGCGTAGCCCGGCCCAATCCAGCGCAGCTCGGCCCGCCCGTCCGTGCGCCACCGGTCCGCGAGGGTAGCGCCCCACACGAGGGCAAGGTGGAGGCCTGCCCCATAGCCGAGCAGGGTGTTGACATCGACGGTGGTAGAGACGCCCCCCTGCGGGGTTAGCCACCAGTCCCAAGCGGCTTCAACGCCGGCCACAGCGGCCCAGGTCTCCTCCTCTACACGCGGTCGCCCGCGAGCATCGACCGCGTAGCGTCCATCCGGCAGGAGCTCGAGGCGCCGCGGCGCCGACGGGTCCGCAAAGAGGCTGGTGCCGACCCGGAGGCGACGCAACACGGGCTCCTCAGGAGCAGGCCTGAGCCACAACCGAGCGCCAAAGACCTGCGGATCGACCACGCTGTCGACCAACACGTCTACCCCGCCACGGCGCGTCACCACGCTGCCGCTTGCTCCCCACCGGAAGCGGTCGCGCTCGACGCTGTTGCGAAGCTGGTCTACCACTGACCGGTGCCCCACGCGCACATTGGCCAGCTCGCCAACCCGCAGGTACAGGGGCTCATGCGGCTGCCCGAGCTGCACAATCCGCAGGACCCGGAGGGCGTCCTCCGCCCCTTGCCACTCGCTGCGGCGCAAGGTCCCGGCCGACTCGCCGTCGAAGGTGCGCAGGCGCAGCTGGACGGGGACCTGCAACTGCAGCCGGAGATCGCTCGTCACGTCATCCGCGAACCAGTAGCCCTGCGTCCCCAGAGGGAGGCTCTCCCACCTCAGGCCCGCTCCCAAGGTGAGGCGCCACAAGGACTCACCGGCGCTCCACGCCGGCCCCATCGAGAGCCTGACGTGACCATCGAAGGCGAAGGCGCCGCGCGGCGAGGCCATCGCGAGGGCGGCCAGGATGAGGAGGGTCAGCAGACTGATCCGACGCAAGCGAGGCTACTCCGTCCCAGGGCAACGAAATGCGCGCGACCGACACGCCGCGCCGCCGCAACCATGCATCCTCCGTGACCCGTACGCAACTTCGGCTCGACGCTCGCGCGACCCCCTGGCCCCGCCCTAGCCCGAAAGGGATCCGCGTGGGGCGGGCCGCCCGATAGCGTAGTACGCGAAGCCGTCCGTGCGCAGCGCGCTCCCCTCATAGAGGTTGCGCCCATCAAACACCGCTGGCGTCCGCATGAGCTCCTTGATCCGCCCGAAGTCCGGCGTACGGTACATCTGCCACTCGGTCACGATCAACAAGCCATCCGAATCCCGAAGGGCCTCGTAGTTGTCCGGCTCGAAGACGACCGACGCGTCAAAGTGCTGCCGCGCTGTCTCGAACGCGACCGGGTCATGGGCCCGCACGGTCGCCCCTCGGGAAATCAGCTCCCGCGCGACCACGATGGAGGGCGCCTCACGCATGTCGTCGGTCTCCGGCTTGAACGCCAGACCCCAGAGGGTGAACACCTTGCCCGTCAGGTCCTCGCCGTAATGCCCCGTAACGAGCTGAGACAGACGCAGCTTCTGCCGCTCGTTCACCGCGTACACCGCCTTGAGGATGGTCAGCTCATGGTCGTACTGTCGCCCGGTCTCCATCAACGCACGGATGTCCTTGGGAAAGCAGGAGCCACCAAATCCGGCGCCCGCGAAGAGGAACTTGGGCCCGATACGCGGGTCAGAGCCAATGCCACGCCGTACCATGTCGATGTCCGCACCCACGCGCTCACAGAGCAAGCTCAGCTCGTTCATGAACGAGATACGCGTCGCGAGCATCGCGTTGGCTGCGTACTTGGTCATCTCCGCCGATCGCACGTCCATGAAGATGATCTTGTTCTGGCTGCGCTGGAAAGGAGCGTAGAGCTTGGCCATGATCTCCTTCGCACGGACATCGTCCGCGCCGATCACGATCCGGTCAGGGTACAAAAAGTCCTGAACGGCAGCCCCCTCTTTCAAGAACTCGGGATTCGACACGACGGAAAACTCACCGGTCGCCCGGCTCGCAATGATCGACGCGACGTGGTCCGCCGTCCCCACCGGGACCGTGCTCTTGTCCACAATGACCTTGTAGCCGTTGAGGTTGTCGCCAATGGTCCGCGCTACCGCCGACACGTGCTGCAAGTCCGCCGAGCCGTCCTCACCCTGGGGCGTCCCCACGGCGATAAAGATGACCTGGCACTCACGAATCGCAGCAGCAACATCCGTCGTGAAGCTGAGGCGGCCCTCGGCTTGGTTCCGCGTCACAAGGTCGGCCAGCCCGGGCTCATAGATCGGAATCTTGTTCTCGCGCAGCATCGACACCTTACGCTCGTCGATGTCTGCACCGATGACCGAATTGCCACTGTTCGCGAGGCACGCCGCCGCAACCAGGCCCACATAGCCGCTACCGATGATACACACTTTCATTGGCTTCCTCTTCGTCCTTTGCTCACCGAGCGCGCAGACTCCAGGCCCCCGCCCCCATGGACGGAACCGCAGACCCGCGAACCCAAGGTCCCTCGCAGTGGGGCCCTACCGGAACGCGCAGACGCTGACAAGACCACCTAGCACCCCAACCGGGCTTTCCACCCCCGGAAGCGCGTACCCAGCCCAGCCCGGCCTGACCGCGCTCCCCACAAGCCTCACTCTCCAGCCTCCAGCGCGCCTAGCACATCCCCGTAACAGCGGTTGATCGCGTCGAGCGAAGACCCACAGCGCGCCACCTCCCACAACCAGGCCCCAACAGCCACCAGGACCAGGACACCCAAGGCCCACCCAGCCCAGCGCCACCACGGCGACACCCGACGCCCCCAGGGATCGGGCAACGCCAAGGCCAGGAGCGCGCCCACCACCATGCCACCCACATGGGCCGCGTTGTCGATTCGCACACCCGGCCACAAACCGAAGGCCAAGTTGAGCACGACCCAGGGCAGCAACCCCCACGTCAGGCGCCGTGCCAACGCCGCCGGTAGCGTCCTCCGATGCACAAAGCCGTACACCAAGAGCGCTCCCAGGTAGCCGAAGACCGCGCCCGAAGCGCCGACCGCCGGAGCCTCCGTCCACTGCCACGACGACACCGCGCCCCCCAACGCCGACGTCACGAAGAGCACCCACCAGGGCCAACGACCTACCAACCTCTCGACAAGCCCGCCGACGTACACCAGCGCCAAGGCGTTGAACGCCAGGTGCATCCACCCCGCATGCAAAAAAGCCGAGGTCAGCAGACGCCACCACTGCCCACCCTCGATGAGCGCATTCTCCTTCATCCCAAACACGAGCGAGAGGGACGCGGGAATCGACAACCCCTCCTTGGCAGCCAACCCTGCCTCGTACGCCGAGCCCACCACCGCCACACCCACACAGAGCGTGACCAAGACCCAAGTCCAGGGCGTCCTGGCCCGCAAGCGATCGACCAGCCGCACTTCCAGCGCATAGACATCCCAAGAACGCCAGGCTCTCGGATCCTCGGGCGGCCCGCTCACGACGCCTCCCACGCGCGCCGAAGGTCGAGCTGAGGCCGACCGCCACCGACAAGCAGCCCGCCGCCCTGCACCCACCCAGCGAGCACCCTACGCGCGACCTCCATGGCCTCCTGAGCAGACGCTCCGCTAACCCGCTCACAAGCGAGGAGCGTCGCCAACGCGCAGCCCGTACCATGCACGTCCACCTGCGGCCACGGCAAGGGCTCGTACACCGTAACGCTCCCGACCTCGACCACCGCGTCCCACCCACGCTCCTGCACCAAATGGCCGCCTTTCGCGACCACCGTGACACGGCCAACACGCGCAACCTCTCGCGCCGCCTCGACGAGCTCTTCCAGACTGCGCACGGGAGCGCCACACCAGTCGCTCAGCTCCTGCGCGTTGGGCGTCAGCCACCACCCCTCGCAGAGGCCCCCAAGCACCGCAGCCCCGAGCTGTGATGACAACGCGGAGGTTCCCAGCCGCGGTCGATCGGCCGTCCCACCCCCTGTTACCGGGTCCCACACGACCGGCAGACCGCGCGCCCGTACCTCCTCGTGGACGACCACAAAGTGCTCATAGGTCCCGACCATGCCCACCTTGACCACCGCAGGCGCCGCGTCATCCAAGGTGCGCACCAAGGTCCTGCGAAAGAAGCCAAGGTCTACCGGCATATAGCCATAAACCCCGTGGCTGTCCTGGTCGACCAACGCGCCCGGCACGGCCAGAGGCCAGCTCCCACGGAGCGAAGCCACAAGCGCGTCCGCCACCACGCCGGCGCCGCAGAGAGGATCCGTCCCGCCTACCAAAAGGAGCGAGGCGGGGCGCTTCACCTCCTCACACACCACCCGCCGCGGCCTCAATGCGCCCTGGCAAGCGCGCAAAACGCTCCGCAAGCTCGCCAACACGGGTCCGCAGATCCTGCACCCGTCCACGATAACGGCTGAGAGCGGTCTCGGAACTGACCCCCTCCAGGAGATGCTCGCGCGGCAAGACGACAAGGTTGAACACCGGGATGTGCTGCTGTGACCCGTCCCGCATGGTCACACGGAAGAGGTCACGCGCCGCGGCGCCGCTCCCCTCCGTGATGACGTCCAGGCTGTCATAGCTGACCACAGCAGCGCGCACCGGCGTAAACCCCGAGACGTTGTCGTCATCCAACGCTCGCTGGTAGTTGCCCGCTTGGGTCTGCAGGTCGAAAATCACACCATAACTCCGGTTGTCCTCGGCGCCCGCCAGCTCACGCTGAATCTCCGGCAGGTCACGCTCTGTGAGCTGCAAGTGCCTTTCAACCAGCGCACGCAAGAGCCGCGTCTCGGACGAGAGCTGGAGAATCTCACCCACGAGCTGGGTCTCAAACGCCAACACAAGACGCGCGTTTACCAGCGCAGCCTCGCTCACCACCGGCGGAGCATTGCCGTAAGCGTCGCGCAGCACCTGCTCGAAGCCCGCCTGGTACCCCTCCGCCGGCACCTCGTCGAGGCGGAGGGAGAGCGCACGCAACCCCTGCACCGTCCCACTGACCGATGAGCTCAAGGTGAGCGCCTGCGACGCACGGTCCGCATCAAGCGACCGAGCGATCATCACATAGCCCGCCGCATAGCCAAAGCCACCCGCGACGAGCGCAGCGAGGACAGCCGCCGTCACGAGAGCACCCGCGCCCGGACGGGCCACGGCAGCCAACTCAGCGTCAGGAATGTCCAGCGCAGGGGCCTTCTCGCTCTCGGGCTCCTCGCGAAGGGCCGTCGCAAAACGCTGCGGATCCCTCGACGAGGTATCAGAGGGAGTAGAACGAGCGGGGGGCGGTGAGGAGACCGCAGGGGGCGCTGGCGGTGCTGCCCCGGCTTCCCTGGCCCGCCCTGCCTCACCCCCAGCTGACGCTCCCTCGTCGCCCGGTCCTCCGCCGGCCTCTGAGGTGAGGGGCTCCTCTTCTCCTCCTGCGCCCAGGGTGTCGCCTTCCGCGCCCGGGGTGTCGCCTCCTGCGCCGGGGGTGTCGCCTCCTGCGCCGGGGGTGTCGCCGGACGAGGCCAGGCGGCTGCGAAGCGCATCGAGATCGGTGGTTCGTCGACGGGTGGTTGCCACGCTCACTCCTCACGAAGGGTCAAGGGAAGGCAGGG
>ERZ869909.1431-NODE-1431-length-19346-cov-4.020084_pt1 | contig 19346 bp, 14 predicted proteins | sample MGYA00520892_ERZ869909 | MGnify/ENA primary metagenome ERZ869909 (study PRJEB32215, sample SAMEA104723947) | bioreactor metagenome | biome: bioreactor; feature: anaerobic bioreactor; material: water | place: China | collected 2015-03-12 ...
TGGATCTGGCGTGTGTCGACGATTTGTGAGCATGGATCAATGGCGAATCCGACTCCATATGCAATGCCCCTCTCCGCATCACAAATCATTGTCTGTCATGAGTTTGCCGCTTTCGGTCGTGTTTTCCGCATCGGCGACTCTGCACGACTCGACGCCGTCACACCCCCCTCGGCACCCCGAATCAATGACCGGACGAGTCGCGAGCATGCGCTCGCCCTCTGCCACTTGTGTGGAGACGATCAATGAAGAAGCGCTTTTCACGGACGGCCCGCGCAGGAGCCGCGGCGATCATCCTCGGTATGACCTCGACCGCATGGGCCGGGTCTGATCCGCTGACGCCCGGTGTGGCCTGGGACGCTTCGGCTCCGATCGCGGAGCGGCTCACCGCCGCGGGCGATCTCTTCGAGCAAGGCCGAGTCGTCGAAGCACGAGAGGTGCTCCTCCGGCTCCGCACGGCGGCGGGTGAGATGGAGCGCACCGAGGTGCTGCAACTGCTGGGCGCAGTTGAAACACGCATCCGTCACATGGGCCCGACAGAGATCGCGCTGCAACGGGCGCAGTTCGCCCTCGCACAAGGCGATCTCCGCGAGGCCGAGCGTCTGGGCAATCAGGTCCGTCGCGCTGACGACGCGACCACCGAGCAACGCGTTCTCGCTTCAAACCTTCTCGATGATGCAGCGCTGATGCGAACGGAGCTTGAGCCGATGATCGGCGCGACGCTTGAGCAGGCGGTGCGCGACTTCATGCAGGGCAACTACGAGGATGCCAAGGCGGGCTTCGCGAGCGTCAGCCGCTCGGGCGTGCGTCTCAACCGGGAGCAGACCGCGACGCTCGAACGCTATCGCGATGCTCTGCTGACGCTCGAACAGGAGCAGGGCAAGGCATTCGATGCCGAGTATGTGCCGATGAGCGTTCTCCGTGCGGCCGAGGCGGCGGGGATCGCAGCCACCGCGCAGACCGCTCGGAACGGGAACAACGACAACAACGCGAATCGGAATGATGAACCCGCCGGGGATGAGGATCTGTTCGAGGCCGCGCGTCGCGCCGATGCTCAGCGGGAAATGATGGAGGCCAACGCCGCGTTCGAGCGCGGCGAGTACGCCACGGCCCGTCGTCTGTACCAGCGTGTGCTGGGCGTTCACTCGAACTACATCTCACAGGACGAGCTGGCCCGCGCGACGAGCCGCCTGAACGAGGCCACCGCTCGCCTCGGCGTCGCCAACGGCGACCTGATTGTCGACACGATCTCGGAACAGAACATCCGGCGCGACCAGATTCGAGCCGAGGTGACGAATCTTCTCAGCCAGTCTCGTCGCGCTCTGGATGGAGGACGCGTCGAGGAGGCACGCCGGGCACTCGCCGAGGCCCAGCTCCGCTGGAACACGAATCAAGCACTGTTCGCCGAGGACGAGTTCCGCGCCACCGCGACACAGATCCGCGAGCGACTCGACGAAGCCGCTCGTGTGCAGGAAAGACAATCCGAGGAAGAACGCAGACGCGCAGGTGAAGATGCAAGACGCGATGCCGAGGAACAACAGCTCCGCCTCACGCGCGAGCGCGAAGAGCGCATCTCGGAGCTGCTTGATCAACTCCGCGCACTTCAACGCGAGCAGCGTTACGAGGAAGCCCATCAGGTCGCTCGCCAGGTGCTGTTCCTCGACCCGCAGAATCCTGCGGCACAGCTCATGGACGAGGTGCTGCAGGACATGGTCTACTTCCGCGAGTGGGAGTCCATCCAGCGCCAGAAGGGCGACTCTTTCACACGCGAAGCGATCGAGATTCAGCGCGGCATGATCGTGCCGCAGGACGAGATCGCGTATCCGCGCGACTGGCCCGCGATCGCGACGCGGCGCGGCCAGATCCAGTCGTTCGTTGAGTCCCCGGTCGACCGTGAGGTCTACGCACGACTCGACCGGCAGCGCATCCCCGCCGACTTCGCGGACGCGACGCTCGAGAACATTCTGCAATTCATCGCGGCGGTGACCAATCTGAATCTGGATGTCGATTGGGACTCGCTGTCGCAGATCGGCATCGAACGGGATCGGCGTCTGTCGCTCCAGCTTCGCGAAGTGCCCGCAAGCACGCTGCTGACCCGTGTGCTTCAGCGTGTCAGCATCGACGAATTCTCGCGTGCGAGCTGGACCGTTCAGGACGGCATCATCCTCGTGGCATCCGATGCGGATCTTCGGCGCAACACCTTCATCGTGATCTACGATGTCCGCGACCTGCTCTTCGAGGTTCCGAACTACCAGTTCGCTCCCGAACTCGACATCGATCAGGCGACCCAGCAGGGGGCCGGCGGCGGCGGCGGCGGCGGCACCGGCGGCATCTTCGACCAGGATGATCAGGATGAAGATTTCCGTCGGACCGAAGAAGAGATCCTTCGCGATCTGCTCGACATCATCCAGGAGAATGTCGACTTCGAGGGTTGGCGCGAGAACGGCGGCGATACCGGCATCGTCCAGCAGTTCGGCGGCAACCTGATCATCACGAACACCGCAGCGAATCACCGCGAGATCCAGCGTCTGCTCGACAAGCTCCGCGAGATCCGCTCGATCCAGATCACGATCGAAGCCCGCTTCCTTCAGGTGCAGACGGACTTCTTCGAGCAGATCGGCTTCGACTTTGATATCTACTTCAATCCCAACAGCAATCAGGTCACTTCCGTTCAGAACCAGATCGGCGACCCCTTCGGCTTCGGCAACCCTGCAAACGCCGGCAATATCTCTCAAGGAGCCGGTTCGACCGGACAGTTCCAGGTCTGGCAGCCGGATCAGGACGGTGTGCCGCAGTTCGTGACCGCTCCATACTTCGTGCCGACCCAAACCGGGAACTTCGGCACGGTCCCCGTCCAGCAGGGCTCTCTGGGCCTGACCAACGAACTCATCTCCTCGGCCTCGGGTCTTGCCCAAACCATCCTGAACCAGAACCCGGCCCTTTCCATCGCGGGCACCTTCCTCGACGACATTCAGGTCGACTTCCTCATCGAAGCCACGCAAGCCGATCGTCGCAATGTCGTGCTCCAGGCGCCGCGGCTGACCTTCACCAACGGCAAGTACGCCAACATCATCGTCAATCGTCAGACGACCTACATCTCAGCGCTGAACCCCGTGGTCGGAACCTCTTCGGTCGCCTTCAACCCGGTGCCCGATGTTCTGAACACCGGCTTCAGTCTCGTCGTCGGTGGTGTGGTCTCGGCGGATCGCCGTTATGTGACACTGGATGTCCGTTTCTCGATCTCTGAATTGATTGATATCCGTGCCGTCCCCTTCACCGCCGTCGCCGGCGGCACGGGCGGTACGCAGGGTACGAACCAAGCCACCGGCTTCGTCGAACTCCCCGAAACCTTCCTCACCCGCATCCAGACCGGCGTCACCGTTCCCGACAAGGGCACCGCTCTCCTGGGCGGACAGCGGACCGCGACCGAGGTGGATGTCGAGACCGGTGTGCCGGTCCTGAGCAAGATCCCCCTCATCAACCGCTTCTTCACGAACACCGCGACGGCGAAGCAGGAGTCCAGCGTTCTGGTCCTGATCCGCCCGAAGATCCTGATCCAGTCCGAGATGGAAGAGGATGCCTTCCCCGGACTCCAGGATGCGATCAGCGGTTCGCTCGGTCGCTTCTGAGACCGCTCGAGTCTCAACCGGATTCCGACTCCTCACGCCGCGTCCATCGCGGCGTTTTCTTTTGAAACCCCCTATCATGCGAACGCTTGACACCCCGCGCCGGCCGCTGCTAGCGTGCCCCTTATGGAGGCGAGAATGGCGAATCAGGATTCACGCCTGCGTGTACGGAAGTCCGACGATGTCATTCATGTCGAATTCGTCGATCGGAACATTCTGGACGAGGCGAACATCCAGCAGATCGGCGAAGAGATCACGCAGTTGATCGACGGTGCACCGAAGCCCAAGCTGCTCATCTCTTTTTCGCATGTCGACCATCTCTCCAGTGCCGCCCTCGGCACTCTGATCACCATCCACAACAGGATTCGCGAGAAAGGCGGTCAGCTCCGCCTCGCGGAGATCGATCCGCAGATCTACGAGGTTTTCGTGATCACCAAGCTCAACAAACTGTTCGAGATCCACGATGATGTTGAACGGGCGATGAAGTCGTTCGCCTGAGGCGGAGCCCCGTTCCAAAGAACTTTCGCGGGCTCTAGGAAATGCCGGAGAAGCAACCCAGCAAGCCACTGCATGAAAGCGTCACGCTCCGGAATGATCCGGACGAGATTCGTGATGCCGAAAACAAATTGCTCCGAGCCGTCGAGCGGATGGGCTACTCGTCGGCATCCGCCTTCGCGGTTCGTCTGGCTCTCGAAGAGGCCGTGGTCAACGGGTTCAAGCACGGCAATCGGAATCGTCCCGGATCAACCGTCAAGCTCGAGTGGTCCGTCGATCCGGATCGCATCCGCATTCTTGTCGAGGACCAGGGAATCGGATTCGAGCCGGATCAGGTCCCCGATCCACGCGAACCCGAGAATCTCGAACGCCCGTCGGGGAGAGGGATCATGCTCATGCGGGCCTACATGACCCGTGTCGAGTACTCGAAGTCGGGGAACCGGGTCGAGATGATCTACGAGCGTCCCAGCTCCGATTAATTCGTGTCGTTGCTCTGGGGATCGGCAGGATTCGCTTGCTCGTCGGGCGCGGGAGGCGACAACCACTTGACGCTGTGGATCCCTTCGGCCCTGAGCAGCTCCGCCGATGGCCGTTCCGCAAGCTCCTCGAGCTCGTTCGGCAGGATCCGGTTGCAGGAGTACGGGTCAACCTCGCCCCAGCCGCCCTCCGGTGCGCCGGACTGGACCGCCTCCGCCGCGAGCACCTCGGCCTCATCTAGGCAGTCCGCGGTCAGGATCACATGCGCGAAGCGGTCGCCGCTGCCGTCGAGCGGGAGACACCGCACAAGACATTCCCAGCCGGTCGTTCCGAGTTCTCGCCCATCATCGTCGAGGTTGGTGTCGCCCGCGATGTTCAGTTGCAGCAGCCAGAGCGGGCGGAGCCGGTCCAGTATGTCCTGTCCGCTGAGCAACCTGGGGTCGTCGGGGGGGGATCGCAGCACCGTGCGGTGCTCGTGCTCGACGGAATCGATCGACTGGAGCTGCTCCTGCATCGTCAACTCGAATGCCGTCAGAAGCCGCTCGACCTTCTCCTTGAGATCCAACTGCACGCGAAGCGTCACGAGTTTGTGCTCGTCAACAAAGAGGTAGACGAAGGGTTCGATACTCAGGGCGCCGAAGCCGCACAGACCATCCTCGAAGAGCCACGGCCCGAAATCCCGGATGCCCTCCACAAACTTGTCCAGCCCGACCAGGTCGTATGCGATGTAGGGATCGATCTCCCGATACGCATCGTTCCCGAGCACATCGAGGATCGGGTAGACCCTTGCGGGGAAGAGCGTCAGCGCCAGCCGCACCAACGCCGGGACGCGGGGTCCGGGGAGGAGAACATCGAACATGAACCGATCAGGCCACTCCTCCCAATCCGCGGTCTCGGGCCCGGTCAGGAACGGCTCGGAACCATCCGCCGGCTCGAACTCCTGGAGGTAGCCCGACTTCGGTGTCAACGGGCTCAATGGCTTGAGCCCGAGGGGGAACGCAAAGCCCCCCTGCTCAACGCGTTCGATGTCGGGATCGATTTCCAATCGAGGCATGTGCCGCTTCGCTCCGCTCGTTGCGGTTCTTCGGTCAAACCGGCATGATAGGTTGATCCGCTGGGATCCGAGAAGGCCCCCTTCTCCGAGTGTCTGTGGATCGCTGTCGATGTCCGCCGAGAAGACAATCAGAACGCCGTCAAGGCCCATCATCGAGGAGTTCTCGCCCATGCTGGGAGCCAGCCCGATCAACGACTTCGTTGGAGCCATCAACGATGTGCTCTTCAGCAACTATGTCGTCTATGTCCTGCTGGGGGTGGGCATTCTCTTCACGATCTGGAGCGGCTTCGGCCAGTACCGAGCGCTCACCCACGGTGCCGCGGTGATGCGAGGCAAGTACGACGACAAGAACGACCCCGGCGCCATCAACCACTTCCAGGCCCTGTCGGCGGCGCTTTCCGCCACGGTCGGACTCGGCAACATCGCGGGCGTCGCCCTCGCCGTCGCCCTCGGCGGACCGGGCGCCATCCTCTGGATGTGGCTCATCGGCTTCCTCGGCATGTCGCTCAAGATGACGGAAGTCACCCAGTCCATGCTCTACCGGAACACGGACGACCCCGACAATCCGCACGGCGGCCCGATGTTCGTCATCCAGAAGGGCTTCAAGAAGTTTGGTCTCGGAGGTCTTGGCGCATTCATCGGCGGCGTATTCGTCATCACACTGATCACCTCCGCCATCACCGGCGGCAACATGTTCCAGGCGTGGAATGTCGCCGACATCACCAATACCTATTTCGCAGTGCCGCAGGTGGTCAGCGGCATCATCCTCACCGTCGTGGTCGCGCTGGTCATCATCGGCGGCATCAAACGCATCGGCGCTGTCGCGGGACGCATCGTGCCCTTCATGTGCATCATCTACATGCTCGCGGCCGGGTATGTGCTGATCGTCCACTTCACGGACATCCCCGCGATGCTGCACCTGATCGTGGTTTCCGGCCTGCCCACCTGGCTCGGCGGCGCGAACGCCGAACCGGCCGGGGCGTTCCTTGGCGGCACCTTCGGCTACGCGGCCATGTGGGGTGTGAAGCGGGCGCTCTTCTCCTCCGAAGCCGGGCAGGGTTCATCCCCGATCGCACACTCCGCCGCGAAGACCGATGAGCCGGTCCGTGAAGGCGTGGTCGCCGGTCTGGAACCCTTCATCGACACCATCGTCGTCTGCACGCTGACGGCCCTCGTGATCCTCGCCAGCGGCGCATACAACCGCGGCGCGGAGGCGGACTTTGCGGATCCCGCCGGCGTGAGCATCGTCTTCGCGAGCGATGAGGCCGCGGTGCTGGACGCCGTGCCGGAGCCGAGCCGCACAAACGACGGCGGCTGGCAACTCCCGCCCATCCCCGTGCCCGACCGCATCGCCCCCTCGAATGAGTCCGAGGATCGCACGGATGGGGGATGGAGAAGCCGTGATGCGGTCTTCCTGTACGCATCCTCCGTGAACGACGACGGCGAAGACGGAGTCGTTGTCTCGGGGCGAGTCACACAGCGAAACAATGATCTCGTGATCGCGTTCGAGCCGTTCACGCTCGAAGCAGACTCCATCACATTCGGACAGAATCTCTACCACGGTGCGATCCCCAGTTGGAGGATCGATACGCCCTCGCTTCCACGCATGAACCCGGAAGCACGGAGAATCCGCCAGACACCCGAGGAGCGTTTGGGCTGGCGATCCGGCGAAGTCGTTTTCATGGTGCTCGAAGGCGAACACCAGGCATCCACCGGAAGCAATCTGATCCGAGTGAGCGGCAGAGTGTCCGGGCAGCCGACCGAGGATGGCACCCGTTGGATCTCCGAGTGGAACACGGTGAGCTCAAAGATTCGACCGAATTTCCGAGACAGGCCGGACGGCACGCTCGACCTCGGGATCTACGGCGACTATGCGGGCGCATCACTGACAGCCCACGCCTTTGACCGCGTTGCGCCGGGACTCGGAAAGTGGCTCGTCACCATCGCCTGCTGGCTCTTCGCCATCTCAACCATGATTTCCTGGTCGTACTACGGCGAGCAGGGTGTCTACTACCTCTGCGGCAGACTCCGCAAAGCCACGACCGAAAAAGTCATTCTCATTTATAAGCTCACATACTGCGCGCTCATCACTCTGACCACGATCGCGGCCATGCCGATCATCGTGAACGAGTCCGGTCAGGGCAGGCCGCTCATCGGCACCGACGCCGAACTGGACATGTGGACCACGCTCGGACTCGGCGTCATGCTCTGGGCGAACATCCCCATCATGCTCATCTTCGGCAGACAGGCCATGAAGGCGTACCACGATTACATCCGCAGACTCAAGAGCGGCGAGATCGGCCGGACCGCCCACGAAGCACCGAAGATCACCGATGTCGTCGAGGGCAAGGATGTCGAGTAGTCATCAGTCCTGCTGAACAATCGAAAGACCCACTCGCCGAATCCGCGGGTGGGTCTTTTTTTGTGCTGAGATACTCTGTGCCGAGCAATGTCGGCGTGTGCCCGCTCGCGACTACGCCGAGGCGTCCGCCCGTTCGGAATCGGACAACTTCGCCGCATCCGACCGCGTCGCGTTGTCCGGCAGCGCCGGCCGATCCGCGAGACCAGCCATCTCCTGAATCGCATCCGCCGCTTCGATGGATGCCATCCGTCCGGAGAACTTCGCGGTGATCGAACGCAGGTTCAGCCGCTGAGCTTCCAGACGCTCCGGAGAGCCAATCAGCTCCCGGCACATCGTGGTCAGCCGCTCCTGACCCTTGAAGTACGGAATCAATTCCGGAATGATCTCCTGATTGGCGATCAGGTTCGGCAGCGCAAAGTACTTGGTCGTGATCAATCGCCGGGCAATCAGCTTGTACATCAACTCATTGACCTTGTAGACGATCACCATCGGCTTGGCCTGCTTCGCCAGTTGCAGCGTCACCGTCCCCGAAACCACCATCGCGAAGTCGCACCACCGCGCGACCAGATCCGTCTCGCCGACACGCACATCTAGCCCGTCCGGCCAACCTCCGGACCGATTCGCCCACTCGTACAACTGCTTGCGGACCGTTTCCGTCGTCGCGGCGACACACCCCACCATCTCCGGATACTCGCGACGCAACGCCTTGAATGCATTCAGCAGCAACGGAAAATTCCGTCTCAACTCTGCGGGGCGCGAGCCCGGCAGCACCCCGATCCGCGGCGAGCCCTCCGTCAGCAGCTTCGCCCGCTCGCCCAGGCCGTCCATGTCCAGCGGCTCATCGAACAACGGATGACCGATGAACTTCGCCGGCACCCCCCGACGCCCGAACCAGTCCTCCTCGAACGGGAACAGGCAGAGCACCAGGTCGGTCCGACGCCGGAGCTTCTTCAGACGCCACTCGCCCCACGCCCAGAGCTGCGGGGCCACCAGATGCACCACCCGGATGCCGTGACGCTTCGTGATCTTGCAGATGGGAAAATTCGCCGCGGGCGAGTCCACCGGCACATGCACCCGCACCTCCGGATGCTCGCTCACCCACCGGGCGATGTCCCGGTTCATCTTCTGGTGCTGCCGGATCTTGTCCCACCCAGGGATCCCCACGACGGCATCGTGCCCCGTCTCCGCGATCACCGTGGCCCCCGCCCGCTGCATCTTCGGGCCGCCCCAGGCGTAGATCGGCACCGTCGGATGACGCCGACGAAGCTCCCGGATCACGACCGCCGCGTGATCGTCCCCGCTCGGCTCGAACGCCGTGAACAGGATCGCTGGTTCGGACGATGTTGCTGCCACGCCTGCACTGAACCCGGTCCAGCCCCCGTTGTCAATCAAAAAAGGCACGAGAACGAAATTCCTACGGGTATACTCACCCCCTTGAAGCCCGCGAGAACCCGCTTCCCGCCCAGCCACGATCGAGAAGGATTCAGGTCATCATGACCCACGCCACCGCCGCAACATCCCACCAACGCACACACACCTGCGGCGAACTCCGCCCCGCCAATGTCGGAGACCGCGTCGTCCTCTGCGGCTGGGTCAATTCCTACCGCGACCACGGCACCGGCCTCGTCTTCATCGACCTCCGCGACCGCTTCGGACTCACGCAGGCCGTCTTCGACCGTGAGGATGCTTCCGAAGACCTCCTCGCCTCCGCCGACAAGCTCCGCTCGGAGGATGTCATCTGCGTCGAGGGCACCGTCCGCATCCGCACCGGCGGACCCAATCCCAAGCTCGCCACCGGCGAGGTCGAGGTCGTTGTCTCCACCCTCACCATCCTCAACAAAGCCGCCGTCCCCCCCTTCCAACCCGGCGACGCCTCATCCGTCCCCAACGAGGAACTCCGCCTCCGCCACCGCTACCTCGACCTCCGCCGCCCCGCGATGCAGCGCATCATCGGCATCCGCCACCGCGCTGCCAAAGCCGCCCGCGACTACCTCGACGCGCAGGGCTTCCTCGAAATCGAGACACCCGTCCTCTGCAAGAGCACGCCCGAGGGCGCCCGCGACTTCCTCGTCCCCAGCCGACTCAACCCCGGCTCGTGGTACGCCCTGCCCCAGAGCCCCCAGCTCTTCAAGCAGATCCTGATGATGTCCGGCTGCGACCGCTACATGCAGTTCTGCCACTGCTTCCGCGACGAAGACCTTCGCGCCGACCGCCAGCCCGAGTTCACGCAGATCGACTGCGAAATGTCCTTCGTTACCCGCGAGGATGTCATCGAGTGCATGGAAGGACTCATCCGGCACATCTGGAAAACCGTTGACAACCACGAAATCCCGCCCTGCGACCGCATCACCTGGCGCGACGCGATGGATCGCTACGGCATCGACCGTCCGGACCGGCGCGTCGGGCTCGAACTCATCGACATCTCCGACCTCGCCGCGCAAACCGACTTCAAGGTCTTCGCCGATGGCCTCGCCAAGCGGCAGGGCGTCGTGAAGTGCATCCGCGTCCCCGCCGGCGCGGAGAAACTCACGCGCAAACTCACCGACGGCTACTCCGAGTGGATCAAGCAGTTCGGAGCAGGCGGCGTCCCCATCGCGAAGTACACCGGCAAGGGCGACACCGGCGGCTTCGAGACCGGCATCTCCCGCTTCATCGCCTCCATCGCGCCGCAACTCGTCGAGCGCACGGGACTTCAGGAAGGCGACGCCCTCCTCTTCGGTTCCGACTCGTACCTCACCTGCTCCAAGGCGCTCGGACAACTGCGGCTCAAGGTCGCGGCGGACCTCAACCTCTACCCCGAGCGCTCCGACCCCAACTTCTGGGATTTCCTCTGGGTGATCGACTTCCCCATGTTCGAGTACGACGAGGAGTCGCGCCGCTTCTACGCCATGCACCACCCCTTCACCGCCCCCCGCGTCGACTGGCTCGATCGCTTCCTCAGCGCGGACCTGAACGCCGCGAACGCCCGCGATCTGATCGAAGAGATCGTCTCGGCGGGCTACGACATGGTCTGCAACGGCTCCGAGATCGGCGGCGGCTCCGTCCGTATCCACAACCCCGATGCCCAGCGCAAGGTCTTCGAACTCCTCGGCATCACGCCGGCCGAGGCCGAAGCCAAGTTCTCCTTCCTCCTCGATGCCCTCAAGTACGGAGCCCCTCCCCACGCCGGGATCGCCTTCGGACTCGACCGGGTGGTCATGCTCCTCGCGGGCACCGACAACATCCGCGATGTCATCGCATTCCCCAAGACCCAGACCGGCGCCGACCTCATGAGCCAGGCGCCCGGCCCCGTCGACGAGGCACAACTCAAGGATCTCTTCGTCAAGAGCACCTGGACCGGCTGATCCCCCCGACCATTCCCGCTTCCCACTACGCTGGAAACGCATGTGCGGCATCGCGGGCATCATCAGGGTCTCTCCATCGCGCGAAAAGTACGCACCGATCCCCGATGAATGGATCGACATCCTCGATGCGCACATCGCATGGCGGGGCATCGACGGCGCAGGCAGATTCTTCGACTCCACCACACTCCCCGACGGCCGCATCGTCGAGGTCGTCCTCATCCATCGCCGCCTCAGCATCATCGACCGCCACGGCGGGCACCAGCCCATGGCCGCCGCGAAAACCGACACACAACGATTCAACCTCATCCACCCAGCCATCACACTCCCGGACCACATCGCCGAACACCCCGACGGCATCGCCATCACCGATCTCCGCGAAGCCCACGAAGCCGACAACCGCGAACTCCTCGCTCTCATCTACAACGGCTGCCTCTACAACAACCAGACGCTCCGCGCAACGCTCGAAACCGCAGGAATCGCGTTCGATACGCGCAGCAGCGACACGGAAACGATGCTCCGCTGCTTCCTGCACAGCCGTGAAGCCGCCGCACAGGCCCGCAATCAGCCGATCGCAGCGCCGTTCCTCCCGGATGCCGAAGGCATGTACGCCCTCGCGCTCTGGGACCGCTCGCTCGGCGCGGTCTCGATGTGGCGCGATCCCTTCGGAGAAAAGCCGCTCTTCCGAATGCTCTCGAACGGCACCCTCGCCTTCGCCAGCACGAACGCCGCACTCCTCCAGCTCCACATCACGCAGCATCCCGACCCGCGCCGCCGCACAAAGCTCCTCGACCGCAACGCCATGGAGCATTGGCTCCGCTTCGGATTCAACGCCGTCGAGACGCCATGCCCGGACATCGAGATCTCGCCGCCCGGAGTGGATGTCCTGCACCACAGCATGATCGCCGCCTCGGGACGCCCATCCCTGAAACCCATCCTCTTCTTCATCTTCCTCGCGCTCATCCCGATCAGTTGGATGATCTCCGCCATCTTCGCCATCATGGTCCTCACGGGGATCGCGGGGATCGTCTCCGGCATCTTCGCGTGGCGTCACAAGTTCCGCCGCCCTCCCCTGCTCCAGCCCTCCGACCTCGCCGAACACCTCTCACGCGCGGTCGCGCAACGCCTCGAAGCCGATGAGCCCATCGCCTGCCTGCTCTCCGGCGGCATCGACTCCTCTCTCATCGCCTACCACACCAAGCAGCACGCCGGAACCATCACCACCATCTCCGTCCGCATGCCCGATGCCCGCTACGACGAATCCCACCACGCCGAGCGCGTCGCGGAGATCATCGGATCCGTACACCACACCGTCGACATCGAGCCCGACCCCGCCTCCGACCTCGTCCACCTCATCGAGTGCATGGGACTCCCCTTCGGCGACTCCTCCATCCTCCCGACCTACTGGGCCTGCCGCGCTGCATCACTGCACGCCAAAGTCCTCCTCACCGGCGACGGCGCGGATGAACTGTTCTACGGCTACGACCGCTACCGAGCCGCCGATGCCATGCGCTTCCCAGCATCCCTCATCGCGCGCCTCTTCCCGAGCAGTTGGCTCGGCCCCGCCACCTCCGACCCCACATCCGCCGCCACCCGGCGCAGACGATTCTTCGAGGCCATCAAGCACGCCGGGTACATCGACCTCGTCTCCGTCTTCCCGACCCCGTTCCTCAACCAACTCCTGCCGAAGCGCAATCGATCCTTCCGACTCACCGAAGACTCCATGCCCGAAAAGGATGCCAAGCGCCCGAAGTCCGCGGTCCAGGCCCGGTTCTGGGATCTCAACAACTACCTCCCCGCCGACATCCTCATGAAGATCGACACCGCCTCCCTCGCCGCGGGCATCGAAGCACGCTGCCCATTCCTCGATACCCAACTCGCCCAGGCCGCGATCAAGACACCCCAACGCATCCACATGCGCCACGGACAGCGGAAGCACCTGCTCCGTTCCCTCGCGCGCGAGTTCCTCCCCGATGATCTCGTCGACCGGCCCAAGCAGGGCTTCGCCATCCCCATCGGCGAATGGTTCCGCTCGGACTACGGCTCAATGCGCACGCTGCTGATGGATCTCGTCGGCACGCCCGCCGCGCAGAAACATGGCCGACCCTTCGGGCGCATCCACGACACCCTCACCATCAGCAATCAATTCGTCACGCGCCTCATCGACGAACACTTCGCCGCGGGCGACCTCTCCGCCCCCAGCGGAGCCACGCGCATCAAGCCCCGCGATCACTCGCAGCGGCTCTTTCTGCTCTGCTCGCTCGCCATCTGGGCACGCACACTCGAGCAGGACATCGAGTTCGGCTAGCTGATCAAAATCGCCAACGCAACGATACCGAGCACAACCAACAAAACCCCCAACCAGACCCATGCCAGCACCATCCCCGCAGTAGCGAACCCCTTCGAACCCGGACTCGCTCTCCCCGCCATGATGTCCTGCTTCGCTCGCCTTGCGAAATGCAGTGCGAGCGGTGCCGTAACTATTCCCAGCACACCCACTACGAATGACACGATCCCCAGCACCATCGAAGCAATCGCGAATCCGCTGGTGACCGCCCCACCCTGGAAGCTCTGCGCCACCGACAGGCCGCACTCCGGACACTGATGCTGAGCCGTCAGCCCACGTAAGTCGTATCCGCAGTTGATGCAAGGCAGTTCCCTGCCGCGCTCGACATCCATCCCGGACCTCCCGCCTAATCGATCGCCGGCTTCTCCGGCGCCGGCTCGCTGTCCGGAGCCAGCCGCGTCATGATCCGCGCACCCACGGCATCGCCCCAGACATTCACCGTGGTACGGCACATATCCAGAATCCGGTCGATGCCCAGGATGATCGCGATCGACTCCGGCGGCAGCCGCGGGATCGCCTCCGTCGCGCTCGCGATCGAGTTATTCACCGCCGTGATGATGATCATCATCGTCACGAGCCCCGCCGACGGAATCGCCGCCGTCCCCACCGCCGCCAGCGTCGCCGTGATCAGAATCACAAGCTGCTGCGTAATCGTGAGATCGATCCCGTACATAGTGAACAGAAACACCACCGCGATCGCCTGATACAGCGCGGTCCCGTCCATGTTCACCGTCGCCCCCAGCGGCAGGACGAAGTTCGCGGCCCGCTTCGAGCATCCGCCGCTGACCTTCGCCTCCTCGATCGTGATCGGCAGCGTCGCCGCGCTCGACGCCGTGCTGAACGCCGTCACCAGCGGCTTGCGCATCGCCCACAGATACCCGAAGGGATTCACACGCGCAAAGATCCACAGAACCAGCGGCAGCGAGATCAGCCCATGCAACAGCAGTCCCAGCACCACGGTGCCGAAGTACACCCCCACCGGCCCCGCCAGTTGGCTCACCCCCGCCTGCCCCACGCGCGCTGAAACGAGCAGAAACACCCCCAGCGGCGCAAGCCAGATGATCCAGGTCACGAGCTTGATCATTGCCGCGAAGACAGAATCAAACACCGCGATCGCAGGCCGACCCTGCTCACCAATCATCACAAGCGCCAGCCCCGTCAGAATCGCGAACACCACGATCCCCAGCGTGTTCCCCTCCACCGCCGCCGCCGCCGCGTTCGTCGGGATCATCTGCTCCATCAGATTCACGAACGCGCCGCCGAGCCCGCCTTCCGTCCCCGCCTCGATGTTCGCGCGCGCCGCCTCGAACTGCTCCTGACCCACACTCACGAACTGAGACGGATCCTCCACCCCAGTCCCCGGACGAATCGTGTTCACGAGAATCAGCCCGAGCCCCACCGCCAGCAGCATCGTCGTCATGTAGAACAGCAGCGTCGCACCGCCTACAAGCCCAAGCCGCTCCGGATCGCCGATCGCCGTCACCCCCACCACCACGCTGACAAAGACCAGCGGAATAATGATCAGCCGCAGCGGGCGGATGAAGATCAAGTCCCCCGCCTTCTCCCACGCGCCCGTCGTCTGCGCCAGTGCTTCGCGCGTCGCTCCCGGATCGAAAAGGATGAACTCCCCCACCAGCACCCCGGCGATCAGCGCCCCAAAGATCAGAATCGTCAGCAGGTGACGCCGGAACACGCTCCCGCCCGATTCATCCTTCCCCTTCGCCCGACGGGACTTGCTCATCGCAGATCATCCCCTCCGCTGTTCCCGACTCCGTCACACTCAGATACGCCCCGCGTACTCCGACACCGTCTCGAAAAACGGACGCGGAATCAACCCCAGATGCGCCGAGACCTTCGCGGTCGATGCCGTCGAATCTTCCATCGCCATCCGCGGCTCATCCGGACCGAACGGCAGCGCATTCGACAGACCCAGCACCTTCGCCTTCATCGCCATGCCAAGCCCCATCACACCCGGCAAACCGATGATCCGCATCTTCGGATTCGCCAAGGGCAGCGCATCGCGCACATGCCCCAGCATGGTCGGCCAATCCATCTCTTCCGGACCCGACAGCGGATACACCTCCCCGATCGCCGCCTCCCGCTCGAACGACTCCCCCGCCGCCTTCGCCACATCCTCCACCGCCACCGGAGCCACCCGCGCCGAAACGAACTTCGGCGGCTTTGGGGGAAATCCCGGAGTGAACTCCACCCGCGTGAAGTACGGAATAAAGAAGTGCGGTGCGCTCCGGCCCAGCGCCCAACCCTTCACCATCTGCATGAACTCACCATCCGGACCATGAATCATCGACGGGCGAAGGATCGTCCACTCCAGCCCGCTCGCCCGCAGCAACCGCTCACCCTCGTACTTCGTCCGCCAGTACGCCGTCGGAGCATTCGGACGAGCCCCGATCACAGATACCTGCACCCACCGGCGCGCCCCCGCATCCGAGGCCGACCGCAGCAGAATCCGCATCGCATCCACATGCAGGCGCGAGAAGGTCACATCCGGCGGCACCTCGCGCCGGATCCCGATCGTGTTCACAACGCCCCAGCACCCATCCATCAGCGACCGTACGCTCGATCCGCTGAAGACATCCCCAGTCACCAATTCCACATCCGCGGGCAGCACCGCATCGGCCTTGGACCGATCACGCACCAACGCCTTCACCCGATGCCCGCGCGACAACAACTCCCGCACCACATACCGCCCCACAAAGCCCGTTGCACCGGTCACCGCGATCGCTCGTCCTGCCGTCACGCCTGCATCCTCCTCTGCCTCTGCGAACCGCACAAACGCCTCTGCCCCCCGTCATCGACCACCCAGATTGGGGGGTTCAAGGGCGACGGGGGACTTCCGGAGAAGTTCCGGGGGTACTTCCGGGGGCGGGGGACTTCCGGGGAGGCAGTGTAGGGAAATGAGGCGGGATCAGCAGGCGACCGCCCCCATGCTCGGGCTCCCGCTGGCACGCCATTCGCGGAGGCGTGGCGGGAGCACACCATGAACAGAACCACATACATCCACGAGGCGCACGACTACACCAATGAGGAATTGCTCACGGCACTCCTCGCCGAGCGGCTCGACCGCCTTGCCGATCGCATGATCGCACGCGCCCACGACCGGCTCGCCATCTTCGGTCGCCTCAGCCACACTGACTGGCTCCACCAGCGCATCCCCGACCTCTCCGGCTTCCCCATCGTGGCGTACATCAGCCCGGACCCCGAGGATCTGGCCCCCAGCCCGGTGCACAACCAACGCCCCGTCCTCAAAATTGAGGATCCCCGCCTACCCTCGCTCGCGGACACCATCCTCATCTCCGACGACCGCTACGAGGAAGCCCTCGCGGCACAGGCCCTCCGCTGGACGCCCCCGGGCACCATCATCTTCCGGCTCTACGAGCGCCTCGCCATCGGACGCGAACCACTCACGATCCGGCCCCGTCCGATCGTGAGAACCCGGACCGTCTCGGTCGCGTCCGCGACCGTGGCCGCCGGCGCGGATTGATCGCCCACTGACAACGCATAGGTTTGCTCTACCATGCGCCCATGTTCGCATTCGCACTTGCGAGCGAGGCGCCCGCCGATTCCCCGCTCCTCACCACCCTCTTCGTCGTCCTCGCCGGTGCAGGCGTCGCGGCACTGATCGCCCAGCGCCTCCGGATGGCCGCCATCCCCGCCTACCTCTTCATCGGGGCGGTGATCGGCCCGAATGCCCTCGGGCTGGTCGAAGCCGGACCCGGCCTCGAATCACTCCAGAGTCTCGCGCTGGTCCTCCTGATGTTCGGCATCGGGCTCCTGCTCGACACCACCTCATTCCGGGGGGCCCTCGGGCGCATCGTCTTCATCGGCATCGCCGCGGTCAGCGGCACCATTCTCCTGCTCTGGCCGCTCTGCCTCGTCTTCGGCCTCCACGCCCCCTCCGCGTTGGTCATCGCCATCGCCTTCGCCCAGCTCGGCCGCAATCTCGGCGCCGACTACTGGGGCATCGCCACGCTCGCCGTCGCCGAGGTCCTGCGCATCCTCATCACCAACGAGGCGTGGCTTACGGGCGGCGCGCAGGGCATAGCGGGCATCCCGCTGATCTTCGGCGACCTGCCGCGCCCGGTCGGGCCGCTCATGACGCTCGTTCTGTGCCTCGCAATCCTGCTCGTGGCGTGGTGGTTCTGCCGCCGGCTGACCGAGAGCCGCTTCGGCCTCGCGCTCAAGCTCATCCGCGAGGAGCCGCTCCTGGCGATGTCGCTCGGCTACGACCTCAATGCCGCGCGCACCGCCACCCTCGTCGTCGCGGGCGCCATGGCGGCGCTGGCGGGCTTCGTCTTCGCCCATTACGTCACCTTCGTCGGGCCGGACCAGCTCGTCGCCGCCGAGACCTTCCTGATCTGGGCCATGGTCATCATCGGCGGCTCGGGCAACCATCTCGGCGCCATCGTCGGCGCGATCCTGATGCAGTTCCTGTTCGCCTTCGTGCCCTTCGTGAAGGACGCGCTCGGCGCGCCGGCCGAATATGTCGCGGCCATGCGGCTGACGCTGGTCGGCGGCGGCCTGCTGGTCTTCCTGATGTGGCGCACCCAGGGCCTCGTCCCCGAGCGGATCGGCGGCGCGCGTCCGGCGCAAGCCTCGCAACCCGCCACGCAGGCAAGGATCGCGGAGAAGCGCAATGGCTGAGACGGTCCTTCAGGGCGCTGGCATCGCCAAGGCCTTCGGCGCGCATCAGGTGCTCTCCGACGTGCGCTTCGGCGTCGCCGAGGGCGAGATCGTCGGCCTGCTCGGCCCCAACGGCTCGGGCAAGTCGACGCTGCTCAACATCGTCTCCGGCTTCTCGCGCGCCGATGCCGGCGAGATCCGCTTCCGCGGCGAAGAGCTTGCCGGCCTTGCCGCCCACGACATCGCGCGGCGCGGCCTCGTGCGCACCTTCCAGCTGCCCTCGATGCCGCACCGCATGAGCGTGCGCGAGGTGCTTTCCGCCGGCTCGCGCGAGGGTGCGGGGCTCGTGGAGGCCTTCCTGCGCCGCCGCGCCGACGACCCCGAGGTCGAGACGCTCATCGACCAGTTCGCGCTCCGGCGCCAGGAAGTGAACAAGCGCCAGCTTGTTCAGACCCTGCTGAATGGCGCGGTTACGATTACGAGGGGTTGCGTAGTTGAGGGCTTCGGCGGTCTCGATGATGGCCTGCCGTTTCCGGTTGGAAATGGACAGGGTGGAATCATAGTTGAGAACGCGCGACACGGTGGCGCTGGAGACGCCGACTGTCGCGGCGATTTCTTTGATCGTGACCATGGCGCGCACGCTATCTCCGGGCCGACGATCCGGTCAATCTGTTTGCTGGGGTCGCCTCAGGCCGAAACGCCTACTTCCAGCAGGTCGTCCCAATCAATGGCGCCGGGGCGCCCAAGCAGAAAGCCTTGTGCTTCAGTGCAGCCTTCCTTGCGCAGGACATCGAGCTGCTCGTGGGTTTCCACCCCTTCAGCCAGCACCGGCACAGAAAGGCTGTGGCCAAGGGCCAGGATGGCCCGCACGATGGCCTTGGACTGTTCGTTGCTTTCCACCTCGCTCATGAAAGAGCGGTCGAGCTTGATCTTGTCGAAGGGAAAACTGCGCAGTGTATCGAGCGAAGAATAGCCGGTGCCAAAATCGTCGATTGCGATGGACACG
>ERZ869909.1432-NODE-1432-length-19344-cov-32.325583_pt1 | contig 19344 bp, 17 predicted proteins | sample MGYA00520892_ERZ869909 | MGnify/ENA primary metagenome ERZ869909 (study PRJEB32215, sample SAMEA104723947) | bioreactor metagenome | biome: bioreactor; feature: anaerobic bioreactor; material: water | place: China | collected 2015-03-12 ...
TGCCTGAAGAACGACAACATCGTCTACATCGGCGACCTGATCCAGAAGACGGAAGCCGAGATGCTGCGCACGCCGAACTTCGGTAGGAAGTCGCTCAACGAGATCAAGGAAGTGCTGGCCGGCATGGGCCTCCACCTCGGCATGGAAGTGCCGAACTGGCCGCCGGACAACATCGAGGAGCTCGCCAAGCGCTTCGAGGATCAATACTAAAATCAAGTTTTGGCAAGGGCAGCAGGCGGAAAGCCTGCTGCCCTTCGCCCACGAACGAGGTGAGGCCGAAGAACCTCCCCGTAACAACCTAAGAGAAAGAGATAGAGACATGCGACACAAGAAGTTGGGGCGGAAGTTCAACCGCGACAGCTCCCACCGCCAGGCCATGTTTTCCAACATGGCGGCTGCCCTCATCAAGCACGAGCAGATCGTGACCACGCTGCCGAAGGCGAAAGACCTGAAGCGCGTGATCGACAAGTACATCACGCTTGCAAAGCGCGGTGACCTGAACTCGCGCCGCCTTGCCGCCGCGCGTCTGCGCGACGAGGACCAGGTGAAGAAGCTCTTCGACGTGCTCGGCCCTCGCTACAAGGAGCGCGCCGGCGGCTATTCGCGCGTTCTGAAGGCGGGCTTCCGCTATGGCGACAACGCGCCGCGCGCCGTGATCGAGCTCGTCGACCGCGACGAGACGGTGAAGGGCGCCGAGGACCGTGCGCGTCACGAAGCGCAGAAGGAAGCCGAAGAGAACGCGTAAGTTCGCTTCGTTCCGATAGAGAGTTCAAACGGCCTCGCTTGGTGTGCGAGGCCGTTTTGCTTGTAGGGTGCTGGGCGCGGCCGCCCCCTTTCACCTCTCCCCGCGGGGAGAGGTCGTGAGCGCAGCGGGCGGGTGAGGGGGAGCCACCGTTTCCATCTCCGCGCCCCCTCTACGCCACCGCGGTGGATGGCTGGGGGACCTGCGCATCCAGCAGCGCCTTGAACTCCGCGATGCCGAACGTCGCGACCGTGTTCAGTCCGTCATCGAGAATCTCGTAGACGAGATTGTCGACGTTGCGGTTCGAGAAAAACGCGATCACGTCCTGATCCCCGCCGCCTTCCGTATGCGGTTCGCCATCGGCGCGCCCGGCCACGTAGCTGCCGACGGGCCGGATCTCCTTGAGCGTGCCGTCGGCCCGGTAGATCCTGAGCTCCCCCTGAATCACGAGCGTGATGTAGTCCGCCTTGTGACGGTGCAGCGCGATCTTGGAGTTCGCGTCGAACTTGAACAGGATGTCGACGATCCGCTTCGTCTCGTCCACGGCGCAGATGTGATAGGCGAGGTGATCGATCCCCTCGATCGTGTTCCAGCGGATATTGCGAACGTCAAACGGAAGCGTCGGCATGAGAGCGTTTTCTCCGAGGTTATGCGCGACGCGGGATCCATCCGTGCCGCGGGATTTTTCTGTAACGCCAACGTGACTTGTTCCCGTGCGGGCCGCTTGCCATTTTGCGCCAGTTCCGGATGTCGTCGTCGGGGGAGGTCATGGCGCCCCGTCTCTCTGGCTTTACGCGTGCAAGCTCCCTCGGGCCGATCGCCAGCTTCATGGATCGGCAGGGCGGGAGCATCGCTCGTGTGCTGTCCGACGTCGATCTCCCGTTCGCTTTGCTCGAGCAGCCCGAGATCGTGGTTCCCCTGCGCGAGCAGTTCCGATTTCTCGAACGCGCCGCGAAGGAAACGGGCGACCCGTATTTCGGCGCCCGCCTCGGGCAGGCCGTCGCAAGCCCGCATCTGAGCGCTTACGGAGCATGGGTGTGCCGGGCCGATACGCTCCGCGAGGCCATGAAACGCGCCCACGCCGGCCTCGCCGCGATGCTTCAGACGTCGACCAATCTCTACGTTTCGAGAGACGGCGATTGCGTGCGCTGGTCCATCGAGTTCGTGGAGCCGGAGACGGAAGGCCGCCATCACAACGAGCTGCTCGGCATCGGTTACATGATGGATGTCGTGCGCGTCTATGCCGGACCGAAATGGCGCCCGCACGTCGTCAGGACCGCGCTGGCGAAGGGCGAGAGGCGCGCCGAGCTCGAGTCGATCCTTGGCGCGAACGTCGCGCACGGCGATCCCATGCCGTCTTTCACGTTCGACGCGGTTCTGCTCGATCGCACCCGCGCGGTGCCGAGCCGGACGGAGCAAGGCCCTAACGGCTCGGGCGAACCGGAGCTTCCAAACCGGCGCGACGAGGTGGCGACCATCGCGGCCGTCATCGATCTCGCCGTCTACGAGGACTATCCGCGTATCGAGTGGGTGGCCGGAAAGCTCGGCATGACGCGTCGCTCGTTACAACGCCGCCTTGCATTGCGCGGAACGAGCTTCGTCGAGCTGACGGAGGCGACCCTGCTGAGGCGCGCGAAAACCCTGCTGCGCGAGGGCCAAACCGCGATCACCGACATCGCGCTCGAGCTCGGCTACCGCGACCCTGCGCATTTCACGCGCGCGTTCCGGCGCTGGACCGGCGTCGCGCCGAGCGCGTACAGGGCAGGGTGCATGGCTGAGATGTGAGCGTGTGGCCGCTTACTGCAACGCGTCGCTGAGCACGAACGGGCGATGCTGATAGATGACGTCCGACACGAGCCAACTGTCGCCCGTCCTCGTCATCTTGAGATCGATGATCCTGTCCTCGCCCATGTTCTTGAAGATGGCGCGCCCGGTTGCGATGTCTTCGTCGGTATCGACGACCTCGAGGCTGAGATCGCGCGTCTCGCAGTCCTGCCCGTCGACCAGGATGTCGAAGCCGAGGTCGCCCGATTCCATCGCTTTCGTGAAATCCGCCGCAAGCCCCGGCGTGAAGTAGGTCTTGGCGATGACGGAGATGTCGTACGGCGCGCCTTGGCCGTCTCCGCCGCACATCGCATCCACCTGCCCGAAGATTTCGTCGAGCACCACCTCGGCGTCGCTGCCGCCGGCGAGAGCGGTAGGGGAGCAAATTCCGCATAGGGCTGCGATGGCGACAAGACGGAGCCGGTGTCCGAATAGCCTGACCTTCATCCGTGTCCCCTCATGCCTTGAAGCGTGGGTCTGATTGTCCCAGAAGACGTGAGCGGTGAGACATTGGCAAGTGCCGCAGGGAGCTGCGCGCGGCCTAAAGCTCGAGCGAGCGGCGTACCTCGAACACTTCCATGATCCGCGCGCCGCGATGCGGGCCGTCGCAGACGAACGTCCACTGTCCCTCCGTGAAGGTGTCGCACATCTTCACGCCCTTGATCAGGATCCAGTGCCCTTCCTTGCCCTTGTGAATGGCCAGGATGTAATGCGCCCATGCGCTGCGCGGCTTCTGCATCCACGTCCACACCGTGGGCCGTTTCTTGCGCTCGAGGTGCATGAAGGTTTCCTTGAGCGTCATCTCGTAGCCGTAGACGGCGAGGGCTGCTTCCACTTCGTCCGCATAGGTGCCCTTGACGCGATACCGCAGATCCGGCGGCAGCTTCCGGTAGGCGTTGACGGCCGCCTCGACCTTGCTGATCGGGTAGCCCGTAATGGCGGACAGCACATAGGGCCCGCAGAACGCCACGCGCCCCGTATCGTTCAGGGCGTCGTTGAGCGAGGAGGTCGTGCGATCGGCAATGAAGGTGGGATCGGCCATCGGACAGGTTCGGGAAAATCGACGCGTTAATGAAATCTTACCCGAAAGGGTTACCGAAAGGTTAACGGCCTGGGGATGCGCGAAGCTGAAGCGAGGCAACAACGTCTTGGCGCTGCCAAGCGCCGCTTGGACGAGGGCCAGGCCGGCGCCGTGCGCCGGCCAAACGGGGGCGCGAGCAAAGAATCGGCTGCTTCAGCAGCCCGGGAGCAAGGCGACCCGGGCCAAATGGCCCGCCCCCATCTTGGCGGAGCCAGGCTTCGCTTGGACGCGCCAGCGCGCCTCTCGGGCGCGTGAGCGAAAAAACTAACTCCAGCGTCGGTTCGACCACATCCACTGCTCGGGCGCGTCCCGCACCCACAGCTCGAACTGTTTTTGCATCTCCGTCATGATCCAGCGCACGTCTTCGCTGATATTCTTCGTGCGCGGGACGCGCAGCTCCATGATCTCGATCTCGAAACGGCTCGACGTGCCGACCCGCTTGCAGCGCGACAGCCAGATGCGGCTGCCGACGCGCCGGGCGATCATCGCGCCGATCGCCTGCGTCTTGGCGTCCTTGCCGAAGAACGGCACCGGGATGCCGTTGTTGTCATAGAGGTCGCAAACGAGGCCGAGCCGTCCGCCGCGGCGCACGAAGTCGGTAAGGATCCGTGCTGTCCTCTGGTCGTCTCCATGATCGCCCTCGACCCGGCCGCGTCCGAACAGGCCGCCCGGATAGAGGCCGCGGCGCTGATGCCGCAGGTAGCGGTCAACGTAGGGATTGTTCACCGAGCGATAGACCGCGGCCGGATTGGCCTTCGCTTCCACGAACGGCCAGACGGAGAGCTCCCAGTTCCCCATGTGCAGCGAAACCCCGATCGCCGGCCCGAGCTTGTTCTTGTAGCGGCCGAACAGGCGCTCGGAGACGATGGTGATGCGGCCGGGATCCTTGATCAGCCGGTCGATCTGCATGGTCTCCGCCATCACCCGGCCGAGGTTCTCCCAGTGCGCCATGCAGATCGCGTGGCGCTCGGCGTCCGTCTTCTCGGGGAAGGCGATTGCGAGGTTCGCCAGCGCACGCTTATGGCGCTTCGGATTGATCAGCGGGGCCAGCACCCGCCAGGCCTTGGCCGATACGCTTGCAGCGCCTTCCAGCGGAAAAAGCCGGACGAGGCCGACGATGGCGCGAAGCGCGCCGTATTCGAGACGGAACTGCAGATCGCGCAGGCGGCTGACGTGGGGTGTGCTCATCAGGGTCCGGGGCAACGGCTCGGAGGCGAGCCGGGTTAGGGGAAGAGGTGCGCGTGGGGTAGGCCTGCGCGAATGTACTCCGGCACATGCCAAGGCGAGGGGAGGCGCGTCAAGCGGCGGAATGGCGGGCCCGGCCGCTGGCGCGCTCCGCGATGCGCCGGGCGCCATCGGGGTGGAGAAGATCGGCGTCTGCGCTGGCCGGAGCGAGGCCTTCCCGCACGGCGGTCCGCCGAAGCGGCCCGAGCGTCTTGAGGGCAACGAGCCCAAGCCCCCGCGCCAGATGAACGGGGACGAGTGTGGAGACGAGCGAGCGGTTGAGGACATCGACGGTCGCAATGCGCGACGTCACGTCGATGCGCCGCCGTGCGCTGTAGGCGTCGAGCACGGCGCCGCTGCCGATGTCCGTACCCGCCGCGCGGGCATCCGCCACGCAATCCGCAAGCGTCGCCGCGTCCCGAAGGCCGAGATTGAGCCCCTGGGCTCCGATCGGCGGGATGACGTGCCCGGCTTCCCCGACGAGCGCCACGCGGTTCCGCCCGAAGACCTCGGCCGTAAGCCCGGAGAGCGGAAACACGGTCCGCGGTTTGATCTCTCCCACGGGACCGAGAAGCCCCGTCAGGCGCTCTTCGAGCACGGCGCGGAAGGCCTTCTCGTCGAGCGCGGCAAGGCGCTGGGCTTCGTCCGGCCGCTCGACCCACACGAGGCTCGAAGCGAGCCCGCGAAGCGGGACGGTCGTGAAGGGGCCTGCAGGCCTGTGAAATTCGGTCGAGAGATTGCGGTGCGGTCGGCCATGCTCGAAGGAGGTGGCGAGCGCGGACTGGGCGTACGTCCAGCTGCGCGTCCCGAGTCCTGCGGCCTCGCGGCAGAGGGAGCCACGGCCGTCCGCGCCAACGACGAGAGCCGCCGTAAAGGTCTCGCCCTCGGCCGTTGTAAGCGTTGCGGCGGCAGGGTCGAGCGTGAGGCTGCGCACCCCTGCCGTGGAATGGAGCCGAACGCGGCTGCCCTCGCGGCCTGCGGCCTCGAGGAGCCCTGCGGTGAGCGCGCTGTTGGGGACGTTCCATCCGAAGGCGTCGAGCCCCACCTCGGCCGCGCTGAACACGACCTCGGGCGCGCGCAGCAGCCCGCCCGTGTCATCAAGGATTCGGATCCCTGCGATCGGCGCGCTTGCCGGCGCGATCGACTCCCAGGCGTCGAGGTTCTTGAGAAGCGCGATGGATCCTGAAAAGAGCGCGGCGGTCCGGTTGTCCGGGGCGCCGCCGTGCGCCGAATGGGGAGGCGCGGCCAGCAACACGTCGCATCCGGCCGCCCCGAGAGCGAGCGCGGCGGCCAATCCGGCTGGACCCCCACCGACAACGGCAGCTGTGAAGTGCGTTTTCAAGATGACCCCTTTCGGCTGAAGGCTCGCACAGCCTTCGCTGCACCGCAACGGGGCGGAAGCGGCCGAACGCCTCAAATAAACCAGCAGAATTAGAACGGAAATAGTCAGTCATAATGTCACAAAACTGACATCTACTTTTTGAGCTGCGACAGCCGGAAGCAGTGCTCGTGGCCGACGCGTCACGAATAACAGTATCAAATCTGTCATAATGGCTTTTGACGTTTACGAGCCGACTTGCGATGAGCTTATCTGCCGGTGACCACGGTGGTCGGAGCAGTCGGTGTGTCTTGCGTCTGTTCGGCTCTGCTGAGTGGTGAAGGGGTCAATGTCCTGTCTATGCGCCGAGGCGCGGCAGGGTGAAAACGACGAGAGGAATTTTTCATGACCGGGGGTTTCATGACGTCGGCCGGACGGCTGTCGCTCTTCGCAGCGGCCAGCCTTCTGATGCTGGGGGGCACGTCTGCCGGCGCCGCCGACCTGGGTGGCAACTGCTGTGCCGATCTCGAAGAGCGGATTGCCGAGCTTGAGGCCACGACGGCCCGCAAGGGCAATCGCAAGGTCAAGCTCGAGGTTTCCGGCCAGGTCAACCAGGCCGTGCTGTTCTGGGATGATGGCGTTGAAAGCAACGTCGGAGTCTACACCAACGACGCTGCGCGGACGCGCTTCCGCTTCCGCGGCGACGCCAAGATCAACGACGAGTGGAAGGCCGGCTACCTGCTCGAGATCGGCGTTCGCAGCGCCAACTCGAAGCGCTTTACTCAGGACGACCCCAACGGCGTCACGGACAGCTTCGACCTGCGTCACTCGACCTGGTACATCGACAGCAAGCGCCTCGGTCGCGTGTGGGTAGGCCTCACGGGTGGTGCTGCTGAAAGCATCACCGAAATCAACGTGGCTGGCACGGGCGACGTCGCCAAGTTCTCGGACGCCGAGGACATGGGTGGCGACCTGATCCTGATCAACCCGGACGGGACGCGGTCTGGCAACTCCATTCGCCGCCTGATCCGCAACGGCAGCGGCAACCAGCCGGGTGAAGGACGTCGTTATAACCTCGTGCGCTACGATACCCCGGAGATCTTCGGGTTCACGGGCACCGCGAGCTGGGGCGCCGACGACACCTGGGAAGTGGGCCTGCGCTACAAGGGCGAGTTCGGCGGCTTCAAGATGGCGGCCGGTATTGCTTACGGTGAATCGTCCGACGAAGTCACCAGCAACATGGGCTTCGAATGCCACTCGACGGTTGTGAGCCAGAGCTGCAGCCAGCTCGGCGGTTCTGTCAGCGTTATGCACGTGGCGTCGGGCCTCTACGCGAACTTCGGTGCGGGCTACTCTGAGGACGACCGGATCCAGTTCACCCACGCGGACGGCGCGAATGCCGACGACCGTCACGAGTTCTGGGCTCTGGAAGCCGGTATCCAGCAGAAGTGGACCCCGCTCGGCAAGACGACCGTCTTCGGTCAGTACTACAGCCACGACGGCGGCGCGTCTCTGCGTAACCTCAACGGCTCCAACATCTCCAACTCGAGCCTCGATATCTACTCGATCGGCTTGATGCAGGAGCTGGATGCAGCCGCCATGAAGCTCTACGCGATCTACCGTCACGTCGATGCCGAGGCGACGAACGCCGCTGGCGCTCATACCGACTTCAAGGACGTCGACATGTTCATGACGGGCGCCGTCATTCGCTTCTAAGCGCGCTTGAGACGTCGTCTCAATGGGAAGGGGTCGCCTCGGGGCGGCCCCTTTTCATTCAGGGACGGCCAGAGGACTGAGGACTGAGGACTGTGGACAACGGGTCGCGCGCATTGTGCACTGCAATATGCGGATCATGCCCGCTCGGCGTTGAGAAAAAGTGGCGATTTCAAGCCCCTAAAGCGGAGAGGTGGCGGCGAAATCCGGGTCCTGAACGCCTGTGACGCCCTGGCCACATTGCAGAGCAACCACACCCCCGAGGGGAAACGTTCACCGCCCCTTAACGATGCGCGAACATTCTTGTAACCAGCTCGGGGAAGCTTCATCTTCGCGAGTCAGCGGGAGCCTGTCGGGTAGGAAAATGAGTCGGATTGGGTACATCGGAATGGGATTGGCGCTGGCCATCGCCAGCACCTCTGCCTTCGCCTTCCAGGAGGAAGGTGGGGCGGCCTCCGTCGCGCCCGCGCCGGACGTCAAGGCTGCGCCAAGCGAGCCGGGCCTGGATTTTTCCGCTCCCCCCGCGGTCGACAGCTCGAGCACCGGGACAGAGGTGCGCATCCCGGGCCTCGGTCGGCTTGGCGTGCTTCCCAAAATGGATTTCGGCCTTGAGCTGCTGTATGGCGCCAATGAGGTCAAGAAGCGCGAGCAGGAAATTCCGGGCGAGGATCTCACGATCCGCGGCACCGTTAAGCATAACTTTTAGACCATGATCGCTTCAGGCCCTATCAGCCTGAAGCGTGAAACATAGGTCTCACGAAAGAGATAGAGCGTGATCTCGATTCAATCGAGGCTGATCACGGTCTAGACCCCGCCGCGCGGCGGGCGGGCGCAGCCGAAGCTGTGTTCGATCCGGGTTCGAGCCTCTCGCCGGCGCTGGGTTGATGTGTCGCGCACGCTCGTCACAGCGCTATCAAGTCCACGCGATCTAGAGTGCTTCCGGAAAAGTGGGAACCGGTTTTCCGGTAAGAAGCACGATAAAGCAAAAACTGAGAGCCGTTCTGCGATTCCACTAAAACCAGAACGGCTCTAGACCATCATCGCTCCGGATTCTATCAGGTCCGATGCGTGACGCATCGGTCTCGATCAGGCGTCCGAGCGCGGCCGCGCGCTGTGCTTGCCCCACCCATCCCACGCGTGCTGCACTCAAACGAACAGTCATCTCCGCTCGAAAGGCTCGGTCATGCGCATTGCCGTCGTTGGCTCTGGATACGTTGGTCTCGTTTCCGGAGCGTGCCTTGCAGATTTCGGCCACGAAGTGGTCTGCATCGACAGCGACGTGCGCAAGATCGAGGCCCTCAAAGAGGGCGTGATCCCGATCTACGAGCCGGGCCTCGACGAGATCGTGCTCAAGAACGTCAAGGCGGGCCGTTTGCAGTTCAGCACCGGCCTGGAAGAGCCGGTGAGCGAGGCGGAGGCCGTGTTCATCGCGGTCGGCACGCCTTCGCGGCGCGGCGACGGGCACGCGGACCTCAGCTACGTCTACGACGTGGCGCGCAAGCTTGCGCACGTCGTGCGTGGGTTCACTGTCGTGATCACCAAGTCGACCGTGCCCGTCGGCACCGGCGACGAGGTCGAGCGCATCATCCGTGAGGAAAATCCGAACGCGGACGTGGCGGTGGTTTCGAACCCCGAGTTCCTGCGCGAGGGTGCGGCCATCGAGGACTTCAAGCGTCCCGACCGCATCGTCGTCGGCGTCGAGGACGAACGCGCGCGCGCCGTCATGACCGAGGTTTATCGCCCGCTCTACTTGAACAAGGCGCCGCTCGTCTTCACCACGCGCCGCACGTCAGAGCTCATCAAGTACGCGGCCAACGCCTTCCTCGCCATGAAGATCACCTTCATCAACGAAATCGCCGATCTTTGCGAGACGGTGGGTGCCAACGTCCAGGATGTGGCTCACGGGATCGGTCTCGACAAGCGCATCGGCGGCAAGTTCCTTCATGCCGGCCCCGGCTACGGCGGCTCGTGCTTCCCGAAGGATACGCTGGCCCTCGTCAAGACCGCGCAGGATTACGCGAGCCCGCTGCGCCTCGTCGAGACGACGGTTGCGGTCAACGATCAGAGAAAGCGCGCCATGGCCCGCAAGGTCGCCCGCGCCATCGGGACCGATGTCCGCGGGAAGACGGTGGCCCTGCTGGGCCTGACCTTCAAGCCGAACACGGACGATATGCGCGACGCGCCCTCGATCGCGATCGTGCAGGGGCTGCAGGATGGCGGCGCGAGAATCCGGGCTTTCGATCCCGAGGGAATGGAAGCAGCGCGGGCATATATGTCGGACGTCACCTTTGCGGACGATCCCTATGCGGCCGCTGAAGGTGCCGATGCGCTGGTCATCGTCACCGAGTGGGACGTCTTCCGTGCGCTGGATTTCCGCCGCTTGAACGGAATCATGAAGAGCCCTCTTCTGGTCGATCTGCGCAACGTCTACCGGCGCGATCTTATTGCAGCGCACGGTTTCCGCTATGTGAGCGTCGGACGCCCGACGGAAGACATCGCGGTGGGGCTCAGCGCGGTGGCCGAATAGGAGGCAGATGCCCCGAATCATGGGGGAGATGTGCGAATTTTGCGACGTATCCGGACGGTTATATGGTAAATATAGGAATTTATTAGAAATTTGCGAGCTAGTCTGCCCCGGCTATCGACTGGGGGACGATTTTCATGTTTCACGCTCGTCTTATGGCACGGCCTGCCGACGTGATTCGGCAAGTTTTTGTGCGCCGCGAGACATGTCTGGTCGTAGCGACAGCGCTGGCTTATGCGCTTGCGGTCTACACGGCTGTGAGCCTGACCCGGAACGCCGCGAGCGTGGCCGCGATCTGGCCCGCCAACGGGATCCTGCTCGCAGGACTTCTGAGCGCCGTCACGTGGACGAGCCGGAGAGCCCTGATCGCAGCCGCCCTGCCCGCCGGCACGGCGGCTTTTCTCCTGAATGGGGACCCCTGGTCCGTCGCGTTGGCCTTTCCCGTCATCAACGTGACGGAAGCGCTGCTCGCCTTTGCGCTCCTGCGCTACGCCTGCGGACGTCGCATCGTCTTCACGCGGATCTGGACGGTCGCCTGCTTCGCCGCCATTTGCATGTTCGTCCCCATTCTTCCGGCGGCCGCCGGGGCGATGCTGTCGACCAGGACGTTCGGCGTGGATTGGACGGCAGCGCTGACGACCTGGTACCTCTCCGACAGCCTCGGGCTGCTCGTTCTGACACCTGCCATCATGCTGGCCCGCCACACGAGCGGCAAGTCGGAGCGCGGCCCCTCCACGGAACCTGTCGTGCGCCATGTCGTGCTCCTGCTCGCGGCAACCGTCGTCGTGTTCTCGCAATCGTCCGTTCCGCTCCTTTTCCTGCTTATTCCCGTTTCCGTGCTCATTGCCTTCCGGCTCGGATCGCGGTACGCGGCCATGGCAACGCTGTGGCTCACGGCGGTTTCGCTGATCGCGACCTATCAAGGCTGGGGCCCGGTCGCGATGATGGAGGATCTGGAAACCCGCATCTGGGTCGTTCAGCTCTTCTGCCTTGTGACCTTGCTCACCTCCCTGGCGGTTGCAGCCGAGCTCGCCGAGCGCGAGCAACTGCGCCGCGAGCTGGAGCGGATGTCCGCGCTGGCCTCCGCCCGGCGCCTGCAACTCGACACTGCGCTCGATGCCATGTCGCAAGGCGTGTGCCTGTTCGACAGTTCCGGGCGGATCAGCGTCCGCAACAGCCGCTTCCTCGAGATCTACGGCCTCGCCGAGGATGCCGTGCCGCCGGGAACGCCGCTCTCGGCCTTGAAGGAGGCCTGCATGCTGTCGGGCGCCGTGCCGGAGCGGGATATCGTGGCGGCCGACATCATCGCCAACAACGACGTGGAGCAGGAGCTTCTGAACGGGCGGTACATCCGCATCGGCCAGCGGGTTCTCTCCGATGGCGGCGTGATCTGCACCTACACGGACTTCACGACCGAGAAGCGGGCGGAGGACGAGCTCCTCCACCGCACCCTGCACGATCTCCTCACCGGCCTTCCGAACAGGTCGCTGCTCGTGAACCGGATAGATCGGGCGATCGAGGCGAGCCGGGACGGCAAGTCGACGGCGGTGATGCTGCTCGACATCGACTACTTCAAGTCGGTCAACGATAACCACGGCCATGCGGCGGGCGATGCGCTGCTCAAGGTCGTTGCCGAGCGCCTGCGTGCCGCGGTGCGCGCAACCGACACCGTCGCGCGCCTCGGCGGCGACGAGTTCGCCGTCCTCTTGGAGGATGACGAGAACGGCTGCGACGTGGTCGCCGTCGCGTGGCGCATCATCGAGACCATTGCGCGCCCGATCGTGATCGAAGGGCGCCCGATGCGCATGGGTGTCAGCATTGGGATCGCGAAACCGCCCGTCGACGGCGCATCGACGGACGAGATCTTGAAGGCGGCCGACATTGCCCTCTACAAGGCCAAGCGCAACGGTCGCGGAAAGTTTGCGTTTTTCGACGCTGCCGAAGATGCCGGCGCCTGTTCTGCGCGCCGCCTGGAGAGCGAGCTGCGCCGCGCACTCGATGAGAAGGAATTCCGCGTCGTCTATCAGCCGATCGTGTCCGGAGCCTCAGGCGAGATCGCGGCGTGCGAAGCGCTCGTCCGCTGGCAGCATCCCGAGCTCGGCGTGATTTCTCCGGCTGAGTTCGTCCCTCTCGCCGAGCGCAACGGCCTGATCGTCGGGATCGGCGATTGGGTGCTGGAGCAGGCTTGCCGGGATGCCATGCGCATGCCGCCCGACGTGAAGGTGTCCGTCAACCTGTCCCGCGTGCAGATCTCGGATTGCAATTTCGTGAGCCGCGTGGCCGAGACGCTGGCACGGACGGGGCTTGAGCCGCAGCGTCTCGAGCTTGAGATTACCGAGACTGCGATCATCGACAACGAGGCGAATGCGCTGCGCGTGCTCGATGAGCTGACGCAGCTCGGCGTCTCGGTGGCGCTCGACGACTTCGGCGTGGGTCAGTCCGCCTTCAGCTGCCTGCGGGAGCTTCCGATCAGCCGCATCAAGATCGACAGGTCCTTCATCGACGATCTGGCGACCGATCCGAAGGCCCGCTCGATCTTCGTCGCACTCGCGACGCTGGCCCGCTCGCTCGGGATGAAGACGACCGCCGAGGGCATCGAAACGGAGCAGCAGAGGGTCATCGCCGCGTTTGCGGGCTGCGATCATCTGCAAGGCTATCTTCTCGGCCGCCCGGAAGAGATCGAGAGCCTCTCGTTCGACACGCCGGCGCGGATCGAGAGCGGAAAGATGGCCGGCTGAGGATCGGAGCCCGCGCGGACGCGCCTCTCATCCCGGCGGCCGGAACGCCGGACAGAGGTTCGCGTCGGTCTCGAGGCGCGCGCCGCCGATCAGATCGATGCAGTAGGGGATCGCCGGGAAGACGGCGAGCATGCAGAGCCGGATTGATTGCGGCTTGCCGGGCAGGTTGACGATCAACGCTGTCCCGCGGATGCCGGCGGTCTGGCGCGACAGGATCGCGGTCGGCACCTGCGCGAGGCTTTTTTCCCGCATCAGCTCTCCGAAGCCCGGGAGCATTTTTTCGCAGACCGCTTCCGTTGCCTCGGGGGTGACGTCGCGCGGCGACGGGCCCGTACCCCCCGTCGTGAAGATGAGGCTGCATCCTTGCCCGTCGGCAAGGTCCTGGAGCGTCTGCGAGACCAGCGCGGCGTCGTCCGGCACCAGGCGCCGAACGGCCTCCCAGGGAGAGGTCAGGATCTCGCCGAGCACGTCGGCAATGGCCGGGCCGCCCTTGTCTTCATAGGTCCCCGCGCTCGCACGGTCGGAAACCGTCACCACGCCAATCTTCGCGGTCATGCCTCTCTGATCCTCGTTCTTGTCGCGTCCCGGGATTTGTCCATCGCATTTTTGAGCCGGACAATCTACACGAAGGGGCGCCCCGCCGTTCAACCGATCCGATCGCCACCTCTCGATGAGCCAGGACCTTTTCATCGTACTTGCGCTGCTTTTCGCGGCCGTCGTTCTGTTCGTCCGCAACAGGCCGCGGATGGACGTCGTCGCACTCATCATGATGACCGCCCTGCCGCTCACCGGCGTGATCGGAGTTCAGGATGCGCTGGCGGGCTTCGCCGACCCCAACATCGTGCTCATCGCCGCCCTGTTCGTGATCGGAGACAGCCTCGTTCGCACGGGCGTGGCCCAGCGGCTCGGCGACTGGCTCGCGGCCCACGCCGGCGCGAGCGAGACGCGGCTCATTCCTCCGCTGATGGTCGTCGTTGCCGTCATCGGCTCCATCATGAGCTCGACCGCCGTCGTCGCGCTCTTCATTCCCGTCGTGCTGCGCATCGCTCAGCGCTCCGGCATCAGCGTGCGCCGGCTCATGATGCCGCTCTCGGTCGCGGCTCTGATCAGCGGTATGATGACCCTCGTCGCCACGGCGCCCAACCTGATCGTCAACGGCGAGTTGGTGCGCCGCGGCTTCGAAGGATTCCATTTCTTCAGCTTCGCCCCCTTCGGCGTCCCGCTGCTGGCGTGCGCGGTGGGCTACATGCTGCTCGCGCGCCAGTGGCTGGCGCCCGACATGCCGCCTGCCGTCGCTGCCTCCGCTGCGCGGCCGCGCCTTGCAGACTGGATCGAGGAGTACGGGCTTGCGGAGCGGGAGCACCGCCTGCGCGTCACGGCCGGCTCGCCTCTGGTGGGAAAGACGCTTGAAGAACTGGATCTCCGAAGCACGGCCGGAACGAACATCATCGCGATCGAGCGGAACGGCCGCTTTTCCCGCCGTGTGCTGCAGCCGGTGGCGACGACGGAGCTGCGCGCCGGCGACGTGCTCTTCCTCGATCTCTTCACGTCTCTGGTCGACGTCGAGGACGTGAGACGCCGCTTCGATCTCGAGCGGCTGCCGATGACGGGCTCATACTTCCTCGACCGCTCCCAGGAGCTCGGCATGATCGAAGTCATGATCCCGGCATCGTCGAAGCTGGTCGGCCAGTCGGTGGTGTCCGCGAGGTTCCGCTCGGAGTTCGATCTGACGGCGATCGGCCTGCGGCGCGGCGGCGTTCCCCGCTCCGGCAGCATCCGCAACGAGGCACTGGAGGTCGGCGACACCCTTTTGCTCATCGGCCCGTGGCGTGCGATCGGTCGCCTCGGATCGCACTGGAACACCGTGATCGCGCTGAGTTTGCCCGCCGATCTCGACGATGTCGTGCCCGCGCCGGCCCGCGCGCCTCATGCGCTTGCGGTCCTCGCGCTGGTGGTTGCGCTGATGGTGACGGGGGTGGTCCCCAACGTCATCGCGGCCCTCGTCGGCTGCCTCCTTCTCGGTCTGTTGGGCTGTATTGATACCGACGGCGCGTATCGGTCGATCCACTGGCAGACGCTGGTGCTGATCGTCGGCATGATGCCGTTCGCGGTCGCGCTTCAGAAAACCGGCGGCATCGACATGGCGGCGGCCGCCCTGGTCGAGACGCTGGGAACGGTGGGCATTCATGCGATGCTGGCGGGCCTGTTCGCGCTGACGGCCGTGCTCGGCCTTTTCATCTCCAACACCGCGACGGCGGTTCTGATGGCGCCCGTAGCCCTGGCCGTGGCGGAGGAGTTGGGACGCTCGCCGTATCCCTTTGCGATGATCGTGGCGCTCGCCGCCTCTGCCGCGTTCATGACGCCGGTGTCGTCGCCGGTCAACACGCTGGTCGTAGGGCCCGGCAACTACACCTTCCGCGATTTCGTGCGGGTCGGCGTGCCGTTCGCGGCCATTGCGATGGCGGTCAGCGTCGTCCTGGTTCCATGGGTTCTGCCGCCGTAGGCCAGCACCTCAGCTGGCGTACGACATGCTAACGGATCGTTAAGGCATCCGAGAGCGCTCACAAGAGTGTTGTATAATTGTTAAAGGACGCAGCTCCACGCTGAGGGATGGAAGTCGCCCTCGTCGTGGAGCCTCGGCATGCGTCCGCCCCGTTCCTTTCTCCGCAATGAGAAGGGAAGCATCGCCATCATCTTTTCGCTCGTGCTGCTCGTGCTCGTGGTCTCGATCGGTGTCGCGGTGGATTATGGGCGGCAGATGTCGGCGCACACGGCCATGCAGCAGGCGCTCGATGCGGCGGTGCTCGCGGGGGTGAAGCTTTCGCCGGAGCGGCAGACCTCCGTCGCAACGAAGATGTTCGAGGCGGAGCTCGACGGAGCGAACGTCCAGAACCCCTCCGTCAGCTTTTCGCGCGAAGGCGAGGACAGGCTGGCGGGCCACGCGGAGGGCGAGATCAGGACGACGCTGACGGCCGTCCTCGGCATCAAGACCCTGAAGATCGCCACGACATCCGTCGCCGAGACGAGCAGCGAAGGCGCGGCGGTCTGCATCCTCGCGCTCTCGACGAACGCCTCCCAGCAGTTCCTGCTCAACAGCGGCGCGAAGGTCGACGCGCCGAACTGCGAAGTGCATGGAAAATCCACCGCTTCGCCTGCCGCGATCTTCAATGCCGGGACGAAATTGAACGCCGCTCGAATTTGCCTGGCCGGAAAGAACATCATCGACAACGGCGGCGGGTACACGAACTTGGAGAAGTCGTGCGCAGCGGAGGACGATCCCTTTGCGGGGCGGCTGCCGGTTCCGGCATCGAGCGCATGCAACCAAAGCAACGGCAACTACAACGGCGGAACCGTCACGCTCGCGCCGGGCGTGTATTGCGGCTGGTTCAATTTCAACAACGCGCCGACCGTCACGTTTCAGCCAGGCGTCTATGTCATCAAGAACGGCGGATGGAACGTCAACGGCGGCACGTGGCGCGGCGATGGCGTCACGTTCTACTACGCCGATACGTCCAGGATTCAGTTCAACAGCGCCGTCGACGTAACGTTCACGCCGCCCGCATCGGGCACGTATGCAAACATCATGATGTTCGAAGCGCCGAACTTGTCCCGCTCGCAGTTCGTGTTCAACGACGCAAAGGATATGAAGATGGACGGCCTCATCTATCTGCCGAGCAGGGACGTGACGTTCAATTCCGGCTCCAAGCTCGCCGCCAAGTCGTTCACGCTGGTGATCAACACGCTGATCCTCAACCAGACCAACTGGACGCTGGCGCCCTCGAAGTCGAGCATCTCGAGCGACGATGGAAACAAGTCCGCCCGTCTCGTCCGCTAGGCGGCAGCAGCGCGAGAATCGTACTCACCAGGTCAACATTTTCTGCCGCACCGGACCGGGTCACATGCTTGATTTAGAGCAAGCGCAGCGCGCGGGTCATGTTGCATCAAGGAATGACGCGATTTAGCATTCGTATCGTTGATAAGCAGGCTCTGCCTCACGAAGGGCAAATCGATTGAACCGGATGACGTGAAATAGCAGGCGTTCAGTCATGGAAAGCGAGCGCGGCCAGACAACAGACGGAGGGGAGCAAAATCCTCTCGTCGAACGTCGCGCGGAGCTTTCGGTTTTTTTCCTTCTCGCCGTCATCATCTGGCCCATCATCTCCGTCGCGTTGATCGGCGGCTACGGCTTCGTCGTGTGGATGTGGCAGATCGTGTTCGGTCCGCCGGGCCCGCCGGGATAGGAGCCGAACAATGGATCCCGGCAGGCGAAGCTTTTTTCTCGGGCGGCGGGCATCCCCGCCGCTGCGGCCGCCGTGGAGCACGGAAGCCTCCATCCTCTCGGCGTGCACCGGCTGCGGCGACTGCGCCGCCTCCTGCCCGAGCGGCATCATCGAGATGGGTGCGGGCAATTATCCGGAAATCCGACTCCAAAAGGCGGAATGCACGTTCTGCGGACGTTGCGCAGAGATCTGCCGCGCGGACGTGTTCGATCTCGGGCGCGCGCCTTTCCGGCACACGGTTGCGATCGACGATCGCTGCCTGTCGAAGACGGGGATCGAATGCCGGAGCTGCCAGGATGCCTGCCCCGAAGCGGCGATCCGGTTTCGCCCGCGTCTCGGTCGTCCCGCGGAGCCCGTGCTTCAAGCCGACGTGTGCACCGGTTGCGGAGCGTGCATCGCGCCGTGTCCTGTGGGCGCCATCCAGGTCGCCCTCAACGAGCCGGAGGCCGCCCATGCGTGAACCCGATCGCGGCGCAGTCCTGCATATTTCGAGCGCGGTGATCCGCTGCCTCCCCGCTGCGGTCGAGACCGTGCGCGAATGCATCGAAGCGCTCGACATGGCCGAGGTCGTCCATGTCGAGGGCAACAAGCTCATCGTCATCATCGAAGGACCGAGCAGCGGCATGGTCGGAGACTGCCTGGCGCAGATTTCTGCGGCCGACGGCGTGGTCTCGGCGGCCATGGTCTACGAGCAGGTCGAGCCGGCCGAAAGTGCGGGAGAAGAAGCATGACCCTGACGCGTCGCGATATGATCAAGGCCCACGCGGCGGGCGTAGCGGCTGCCGCAGCGGGCATCACCCTGCCGGCCGCGGCCCAGCAGGTAACCGGCGGCGCGGAGGCGCTCAAGATCAAATGGTCCAAGGCGCCGTGCCGCTTTTGTGGAACGGGCTGCGGCGTGATGGTCGGTGTGCGCGACGGTCACGTCGTCGCCACACACGGCGACACGCAGGCCGAGGTCAACCGCGGCCTCAACTGCATCAAGGGCTACTTCCTCTCCAAGATCATGTACGGCAAGGACCGGCTCACGCAGCCGCTCCTCCGTAAGCGAAATGGACACTACGCCAAGGACGGCGAGTTCGAGCCGGTCTCCTGGGACGAGGCGTTCGACGTGATGGCCGAGCACGCCAAGCGCGTCCTGCGTGAGAAAGGGCCCGAGGCCGTCGGCATGTTCGGCTCCGGCCAGTGGACCATTTGGGAAGGATACGCGGCGTCGAAGCTGATGCGCGCCGGGTTCCGCTCGAACAACCTCGATCCGAATGCACGCCATTGCATGGCGTCGGCCGCTTACGGCTTCATGCGGACCTTCGGCATGGACGAGCCGATGGGCTGCTACGACGACTTCGAGCACGCGGACGCTTTCGTGCTCTGGGGCTCGAACATGGCCGAAATGCATCCCATCCTGTGGACGCGCGTATCGGACCGGAGGCTTGCCCACGAGCACGTCCGCATCGCCTCGCTCCAGACCTTCACGAACCGCAGCTCGGATCTCGCCGATATCCCGATCGTCTTCCGGCCGGGAACGGACTTGGCGATCCTCAACTACATCGCCAACCACATCATCACGACGGGACGCGTCAACGAAGCGTTCGTGAAGGACCACACGGCGTTCTTCAAGGGGCGGACCGACATCGGCTACGGCCTGCGGCCCGAGCATCCCTTGCAGGTCGCGGCGACCGGCGCGGCGAACGCAACCGACATGGAGCCGTCCTCGTTCGAAGCCTTCGCAGAGCTCGTGTCGGACTACACCCTGGACAAGGTGGCGAAGCTCTCCGGCGTGGAGCCGGACCTGCTGAAGGAGCTGGCGGAGCTTTACGCGGATCCCGAGCGCAAGGTCATGTCGCTCTGGACGATGGGCGTCAACCAGCACGTGCGCGGCGTGTGGGTCAATCAGATGATCTAC
>ERZ869909.1433-NODE-1433-length-19321-cov-6.558927_pt1 | contig 19321 bp, 22 predicted proteins | sample MGYA00520892_ERZ869909 | MGnify/ENA primary metagenome ERZ869909 (study PRJEB32215, sample SAMEA104723947) | bioreactor metagenome | biome: bioreactor; feature: anaerobic bioreactor; material: water | place: China | collected 2015-03-12 ...
GCCGGTAATGGAGACAAATGCATTTGGCAGAGCGATAGCCCTGCGAACGGCCTGTTCTAGCTTCAGATGATCACGGGAAACATAGGTGACTGTCGGCTGACCGCCGGGCTTGAAGACAGTGGCAACATTAACTTTGCTCATCTTTTCCTCCCGACGCCTCCCGTGCCTCCCGACGCCTCCCGTGCCTCCCGACGCCTCCCGTGCCTCCCGACGCCTCCCGACGCCTCCCGACGCCTCCCGTGCCTCCCGACGCCTCCCGACGCCTCCCGACGCCTCCCGACGCCTCCCGACGCCTCCCGTGCCTCCCGACGCCTCCCGTGCCTCCCGTGCCTCCCGACAAATTGGGCGGATGGCTGAGAATTTGTCAATTAACGATCTGTCCGCTGCCAATACCCCTTCCACTGTCTAGACACCGGATGCGCCATGGCGAGGCTGATTGCTTTGCCGGTCATTGCGCCGTTGCTCAGTTCCCGGTGATCTTCAACCCATGCCGCGTGCGCGGCGTACTGGGAGAGGTAGCGAGCCGAGACGTGGTGATGCTGACCGGCATCTACGCGGTTCGGCGTGCTGGAAACGTTCAAGTGCGGCAAGACAAGTGGGGGCGCACTAGGAACCTTTGTTTCGGCTGACGGCGCGAGAATTCAACTCCGGCTGGCCGACGGCCTCCTGAGGGCTCGCGCCCTCTATGCCTGTGAGTTCAACGCTATTGCCTTTCCGGTTCTTGACGCTCGGCAGATCGGCGTAGGTCAGGCCACTGGGATTTACCATGAGGCCGTCCACGCCCGGTATCGTGGCCTCGAAGATGATGTCAGGAATCGGCTTGTCGCTCATGCGAATTTGCTCCTCGAATGCAGCGATGCCGATCTAGTGAGGCAAGAAATCCTTCACTCAATTTCTTCGAGCCTGCACGAGGTACGCCGTCAGCTTCCGGCCATCTCGCTTGACCGTCTGACGTTTCGTCAGCTTTCCCAATTCCCGGCCGATGCGGCACCAGGTTAGAGCCGTCCAGCCCTCCCGCTCCGCAAGCTCTGCGTAGGCCCGCGCTAGCTCCTCCCGCACGATCCACTTTCCGATCGCATCGGGGCATTGCTCCCGGATGAGCGCCAGCAACGCTCGCGCCTGGATAGCGGCCGGTGTTAGGGGCGTGGGATAGAGCCGATAGATTCGGGCCGGCTTCCGGGCCTTGGTTTTGGGCCAGGGGTTCGGGGCAGGTGTTTGGGCCACCACTGCGGGGCAGGGGGGCGGTGCAGGAGATCGGGCTAGGGTTGTGAGGCGGCTGAGCATGGCTCAAGTCTATCTGCTTCGGCCTATTTCCGCGAGCGCCGAGCGCTCTTGCGATCCGCCTCGATGAACTGCAGGCAGGCCAATTCAATCACGTTGCTGAGGCTGCGCCGGTCACGCGCGGCAATCGCCTCCAGGGCCTCTCTGAGCTCCGGAGCGAGTCGCATCGTGAATTGCGGTGTCTTTCCCATAAACCAATTGTCTTACAGGCACAGACAAAAATCAAGTCCGCCTATTGACGTGTGTAAGTAAGGGTCTTACACTCAAGTTGCAACTTCTTGCGCATTGCAGGAACGAAGCGGCCCGGACGCGGTGCGCTAACACCGGCCGGGCCTTGATCCTCCCCATCTTGACCATGGAGAAGACCATGAATCCATCTACACCCAACGGCCGGTTGCTTGCAATCGCGGCCGGCGCGGGGTTCGCCTATGGCGGGCTTCGCATCATCCTCGGGGACGCTCTGACGGACCCGAGCCAATGGACCACTGCAACGCAGCTAACCGTGTTGATGGTCGTCGGCACCATCGCGGCTGGGCATCTCATGCGGGACGCATGGACAGCCAGACATCGGGCCGCCGCCGCGGGCTTCCTCGTGTTGTTCCTCGCGGGCACCGGCCTTGTTGTTTTCAACTCGGTCGGTCGACAGGCTGAAAGCACGATGCTGACCGAAGCACAGGCCGATTACGCAGCCGATGAGCGAGCGCGCATCAAGCCGCTCTTAGGTCAGGCCGAAGCCATGCTCTTGAGCACGGCGAAACGCCTTCAAGCCGATTGTGTCGACGGCAAAAAGGGGAAAGGCCACTGCGACGGCCTGCGCACATCTCACGCCGTCTACGAGGCGGCTGTGAAGGGCCACCAAGCCGATTTGGACAAGCTTGGCCCTCCGAAGCCGGTGAACGCCAAGGCGACGCAGGGCGCGAAGATTGCAGCGCTGTTCGGCGTCGACGAGGGCAAGGCCAAAGCGGCGTTGATGCTGATCGAGCCGTTTTTGTGGACGCTGTTCTTTGAGCTCGGTTCCGTGATCTCGCTCGGCTTCGCGTTCCGGCATCGTCCGGGAAATCGCGTCGCCCAGTCCGAGAAATCCCGTCCGGCAACGCGGAAGCCGCCCAAAGGCGGAAGTCGCGGACGCAAGCCGGACAACCGGATTGTCGAATTCTCGGACGCGTATTCCCGGAAGCACGGCCGCCCGCCGTCCGGGTCCGAGATTAAAGCCGCGTTCCCGGAATGCCCGAAGTCGACGGCGTACGACTACGCCGCTCGTGCTCGCGCCTAAATCCGGAGCGCATCATGAGCAGCCGCACATCAATGGTGGCGGGTCGCGGTCATCCGCGCCCCGTCCGCCCCGAATGGCAACTCTCGCCTGCTGAAATCTTCGCGATGCTGGCGAGACATTCCTTCCTCAAGTTCACCGTCAAGCGGCGACCGCGCCGCGCGTCCAAGACAGCGCTTCGGCGCGTAGCAAAGTGGAGGATAACGACCAATGACCAATCAGCCTAAATTCAATCTCGAAGATACGCTCCGCGAGCTCAAAGAGGGACTTTCGGCGCTCGACTGTATCGCTTTGGCTCTGCTGGAAGATGCAGTCGGCAACGATCCGATGGCCGGACGTGCCCTCTTTTTTGTTCACACGCGGCTAGCCGAAATTCACGCCGCGCTAGACGCGAACCTTATTCCGACGGGCCCGCAAAACACTGCAGCGGCGTGAGGTTTTAACGAAAGGAGAAAAGCAGATGACGACGAAAACTGAAGCCGATGCCTTTTCCGTTGCGAGCGACATGGAGGAAGTGCTGGGTACGGTTGACGATTTGCTGCACGCAGTCGTCAACATGACAATCGATCTAGGGACCGACCCGAGTGCAGGCACCATCACCCGGCTGGCGGATCTGGCCCGCGATCATTGCCGAAAAGCAGAAAGCATGCGGCAACAGATTTCCCACCTGACGCACCCCGAGCCCATGACCAAAGCCGGCGGCCAGACCAGCGAGCAGGGAGCGGACAAATGACGACAAACATCAACGATCCAATCGTCTTCATGGGCCGCTATATCGCACAGTTGGAGGCGCGGTCTGATGAACTCGAGGGCAAAGAGAATGATGCTCGCAAAGCCTCCAATGCCCCAGGGGAGACATATTTCGAAAACGCTCGTTTGGACGTTCACAATCGGATATGTGCTCTCCGCGATTCACTATCTTGTTTCGAAGCGCGATCGCTCACCGCTGCGCTCATCCAACTCGGTCGCGCTCACGGACTTCTCGATGATGTTGCAGAGGACGACAAGACAATAGCCCTGGCCGCTCGGGCGCAAATGGAGCGGCTGATCATGTCCGCCATCCGGTGTATCGAGCGCGAGCTAGGTACGGGCCTCGACGAGATGGGGCTGACTGCATTTCGAGTAAGCCATCTTGATCCGTGGACGCCGGTAGAAGAAAGGCTCGCCGCTATCAAGGCCAAATGCGAATCCAAGGCAGTGTGAGAAGCATATGACAATCAGGCGGCTCCGGAGCTCCTTTTGCACACCGGAGCCGCACCCGGTAAGGATCCAGGTTATGACCAGTCTCAATCTTGGCGCTTGGCACGATCTCGTCGAGCGCCTGTGGCGCGAGATTGATCCATCTACGCTATCTTCTGATTTTCAGGACTATGCGAACGCACGCGCTGAGTTTTCTCGCTATGTCGCGACAATACCCGCCGAACAGCCCGTTCCGATGTACCTCGACAGCCCGGCAAGCACGATCCTGGCCAAGGTCGAGCGGATCAAAGCTCGGATTATCGCCAGAGAGCCGCAGAGCGAATTTGACCTCGCGGAAAAGGCTTTAGTCCTTCGCGATGAGGCGTTCCTCCACTCCTCGCTCGAAATGGGTTCGATCTCCGGTCGTGACCTCGCAGTCCTTCTCGCCTGCGTGATCGAACAGGCTTTTCCACGTCCTTCGAATTGAATTGATGTTCACTATTTGTTCGCGCCGTGTTATCTGGCCACAACCAGTTAGCAGGGGGTCCAACATGTCCCATTTTCACCGGCTTCATGCAGCATTGTTCGACGAACTTGCTCGCCAGGGGATCGTCTCTGTCGATGTGTACGCCCTGACCCGCGCCGTTGTGCGCGCGACCGGGGAAACGGCGTCGACCGGGTCTACTCTCCGCGTTGAACCATCCAATCCGCGTTGTGCCAACGGGGCTTGCGAGTAAGGCGCGGTCCGTGGGACGTCGCAACGACGACCGCTTGTGGTTGACGCCCGAGGAAGTTGCAGCGCGCCGAAAAAAGTTTGATCGACGCAAGCGTGCGTGGCGAGGATCGCCACCGAGACCAGCGCCGACAATCGGCTCGGTGCGCAAGAACACCGAATGGATGTGGGTAAATTGCGAGGCAATGGGCTGCGGACATCGTGCCGCTGTACCGCTCGCACCATTGATAATTCGCTGGGGCCCGGATGCGCCGTGGAGCTACATGCGCCGGATGTGGTGTTGCACCCGTTGCGGCGGTCGCAAGACCTCGACAACGATGCCGAGCTGGGGTGGATTGCTCGTTGGCTTCATGACAATGGATGACCGACTACGCTGGACGGGAAGCGCGGTCTGGCCCGAACCGCTTAGCATGCACTTCCTTGAAGATGGTCGCGTATACGGCGCGAACTTCGATGAGCACTTCCATCCGGTGCTCGGCCAAATTAACTTCGGCGCTATGTGCAATCTTTACTCGAACACCCGATCCCGTGAAGCGGTGCGCGCATGGTTTGACGTTTCCGCCAACCGCGCATATGCCTTCGAGCCGATGCCCGCGATCTTCCCGAAAAGTGTGGCGCCCATTGTGCGCGTTGCCGAGGATGGCGAGCGCGAGATGGTTCCGGCGACGTGGGGTTTCCCGCTGCTGAAGCAAGGCTACGCGCCGAAGCCTGTGACGAACGTTCGAGACGACAAGATCCTGACAAGTCCGTTTTGGAGACCGAGTTTCGAAGGTCGGCGGTGCTTGGTCCCGGCTTCATCTTACTGCGAACCGGACAGCAACTCACCCGCTGCGTGGCACTGGTTTGCCCTTAAGGATGAGAGCGAGGATCGTCCGCTGTTTGCGTTCCCGGGGGTCTGGAAACGCTACCGCGGGCCGATGAAGAAAGACGGTGAGCCCGTGGAGGTGGACGTCTACGCCTTCATGACCACGAGCCCGAACGCGCTCACTGCCACGATCATGCACGACCGCATGCCGGTGCTACTCTCAGAAGAGGCCGACTTCGAGACATGGCTGACGGGAGCGCCGGAGCAGGCTTACGCCCTCGTGCGGACCTATCCGGCCGAGCGGATGCGGATCGCGCAGAGCGGACGGGAGAAGCTGGATTTGATTCAAAGTAATGCCGCAGCACCATGAGCATTAACGTGCTGCGGCATGTCTAATCACTTCAAAGACAGCGGCTCGTCGCGGTCAAACTTAAAGTTGAGTGCCGCTCGAACGATATGACCGTTGTTTTCTGACACGATCCGTGCGGCGCCGATTACGGCTGGAGCATCGTAGCTGCTGTCGCCCAGATCGTAGTAGAGGTATTCCGCGCGCAATGTCATAGCTCCCGTGAGAGCTAGCTCGGCGCCACCTCCTACCGTCCAGCCAGTTTCCCAATCGCGATCGTTTCCGGCGAACAGCGGAACCGTCACTGGACCCGCGAGAAACGTAAGGCTCCCCTCGGATGCATGCTCGACTCGTCCGTAGGCCAAACCGCCAGTCGCGTACACTAACGTATTGGGTGTTACGAGCGCGCCGGCACGGAGCCGCAGCGTTCCGAACCAATCAATCTTGCCATCAACGCTACCGGCGCCCTGAACCGGCCCCAAAATACTTGGCTCTGGATCTCCCAGAAAGGTTCCGCTCGTATCGATGCTCGAGCGAGAAATGTCGGCTTCAACGCCCCAAAGGATGTTGCCGGACTGAATATTGAAGCCCGCCTGTATGCCGCCTAGGAAGCCATCGCCATCCGCAGAAAGGGCGACTGAGGCCCCTGCGAGAGCAGCCTCTGTATCGGAGTCTGCCCATCCGTAGCCTGCATGCACGCCCGCATAGAGGCCATTCCAATCATGGCCAAAGGAATGTGTGGAAAAAATAGAAGTTGCGGAAAATACCGCAATTACAAGGGCTTTACGCATAACATCCCCCAAAACGCAAACATCACTCAACACCTTTTTAACAGGATGTTAACAACTCTGACATCCGTGCACGTGCAATTGGTTTTAAGATGTTTTGGACGTGTTGCATGTGGGCACCACACCGGAACTGGATGTTCGCTGTCTCGCGAATTCCCCGGTGAGAACACGTAGAAGGAGGGAAAGGGTGTGGGGGCTGACTTGACGATTTTGCCCCACCTTCGAACTCGTTTCGAAACGAGCGAGCCTCGCGATCCTCCCGTCACCCGACCGCTACCTTGATCGCCGGCTAATCAACACAGGTGATGAAGTAGACGGTGGGGTAGTCTCCGTCCTGGCCGGAGGCGCGTAATCGGCGGCGAATATATTGATGCCGCGGATCGAAGGAATTCAAACGCAGGCGTGTTCGCTTCACTCCAGGCAGTGCCGCAACTGTCTCTCGAATTCTTTGAAGGCTTCCCAGCTTGACGCGAGCTTTCTCACACCATCGCTCGATCTCAGAATCCAAATCCGCTCTGGTGAAGGGGTAATCAATGAAACCTTCTTCTCGAAGATGCGAGATAACCCTCTCCGCGATCGCGTCGGGTCCCAACATCACGCGCAGCATGGCTCAATCTCTATCCAGTCATTTCAGGAATCCACCCGAGGCCATCACAAAACCTGCACTTTGATCGTTCGGCGTGCCCGCTTCCGTCGCAAAACTTGCATTCCTCCCAGTCGCTGGGACCAAGCTTGCTCCGAATCCGTCCCTTACAGCCGTTCGTGTCGCAACGCGTGTTGATACGCCCTTCGAAATCCACGCATTGACCACAACGTGTGCAACGCCCAACCGGTCGCTTTCTCTTTTCGCTCACCTCAAAACCCAATTCCCTTCAGGACAGAATCCGTGAGCTTATCCGCCTCGCGGATGTATCCTTCAACGGTCTGCACGCTCTTGTGTCGGGTGTGATTGCGGATGTCATAAGAGGGGATTTTGTTGCGTGCGGCCGTGGTCGCAAAACCGGCACGCAGACTATGCCCGCTGAATGCGGCGGCCATGTCTTTTGCCGCCTGCTTGCCATTGCCGCGTTTCCTCGCGTACTTGGCCACACGCGATTTGATGATGCGCGAGACGCTATGATCAGTAAGTCGCGAGGCGCCAATGTGCCCATGCTGGTCTACGGGCCGGAAGATCGGCTCTCCGGCGGTCACGCCGGCCAACTCGATCCAAGCCAGGAGTGCACTGACCGCGGTGCGCATATCCGCTCGCGGGACCACGACAGTCACGGCTTCATTCTGCGATGCCTTAGAGGTGGCGAGCGTGATCGTGACCGCCTCGTCATCGACGGAGACAAAACCTTGCCCCGACCCCAACCGCTGCCAGTCCAGGCCGACGAGCTCAGAGCGTCGGAGCGCGCCTGTCCACCATGGCCAAGGCGCTTCCCCCGGCCCAAGGCAGGATAAGCCCGCCAGTACCGAGCGCGGCACGCAGACCGCCAGACAGCAACGAACGTCGAGAAAGGTTAGTCATCGGTCTCTCCCTTCAGTTTGATATGCGCCGAGGCGCGGGCTTCAACTTGCGGCGTGGACGCCGCTCGACGATGAAGCGGATGAAGTATGGCCTCGCCAGCATCGCAAAGATTTCAGCGGACGGGGCGCGGACGACCGCGACCCGCCACCGGCAGGGATCTGCTGCTCATGATGCGCCCTCGATTTAGGCGCGAGCGCGTTGGGCGTAGTCGTAAGCCGTCGATCTCGGACAGTCCGGGAACGCGGCTTTAATCTCGGACCCGGACGGCGGGCGGCCGTGCTTCGCGGCATAGGCGGATGCGAAATCGGAAATCCGGGAATTGGCTTTGCGGCCCCGCTTTCCGCCATTGGGCGGCTTCCGTTTTCCCGGAACGGGCTGCTTTGCCGGAGCGGGATTGTCGCACTGCATTGTCGGACGTGCGAAAATGACAGGTCCGAACGTCGCGACGAACACGACGGCAATTCCCATAATCCAGGCCCAGTATCCGCCGATGGTCGCCTCTTCGGACGTGGCCTCCTCCGGACGCGGGAGACGTGCCAGCGCTTCCCGAAGGCGGGCAACTTCCGGCTCCAGCTCGGTCTTTCGAGCCGCCGCCCCGCGCTCCTTGTAGAGCTCCAGGATCGGCGTGCAGGCCTTCCGGGTTTCGGGAAGGCTGATGTCTTCGCACTCCGCCGACCGGCGCCAAACGCGCATGTCGATGGGATACGAGCGGACCTCGGCCTGAATGACCGAAACGGGGCGAGGATTGCCCAGCGCCTCCAGTTCGGCCGCCGCGGCCTTGTAGGCGGCCTCAGCGCGGTCGTAGGCGCTACGTGCACCGCCCTCATCCGCCACCTTGGCCCGCTGAGCTTCGAGAATGTGAGAAGCCATCGCGGACACGGAGACCGCGAGCAGAAGCGCCGCGGCTAATCCAGCGACGATGCGCTGTCGCAAGGGGTTCGGCGTCAAAGCAATCCAAGCGGCACGCGCCTGGCTGAGCGAGATCGCGACCGCTGCCAGTACAAGCACGCTGCCGGCAAGCGAAACGTTCGCGCCCTTTACGGTGACGGTGAAGTGATCGAGATGCTGACCGAGGCCATAGGCCCGGAGCGAGTTTGACACGGCTTCTGCCGTGATCGCGGCCCCCACGGGCACCCAGGCCCATGGCGGAATCCGCCAAGTTGAGATACAGGGTGTCATGGTCGTCTCCATTCCACAGATGGGGATGATCTAGGCTCGTGCTCGGATGCCAGTCTGAGCGCGGGCCGTTTTTGTGCTGGGTTACACAGCATCCCATTGTATTACACAAGATCGCTTGCGACTGTCAACTACTTTGTATTACAATTGATCCCATAATGAAAAAAGACCGCCAGCACTCGATCAGAATCCCGTCCGATCTCAGCGACGAGTTGCAACAGCTTGCCGATGCCGACGACCGCTCGTTCAACTACATGGTCGAGCAAGCTCTCCGTGCGTATGTGGAGGCGCGGCGCAAGGGTAGGGGGCGAGGCAAGTAGGGGGCAGGTTCAATGAAGCAGCGATTTCCGGCAAAAGCCGCCGGGGTAACAATTGTTGTCGCCCGCTCGCTTGTCTGAGGACTTAGGCAACTACCTCGTTCCTCGGCATTGGTTGTGCGGAACGTCGGTGGAATGGCTGCGACCGGCAGGTATTGCGATGGGCTCCTATTTGTTCTCGGCCGCGACTGATCGGAGGAATCTGCCGGCGCGTTCCGGCGGCAGCGCTAGCACTGCGTCGTAAAACGCGACAATTGAGCCGCATACTAGCAGCGGCTTGTCCATATGTTTGTGAGGTTCAATTGCGATGACCGAAGCGCCTGGCATTGATTTCTCGAGGTTGGCGAATACGGCGAGCGTGTCCTCTTGAAGCGCTTCTTGGTCAGTCGCTTGGGGCGCGGGCGCCGCGTGCGTTGCCTCGATGAGGTTCGCAAGAGATGCCATATCCTCGTCAAGCAAATGAGCGGGGAACTGCTTTAAGGAATCCAACTGCCGTCGCGGAGTGATGTTCATAAACTCGAGACACAGGTCTGCATTGGTTCCTGCGAGATGCTTGAGTTCTCCAATCTGCGATCGCCAGTAGCGTATAAGAGCTAGGTCCGGCGCTATCGCCATGTAGCCGGGCAGTATCTCGGTTGTGAAAACGCTATGAACTGCGGCGGTTAGTTCGAGTTGAGATCTTCCAGCTCGTACCGCGTCCACGTATCTCTTCGACAGCTTCTTATAAGCCGTTGCATTGTTCTGCTTGAGAGCGCGCATATAGGGGATTTGAGCAAGCGACCGTTCGAGCAAGGAATCATCGCGCCATCCGGGAATACCCGACATCGCAAAGTTCGATGGGTCAACGATGGCTGTTACGATCTTTGCAGCGATGAGCTCCTCGTGGCTTGGGTACCACATCGATGCTGCGTCAGTGGTGATGGCTTTGTCGATGAATTGACTTGGCGCGCCATGTGCGACCAACACGGCGCGCATCTCGCGGTTTACATCTGGCAACTCATTTTGGTCGAGGCCACCGAAGTTCGCGCTGTGGAAGCCAAGCCGGCCTTTTTCGGACAGATATCTTTGCTCTCCACCCAAAAACGCCATCGTGCACGCGCTCACGCAATCAACCGCAGTATAGGTAGCGATTTGTCGGTCTCGAAAGAGCTTCTGTAGTTGGTAGCCCTCCGAAAGTAGCCCTCCCACACTGTTCAGATGTACGATCTTGACAGTAGGAGCCGCGTCGAGAAATTTTCGTAGAGAATCCGCCGTACCAAACGGCATTCCCCCGCTTAGCTCAATCTCTTTGCCGTCTCTCATCAACCGGATTTCGTGTGGAGGAGTATTGTCAATCCCTGCAGCTAGCTGAACGCTGGCTGAAAGCATTGGCCCGACAAGCGATGAGAAGTCGGTGAGCGCCTTAACTGCGCCAAACACGACCATCACTCGGGCGGCGATGGCCCAACCGCTTCGTCCAGTGGATTTGATGTGGTTGCCTGCCGATCGCCAAATTCCAACAAGCTGCCAAATCGTAAGGGCACAAATCGCTACAAGAAATGCTGTCAGCCAAACTCCCGCCGCGGTCGGAGTTAAGTCGGCAGATCCGAGTATTTCGCCAACCAGCGCTGCAACAATGATGACGACGAATGTTAGAAGGGCCCCGACAAGCCAGTATGACTTTGCGAGAGATAGTTCGCCGCGCCAATGGCGGGCGATGAAATTTGTTTGTGACGGCGCGTCGGGAAGTCCACTTGAGGTGGGGGCGGGGTCTGGCGCATGGGCACTGCCGGAGCCCGGTGAAACCGAATGCTCGCCAAGGTTCGGCACGCTAGCAGTGTTCGCCTTGATTGGTACGGGAAGGGCTGGCGGCAGCCAGACCCCGGGAATTGATCCTGCAATTCCCCACTCGGCCATTCCAGGCCGCCAGGCGAAGTCGTCCTTTGAGAGCGAACCGTCTTTCGCAGAGGCGACGAGCTGATCAAATGAGAATGGACCGAAAGTCTGCCCGTCGCGACCGATGAACCATTCGGCTTCCATCGCGCACCCCCGATCAAGTGATCAAGTAAGGGCACGGTTCAACTCTGCTGTCTATTGTCTGACTACATCACTTCCCCGCCATTTTTTTGATGGAACCTCGATCGGCGCTCAGCAGCGGGGCAAAAGCGGGTCATAAAGCAAGTCTACGAGGACATTGCAGAAGACTTGGCCGACTTCAAAACTGACAGTCGGTTCCGGCTGGTGCCAGTGAGGTTCCACTACCTCTTCGAAGATCGAGAGCCGGGCGTTTCCGACGCCCGTCTGATTGCAGACATCATTGCTGGCCTCACGGAAAGTGAGATGTTCGCCCTTCATAAGCGGCTGAGGGCATCGCCGGTGGATCGATTACGGATCCCATCATTCGATAGGCGACGCTGCGCGTCGTAAGGTGGACATTGCCTCTATCGCGCAGCCTTCAAATACAGCGCCGACGAGTCACCGGGCCGTGCATGGACATAGATGCTCGTCGTCTTAATCGAGCCGTGTCCAAGGGTCTGCTGCACAAGGCTGATCGGCGCACCGTTGTCGAGGGCGTGGGAAGCGTGGGCATGCCTGAGCCAATGTGGAGAGATGCCTTCCTTGATGGCAGCAGGCAGCGGCGCCCGAGCCGCGATCCGCTTTATGATCGCCCAGGCGGCTTGCGGTGACATGGCCTCCGCCGGCCGATCGGTCGCAGAGCGGCGTGCCGATGGACGAGCTTTGAACACCGGGCCGGTCGTGGCGCCTTGCCGGAAGGCCCGGAGCCGCTCCCCGACTGAAGCCGGAAGCAAGACCTCGCGCTCTTTCCCGCCCTTACCGACGAGCCCCGCGATCTGCGCCTTCCCGTCCTCGCGGTCGATGATGCGGTCCCATGTCAGAGCGACGAGCTCCGCGACGCGCAAGCCGCCGAAGTAGGCGACCTCGAGCATCAGGCCGTCGCGCTCGTTGGTGGCCGAATTGAGCAGCAGCCAGGTGGCCGACTCCGGCATGATGCGCCTGGCGCGGTCAGCCGGTACGGCTTTGAGCTTGAAGAGCTGGCCGAGGTTGACCCTGAGATAGCCGATGCGGGCACCAAAGCTCAGCAGCGACTTCACGGCCGCTGTCTGCTGCATGACGGTTGACCTGGACGCCGGCGAGCCGTCGAGCTTGGTCCCGAGCACTGAGAAGGCTGTCCGGGCGTCCTCCAGGGTCGCCTGAGCAAGCGGTACGCCCAAAGCCGCCAGGAAGCGATCCGCGACTCGGCGATAGGCGCGTAGGGTGTGGGGGGAAGCTTCGTGTTGCGCGAGCCAGGTTTCGACGAGGCCCGCGTCGCTGGTGGCGCGCGTCAGAGCGAACGGACCGTTGCCGGCGACCTCGGCATGCTGCAAAGGTCCGCCATTGCGAATTTCGAGCGCATTGGTCATTGATGCCTCGTGATTGAGATAACGGTAATTATCTCAAACACAATAGGGGTACTATGTACCCCTGTAAAGAACTATCGTCCCGGGGGCGTGATGCCATCAGAGATCGAGACATGGGACGGGCGACAGCTTACCGCCGCCAGGGCGCTTTCCGGCCTCACCGTCCGCGAGCTTGCTGACAGGGCGAGGACCACTAAGCGCGTGATCAGCGATCTTGAGACCGGCGGGCTGGTCAAGGTATCGCCGGAGCGTCGGCACGGACACGTTTCGGCGGATCTCTGGGGTCGCATCGTCGGGGCGCTGGAGGAGGCCGGCGTAGAGCTAACTACCGAACGAGGCGGACATGGTGCCGGTGCCCGCTGGATCCAGCCGAGGCGCGCACGCGAGTGATTTTGAGCGGGACATTTTTCCTTTGGTAGTTTCCCACGACATCCCACGATGGTATCGTCCGACATCGGACTAGAAGCGGGGTTGCCATGAGAGTCTCGACGCTATTCTTCGCCGTAATCGTGATGGCGATTCCGACTTACTCAAAAGCAGATCCTTGTCACTGTATCGGAAACGCTGGTCCTGGCGGTCCTTGCTATGCGGGCCCTGGCGGTCCGGCTTATGCAGGGCCTGGTGGACCAGCGTATGCGGGTCCGGGTGGACCTTGTTATGCAGGACCGGGCGGAAATGAGTATTCAGGCCCTGGCGGCGGGGCATATTCTGGACCGGGCGGAGCAATGTATGACGGTCCCGGTGGGCCCGCCTACGATGGGCCGGGTGGGGCAGCGTACTCTGGCCCTGGTGGTCCGTGTTACGATGGACCCGGTGGACCCTGCTATTCCGGCCCTGGCGGCGGTTGGAACTGCCCGCGCGTTTGCAGGTAAGGCGAATGTCCCTGTCCGCAACTAACCTTTAGCAGTCTCTCACCCCATAACGCAGGCGCGCGCCCGCGCATACTGCGGCGAAAAGCATCCGAGCCTTACGTTTTGCTCGCGTCATGACGGAAAACAAACTGGGCCGATGCATCTCACCCTGTAACGCGCGCCTGCGCGTGCGCGCGTTGATAGGTATTATTTGGGCCAGATGCACATAAGCAGAGGCCTGGCGCCGGATCTGATGTGAACATGATCCCCGCGCGCAACAAGGCCTCCTCGATCCGCCTCGGCCCGGTGTTGCCATACTTCCGCTGGTGCTTACGGGTGATGACCTCGTGCCGCTCCCAATAGACGACGGCGTTCCTATGCAAGCCGGCGGCTTGCGCAAGATCCTGCTGCGTCCACCCAAGGACGGCTCGGGCCGCGCTGATTAGCTTACCGCTGACGATCAAGGCTCGACCCTTTTCGTAGTAGCCACCAACGGTGCACGATGTCGGGCTCCCGGTGCAGATCGCCGTTGTGTGCCCAAAATACCCCCCTCTCCTCGTTGAATCCGCTATTCGCGTACATCGCTTGCATGTCTTCGATCACTGTTAGTGCTTGTGGGAGTGTCACGCTGTATTTGGATATCTTCGGCTTCGGAAGCTGTCGTTCATATCCAATGGGATTTAATCTCGGGAGGACTGCCGGCCTCGCTTCGTACCAGATATCGAGTTCTGACTTTGCGGAATCCTCGTCCGTTGCAGTGTTCTGCATTCGACGCTCCTCCCCTAGCCGCGATAGCGAAGAAACCACTTGGCAATCACGCACGGACACTCATGGGGCCGCGCATCGTGTCCCCAGAAGTACCCACCCTCTGCGTTAAAGCCCGCATTGGCGAAGGTCTCCTGAGCCTTGGCAATGAAGGCAAGGCACATCTCTTCTGGTGCCTGGTTCAGTTCAGTGCGTTCTTCCTTGTATTCACCTCGGTGATAGAGGCGGATTGGCAAACCATTGATGTTTGTTCGCCGATGAATGACATCAAAGGTGGGGTTAGTGACGACCGCTTCACGAGACGCCGCGGCACGTGCCCTTGCTTCCATGAGTTGCTTCTCCTGGCTAGTGCTCTCAAAAATCCTTTATAGGTCGTTCGCGGCTCACGCATTTGCAGTCGCCGTGGCCATTGCACCGATCCCCATAGCGTTCAACAGGCCGAAACCGCCGTAAAGCGTCGGCGGGCATTTCCCGTCGATCCCGAACACGTCGATGACATGGGCGACCATGGCGCCAAAGTCCGAGAGATCGGAAACAAGACCCCGTTGCGTCAAAGGCGTGAGGTGACGAACCACCGGCGGAGCGGCGACCACCTTGTCCAGGGTGTTGCTCTTCAAGACGTGGAACACGGGCTCGTTGGCGTAGGTATATCGAACGCCGGCTGCGTCGCCGTTTGCGATCGCCCAACTCTCAAAGCTGTTGCCCGGAAACAGGTTGTGCTGCGAAACGTACAGCGCCTTGGGCATCGCCATCATCATAACGGTTTGCAATGCCAACAAAACGTGGCCCCGCAACCATTCGTCCTCGGGCAGCGTGGCGACCAAACCGCCCTTGTCGCGCCCCATGACATGGATCTTGGTTCGGAATGTTCCCTCCGTCGCAACGAGTTGAGACGATGCGAGAAGCTCGATCACGAGATCGGGCGCATAGGGCGAGGACGCTCCAAGAATGTTGCTTCCGGTCATGTGGCCGCCGGCTCCCGTCGAGCGCGATCGGCGCGCCAGCGCGCCCAGTAGGCCTTCGCAGCGGCCGTGACTTTCGCTCGGCCTTCCACCGTCCTGCATCCCGTGCTCAGGCCGCCATGCATCCTGCAACGGCCGTTGGGACGGGCCGGTGCACGGCATGGCCGGCCAATCCGGGTTCTCGCCCCGCAACGAGGTTTGATCGCGGTCGTCATCGGCCCGTTGTCCGCTCTTCTTCCATCGCCCCAGGGAAAGCAAGCACACCGCGGGAAGGCGCACTGATCTGTGGCAATGCGTTTGCCGCGGGGTTGATTGCCTGGTTCGCGAGATAGCGCTGTACGGGATCCGACATGAGAAGGCGGCCGGAGGCAACGGGCGCCACTGCGGTGGTGATAAATGTCGGGTCGGTCAGACTTAGGCCGCCAATGAGGCCGGCCGCGACGGCTCGAGGCGTTGTCCCGGATTGCGGCAGAGACCGCATTACGATATCGCCTGCGCGAGCGAGTTCGTTGAGATCGCCGCGACCATGAACATATGCGCGTTTTCCTTGTTTCTTGAGAGCCGAGCGCAATGCCGCCGGGCTAACGATCCCTTCGACGCCGGGTCCGGCGCGAGACACCGCCTCCTCGATTGCGAGGTAATGTCGATACTGGTTGCGAGTTTGCCGGAAGGCACCCAGGTCGGCAGCTTGCCTGCCGTGAAGAGCCCGGATGCTTGTTTCCATGGTGCGGTCGAGAACGTCGATGATGTCACGAATAGCATTGGCGGCGACCGGATCTCGGCTCTGAATGCCTTGCGCGGCGCGACCGAGACCGGAGCGATAGTTCTGATAGAGGCGCCCCGGGATAAGGTTGTTTTGCCGAATGGCCGGATCGCGCAGTGTCGTGATGACATCATCGACAATAGGCACCCGTAACGGTTCGGCGGTGACGTTGCGATAATCGTCACCGATCGCTTGCAGGCGATTCAGGAAGTGGCGAGTAGGAATGAGATTGTTACGGCCCGCGATTGTGTTGAAGCGATCACCGATTTGCCGATAAGCCGCTGCCATGGTCTGCGGATCTGCCCGGTCGGCATTGACGCCGATCCGACGCAGCGCAGCGCGTGTGTATTGGTCGGCCTGTTGGCTCTGCACGGCGTTGGCGCGCCGTCCTGCAAAGGGAATGTCGGAGAGCGTGCTTTCCATCCACTGGAGCGGGCGGCGCCCTGTCCGTTGGCCGGCGGTCAAAGCGGTGACACCTTCGCGCTCGAGTGTCTGAACAGATTGTTGGCGAGCGGGATCTGTCGGCAGCGGCGTCACCACCCGCTGTCCCGCGTTTATTACGTGGCCAGCCGCCAATGCACCGCCGATACGTGCCCACGGCTCTAAGTCCGTTCCCTCGGTCAATTGCCCTGCTGTTTCGCTGACGGCGGCGGGAGCGGCGACACGCGCGGCGCGGTTCGCCCATCCGGCCGGCCCGCCGATAGCAGCCGGAGCAAACTCACCGATAGTGCGGGCATACGTGCCGGCAGTGGTCTGCGGCCGATAAAATTCTCCGGTTAAATTTTGTTCGATGCCGCGCTTAACGCTGCCGTAGTTCGGTAGAGCGGTCTCAGGATCGACCACGTTTTCCTCGGCACCGGCGAAATTTGCGACCGCGTTGATACCCATGCGACCGAGCTGCTCAAGGTTTCCCGGGAGCGTGGCAAGTCCGATGGCACCCTGTGCCACACCAACGCCCGCCGATTTCACAACGTCGGCTGCCCTCTCGAATGTTCCCGTACGCGGTGGCATTGCCTCAACACCGATCCGCTTGTTGAACTCCTCACGAGGCATGTCGGCATAAAAGCGGCGATGCAAGGAGTCCGCGAGAACATTGTCGTCCAAATCCGAGTATTGAGGATACTGCGCGCGGATATCTGCAAGTGTTGGCATCAGCGGATTCCCAACGGATCGTGCGTGTGATCGAGAAAAGCTCCGGATCGGTCTTGAAGTATGGATCCACCTGCATCGGGACTCGGTACGTTCGCGGCTCCGAACCGTTTTACGTCGGCCTCGTAAGCTTGGCGCTTGAGAGCGGCGAACCGCTGTTTGATATTCTTCAGCTTGAGCAGGTTCTCACGGAATTGTCCCGGCGACTGCGATTGAGCAAGCGAGCCCCATGTTGATTGCAGAAGCTCGAGCTCCCGCTCCGTGACTTGGCCAAGTGCGCCACCGGTGGGGGAGTTGTCGCGCATCTGCTGGAGGGTCTCGAACCCGAGGTTGGACTGGATCGCGATCAAGGTCTTGGAAAGGTCGTGTGCGGGAGTTCCGGCAATGTGACTCCCGATGTTTCCAATGAAACCGGTCGTCCAGGCATTGCCCTGCTTCAAGGCCGTGTCGATGCTGCCGAGGACGCTTTGGTTCTTAACCTCATACTCGCGGAGGGCGTTGCCAGCTTTCGGGAGACCAACCTGCCCCTCTCCCGTTTCGCGCCCAACCACTTTCTGACGCTCGGCTTCCGCAATGTTGTCTCCGACGTTACGAACAGGTGCTCCTGTCGCCTTGTCAAACATATGATCGCCGACAACGTCGACACCGCGCGAGGGCGCGAGTTGAACGGCAGGAACGGGCATCGCCCCCCCGCCGCTGTTCCCGATCTCGAGCGGCTCAACCTTGCGGGACCCATCCGATCCGAACTGAACGGAATAGAACTTGCCATCATTGCCCTGCACGATGGTTCCGGACTTTCCGAACGACGACGAACTGCTTTGTTGCTTGAACGTGCGGTATCGGGCCTGGGCTTCCGGGGAAAGGGAATTGTAATACTGCCATTCGCGGGCATCGGCCGGAATGAGCTGGTCGCGCTGGATGGTGCGTTGTGCCCGCCTATCCGCCTCCTGATCGGCCAGCTTCATGTATTCCGTCGCCTGAGCTGGATCAAAGGGCGAAATAGCTTCTGCAAGCACGCGGAAGTCGGGCTGCCCGTTCTTGAATGCGTCCGCTATGGCCTGACGACCTTGGGAGGCGCGTGCCCGTTCCGACCGTGTGAACGAGCGATCTTCCGTCGCAGCCTGACGCCGGGTCGCTGCGTCTTGAGCATTCCAATAGCTGTCAGCAAGCTCTGACATACGGCCAAAATCGATCTGCGGCCCTGCGGGCATTGGCTGCGGTCGGCTCGGAAATTGGAAGGTTGGAAAGCTAGACATGCCACACCTCAGACCAGGCTGCTTCCTGAACTTCCTCGGTGAGGATGTGGGCCGGTATGTGTTGCATGGTGTTTTTCAGCCCTAAGCCGCGTCGATGTTGCTGCCGCGCAAGCGAATTCCTTCGGCTGCGAGCGCAGACAGCAATGCGCGCCGTGCCCATTCCGCGGCTTTCGTGTTCTGTCGCTCTGCCGCAATCTCGACAGCGTGCCGCAGGGCGGCGGGGACGCGCATCTCCATCCGTGCCGGAAAACGTGACGCGGCCTTGGATTCAACGATCTGCATGTCTCACGACTCCGATGCTTGAACGTACGGCGATTGTACGGGTGCTTCGTGCATCGGCATAATCGGCAGAAACGGAAGAGCTAAGCGGCCATGAGCCCGACTTTCTTCACGTGCGCGAGAATGCGTTCATTTGCCTTCATTCGGTGCGCATAAACCCGATTAGCCGCTATCGGTCGTCATCAGCGGTGGCGGTTCTGACGTGCGGATGGCCAGCCAAGAGAAGGCTCAGCGATGCTCGAGAGACGCGCCATCGGCCGCCGACCATGATGCCGATACGGTGGTCGAGGCACCAAGCGCGGATGGTACGTTCCGAGACTTCGGCAACGACCGCAGCCTGAGGCACTGTGAGCCAGTCACGCTGCGGAGATGGGACGGTGTGCGATGGAAATGTCATGCGATCACCCGTCAGAATGGTGGCCTGCCCCTCATCGCGATGCCAGGGATTAAGTTAGAACCCGGCCGCTGCCGGCCAGCATCTGGTCTGGCCGGA
>ERZ869909.1434-NODE-1434-length-19317-cov-4.334511_pt1 | contig 19317 bp, 14 predicted proteins | sample MGYA00520892_ERZ869909 | MGnify/ENA primary metagenome ERZ869909 (study PRJEB32215, sample SAMEA104723947) | bioreactor metagenome | biome: bioreactor; feature: anaerobic bioreactor; material: water | place: China | collected 2015-03-12 ...
GGGTCATCGGCCCGGTGGTGTCCTGGGAGCCCACGGTGGTCATCTTCGGCTCGCAGTACATGCCCGGGCGCACGCCCGGCAGGCCGCAGGCCTTGCCGACCATCTTCTGGGCCAGGGTGAAGCCCTTGCCGGTGTCGGCGGGCTGCTGCGGCTTCTTGAACAGGTCGGTTTCGCCCAGGCCAAGCGACTCACGCGCCTTGCCGGTCAGGCCACGGCCGATGATCAGGTTGATCCGGCCGCCGGCGCGGACTTCGTCCAGAATCACGGGGGACTTCAGTTCGAAGGTGCTCAGTACTTCGTCGGTGCCGGCCTTGGTGATCTTGCCTTCATACGGGAAGATGTCGATGACATCGCCCATGTTCAGGCTGGACACGTCAGCTTCGAAGGGCAGGGCGCCGGAATCTTCCATGGTGTTGAAGAAGATCGGGGCGATCTTGCTGCCGATGCAGACGCCACCGGCGCGCTTGTTCGGTACAAACGGGATGTCGTCGCCGAAGTGCCACAGTACGGAGTTGGTGGCGGATTTACGGCTGGAGCCGGTGCCGACGACGTCGCCCACGTAGGCGACCGGGTGGCCTTTGGCTTTGAGAGCTTCCATCTGCTTCAGCGGGCCGATTTCACCCTGTTTTTCCGGGGTGATGCCGTCACGCTCGTTTTTCAGCATGGCGTTGGCATGCAGGGGGATGTCCGGACGGCTCCAGGCGTCCTGGGCCGGGGATAGGTCATCGGTGTTGGTTTCGCCGGTGACCTTGAACACGGTGACGGTGATCTTGTCAGCCACGGCAGGCTTGCTGGTGAACCACTCGCCGTTGGCCCAGCTTTCCAGTACGGCCTTGGCGTGGGCGTTGCCCGCCTTGGCTTTTTCTTCCACGTCGTGGAAGGCATCAAAGACCAGCAGGGTGTGCTTGAGCGCTTCAGCGGCGATTTCTGCGGTTTCGGCGTCGTCCAGCTGGTTGATCAGCGGCTCGACGTTGTAGCCGCCCTGCATGGTGCCGAGCAGTTTGGTGGCGTGCTTGCGATCGATCAGCGGGGAGCTGGCTTCACCTTTGGCGACGGCGGCCAGGAAGGCGGCCTTGACGTACGCGGCCTGGTCAACGCCCGGCGGAATGCGGTTAGTGAACAGGTCCAGAATGACGTCTTCCTCGCCCTTGGGCGGGTTCTTCAGCAGCTCTACCAGGTCGGCAACTTGCTGCTCGTTCAGCGGCTTCGGCGGTACGCCTTCGGCGGCGCGCTCTTCCACATGTTTGCGATAGGCTTCAAGCACAGCGCAATCCCTCATCTCGTCGTGGTTTGGATTTCTTTTGGAAATCAAACGCTTGGGGTGTATTTGGGGGTTGGTACGGCGCGCGGATTATAGCGGTTTCGGGCGCTGACCGGAAGGGGCAGCGCTATTTGTAGGGATCCTGATGGCCATCGGTGGCCCGGCGGAAGCGCTTGTAGCTCCACAGGTACTGCTCCGGGGCTTCGCGGACGATGGCTTCCACGGAGCGGTTCAGGGCGGCCAGGGCGTTATCCAGATCCTCATCATGCACGGCGGGGTCCGGGGCGCTGAAGACCAGCCGATAGCCCCGCGGCTGCCGCAGTGCGGTGCAGACGAACACCCGGGCACGGGTCTGGGCGATCAGCTTCACGCTGAGGGTGCCGGTGTAGGCGGGCACGCCAAAGAAGGGGGCGAAGCGGCCGCTGCCCTCGTCGGCCACCTGGTCGGGCAGGATGCCGGTCATGGCAGAGCCCTGGCGCAGGGTGCGCACCAGCCGGGCAACGCCCCGGGCATTGGCGGGATACATGGTGCTGTTGAAATGCTCGCGGCTGCGTTGCACCAGCGCATCCAGCTGCGGCAGCCCGGAGGGCGCAAACATGGCATGCACGGAAAAATGCTTTCCGATCCAGTAGTTGACGACTTCCCAGCAGCCCAGATGGGGCACCAGCAGCACCACAGATTGCCCGCTGGCCAGTGCTTCGCGCAGGGGCGCGTCGCCCTCCACGCTCAGCACGCGGTCCAGGGTGGCGTCAGGGTGATGCCAGACATAGCCGATTTCGACGGCGGCGCGCACGTCTTCCACCAGTGAGGTGCGCACCAGCTGTCGTTGCGCCCGGGCATCGAGCTCCGGGAAACACAGCCTTATGTTGACGCGGGTGATATGCCGGTGGCGGCCGGGCAGGGCGGCGGCCAGGTGGCCGAGCAGGCCGCCCAGCCAGCGGTTCAGGCGCCAGGGCAGGAGGGCCACCAGGCGCAGGGCGGCAGTGGCCAGTGCGCCTTTCAGTTGCGCGCTGCGCTCGGGCGAGGGGGCGCTGGGCTGGGCTGGTGTGCGGTCGGCGTCGGACATTCCCCGGCTTCCGTTACGGTGCGTCGTGATCAAGGGGCCGCTATACTACCGCGCCAGAACGCCGCTGTGGTCCCCCGACATGCATGATATTTCCGCCATCCGAGATTTTTTGCCCTGCGCCACCCCCGAGGCGTGGATCCAGTGGGCGCTGGAGCACCCGGATATCCTGCTGATCGACCATGCCCACTGCGAGAAGAAGGCCGCTGCGACGGCCATGAACATGATGTTCCGGTATATGGACAAGACTGAGTTGCTCGATCCGCTGACCCAGCTGGCGCGGGAGGAGCTGCTGCACTTCCAGCAGGTGCTGGCGATGATGCGCAAGCGCGGGATTGCCTATCGGGGGCTGTCGTCATCGCGCTATGCCCAGGGGCTGCGGGAGGGGGCGCGCAGCCACGAGCCCGCGCGGCTGGTGGATCTGCTGGTCATCGGGGCCCTCATCGAGGCCCGCTCCTGCGAGCGTTTTGCCGCCCTGGCGCCGCATGTGGACGAGGAACTGGGCCGGTACTACCGCTTTCTTCTTAAGAGTGAGTCGCGCCATTTCGAGGACTACCTGCGCCTGGCGCAGCATTACGCCGGCGAGGACATCAGCGGACGGGTGGCGGCCTTCGTGGCCCGAGAGGCCGAACTGATCACCTCCCCGGACACCGAGTTCCGCTTCCATTCCGGCGTACCTTCACGCGCTCAGGCCGCCTGACAGCCCGCCATCCCGGTGTGGATCTTTACTTGTGGCGTCCTGCGGGCTGGGCTATTCTCGGGTGAGCAGTGCGACTACAACTTTATTACGACTGCCCCATAAGAAATAACAGGACAACAACACGATACTCCCGGGAGAGTACCAATGAGAAAGATAACCAAGGCCCTGCTGCCTGTGCTATCGGTATCGCTGGTCGCGATGGCAGGCTGCGGCAGCGATTCCAAGGTATCAGTGCCGCCGAGGGGCGACACGAGCTACCTGACGTTCCAGCCGGGCACGAGCCCCCGCTTCGACCCGGCGGCGTCGGATTTACCGTTCAATAATGATCTGATATTCCTGACGCCTGCGGCGGCTCAGGGGGATAACTTCGATGGCACCGCTGACGTAGGGGCTCCGACAGATCCGGTGCGCGCTGCAGTAAATAGCCTTGATGGTTTTTCCACATCGGCTCATTTTGATGTGCTGGTACAGGGCAGCCTGGACCCAAGCACGGTGATCGCAGGGGTCAACGTATTCCTGGTTGAACTCAACAGCGACGGTGACGCGCTGGACCCTGGCAATATTGACATGGGTAACCCTATCGCTGGTTTGGCGGAGTTTGACGTCCAGGTCGTCTCGCTTGATGGCGGCACCAATAACGTGGTCCGAATTGTTCCGACGGAGCCGCTGGCGCCCAAAACGAAGTACCTCGTGTTTCTGAGCAATGCGCTGAGCCCGATACTGGATGATGATGGTGAGGCAATTACCCGGTCCTGGGCTTACAACGCATTGGCATCTTCGGGCTTCAATCCCACCGGCGCATTGGCCAATGTACAGCAGCTGATCAACGCCTGGCATTCACTTGCCGGCGGCTTTCTGCAGTTCGCGAGCGGTGGTGCTGTAAGCGCAGAAGCCGGGGCCGCTTCGGTTACGGTGTCTTACACTTTCACCACAACAGATCCGCAGACCCCGTTGCTCGCCATGGCTGCGCCTCGCGCAGCGTTGTTGCAACAGCTGACCGCGATGGGTGTAGAGCCCTCAACAGCACTCACAATGATAGGCCAGCTTCAAGCTAATGGCCTGTTGCCCACGCCGGTTCCACGTGATCTGGACGTTGCCGCAGCAACCGGGATTGATATGGGAACGCTGAGCGGTGGTGCACTGGCCAGCGACGTGGGCACTCTGTATACCGGGTACATCAAGCTTCCCTACTACCAGCAGGCGGCGGATCAGTCTGAATCCTTCGACCCCAGCTTCCTTCAGGAAAACTGGCGTCCGGACCTGACTCTGGCCGGGGCGCTGGGAGTTACAGTTCCTGCAGATGTGGATGGGTCATTCAACGTCACCTATCGCTACCCGTTCGCGGGCGCCACTACTGTCGAGAGCGTGCCGCTTCAGATCACCTTGCCGAACCCGAATACTCCTTTTGGGCCAGTCACATGTGGTGATGTGCGAGATGCGGATGGATACCCTGTGGCACTTTATGTTCACGGTATAACCAGTGATCGAGCTTCAGTGCTGGCTTTGGCGCACACTCTGGCGAGCCAGTGTGTGGCAACGGTGGCAATTGATTTGCCGGTGCATGGTATTCCGGCAAACAGCAGTTTTGTCGGGGCATTGAATGTCGAGAATGCAGCGATGGTGCCTTATGGGACCCTTTATGGTGCTGATGCACCTCGCGAGCGGCACTTCAATGTTGTACAAAATACCGCGACGGGCCAGCCTGCTCCTATGAACTTTGATACCCCCGGAGCGGGTGACGGGTCGGGTGCCTGGTTTATTAACCTGGGTCAGTTACAGAACTCTCGTGACAATCTCCGTCAGGCGGTAACCGACCTGCTTAATCTGAATGCCAGTATGGGCGCGATCAGTGCGCTTGATGTGGATGGCAACGGTGCTCTGGATCTTGATCGTATCTATGTGGTGGGTGTATCCCTGGGGGGAATCGTGGGAACGGTCTTTACCACGGTTAACCAGATGGCTATCGGTGCGGACTCGCAAGCGACACTCACCCCGAATCTTAACCCGTTGAAAGGCCTGGTGGTTTCCGCCGGTGGCTCTCAAGTGACGCAGATTCTGATCAACTCTGACACTTTTGCACCGGTCATCAATGCTGGCTTGGCTGCCGCCGGAGTGAACGTGGGCACCACGAACTATGAGCGCTTCATGTTTGCTGCCCAGAGCACGATTGATTCTGGTGACCCTGTCAGTTTTGCTCGCTCGCTTGCGGCGCTGCCTGCTCCTCTTGCTGTGCCAACTCTGATCCAGCAGATCAATGGGGATGCGGTTGTACCTAATGCTCCGGCCAACGCCCCGTTGGCAGGTACAGAGGGTCTTGCGACGCTTACAGGTGCTGTGCAGATCGGTCCGGGCGCGACGAGTGTAGAGCAAGCCATCGTCAAAATGACCGCTGGTGGGCATAGTTCTCTGCTGCGTCCCGAGGGGGGGGCACCGCAAGTCACGCAGGAACTCCAAACCCAAGTGGTGACGTTCATCCTGAATGGTGGTGAGGTAACTGTTGGGGCGGCTGCGGCAGGAGATGTCGAGGTTCCCTGAGCGTATCAGGCACAACGAAAAAACCCGCCGAAAGGCGGGTTTTTTTATGCGAGTGTTTTATGCGAGCCTGAAACTCTCCAGCCGCAAACCGCGCTCGCTGTCGGCGACGATCTGCCAACCCAGTTCGCCCCAATCCCCCAGCACCCAGCGTTTGCCGTGGCCTTGGCTCAGGCCGACATCGTGCACGGCGGGGCGGTGGGTGTGGCCGTGAATCAGGTCGGCCACGCCGGCGTCTTCCATGGCGCGCACCACTTCCGAGGGGGTGACATCCATGATGTTGCCGGGCTTGTTGGCGTTTTCCTGGGCACTTTTCATACGCATCATCTGCGCGATCATGCGCCGCTGTTCCAGCGGTTTGGCCAGCATGTCGGCCTGCCACTGCGGGTCGCGCGCCTGGGCGCGGAAGGCCATGTATTTTTCATCGGCCGTGCACAGGCTGTCGCCATGCATCAGCAGAACCGGGCGGCCATACAGATCGACCACCACGCCTTCGTCCAGCAGGGCGCCGCCACATGCGCGGGCAAAATCGTGGCCGAGCAGGAAGTCGCGGTTGCCGTGCATGAAATACAGGGCGCTGCCTGCGTCGCTGAAGGCGCGGAACGCGGCAATAGCGTCCAGATGGAAAGCGCTGTCGTCGTCATCGCCGATCCAGGTCTCGAACAGGTCGCCGAGCACGTAGAGGGCATCACACTGGCCCGCGTGGCGAGCCAGCAGTGCTTTCAGGGCTCCCAGGTGCTCGGGGCGGGATTCATCCAGGTGCAGGTCGGAAATCAGCAGGGTATAGCTCATGGTGCCTCGACACGCCGGACCTGCTTGATGATCACCCGTTCGCGGGGCACATCACTGGAAGGGGCGCCGCCGAGCATGGCGCCACCGGTGCGGACGGCGCTGATGGCGTCGACTACGTCCATGCCTTCCACCACCTCACCGAACACGGCATAGCCCCAGCCGCGCGGGTTCTTGCCGGTGTGATCCAGGGCGACGTTATTGACGGTGTTGATGAAGAACTGGCTGGTGGCGGAGTGCGGGTCGCCGGTGCGGGCATAGGCCAGGGTGCCCCGGCGATTGCGCAGGCCATTGTCGGCTTCGTTGCGGATCGGGTCGGCGGTTTCCTTGCGGGCGTGCTCATGGGTGAAGCCGCCGCCCTGAATCATGAAGCCGGGAATCACACGGTGGAATACAGTGTTGTCGTACCAGCCGTGGTCGACGTATTCCAGGAAGTTGGCCACCGACAAGGGGGCTTTCTCCGGGAACAGGACGACCACGATGGTGCCGAGGCTGGTTTCCATCGCCACGCGTGGCTGTTCAGTCTTGTCCTGGCTGTCGGCCAGGCTGGTCAGAGGCAGCAGGGCGATCAGGGCAATCAACAGACCACGCATGGCATTATTCCTCGATAATTTCAGCGCTTTCGATCAGTACGGTGTCGCTGGGCACGTCCTGGTGGAAGCCCTTGCTGCCAGTGGGTACGGCCTTGATCTTGTTGACCACGTCCATGCCTTCCACGACTTCACCGAATACGGCGTAACCCCAGCCGTCCTGCGAACGTGCCTTGTCCAGGAAGTGGTTGTCACCCACATTGATGAAAAACTGGGCAGTGGCCGAGTGCGGGTCCGAGGTGCGGGCCATGGCAATGGTGCCGGTCTCGTTCGACAGGCCATTGGCGGCTTCGTTCTGGATCGGGGCACGGGTCGGCTTCTGTTCCATCTTCTCGGTGAAACCGCCGCCCTGGATCATGAAGTTGCTGATTACCCGATGAAAGATGGTGCCGTTGTAGAAGCCGTCTTTGACGTACTGGACGAAGTTGGCAACGGTTTCCGGCGCCTTCTCGGCATCCAGGGCAATGACGATCTTGCCATAGGTGGTGGTGAGTGCGGCTTTCATCGGGTGGTCCTCCGAGCTTTGACTGACAGGGGTCGCACTGTACACTAGCGGCCCCGGTGACCGGAACCTTTTCCTTGCCTCAGGAACCCTGTAAACGCATGAGTGAACGCAGCGAGACGCCGACCCATTTCATTCGTCAGATCATCGACCGGGATCTGGCCGAAGGCAAGCACGACGGGAAGGTGGTGACCCGTTTTCCGCCGGAACCCAATGGTTATCTGCATATTGGCCATGCCAAGTCGATCTGCCTGAATTTCGGGCTGGCGGAGCAGTACGCGGGTGCCTGTAACCTGCGTTTTGACGACACCAATCCGGAGAAGGAATCGGACGAGTATGTGAACTCGATCCGTACGGATGTCGAGTGGCTGGGCGGTCGTTGGCAGGGCGATGTGCGCTTTGCTTCGGACTATTTCGAGACCATTCACGACTGTGCCCTGGCGCTGATCCGGGCGGGCCACGCCTATGTGGACACCCAGAGCCCGGAGCAGATGGCGGCCAATCGGGGCAATTTCACGACCCCGGGCACCGACAGCCCGCACCGCGACCGCAGTGTCGAGGAGAACCTGGCCCTGTTTGCGGACATGCGTGCGGGCAAGCTGGATGAGGGGCAGGCGGTACTGCGGGCGCGTATCGACATGGCCTCACCGAACATGAACCTGCGCGACCCGGTGTTGTACCGGATTCGCAAGGCGCGCCACCATCACACCGGCGATACCTGGTGCATCTATCCGATGTACGACTTCACCCATCCGATCTCGGATGCGATCGAGGGCATCACGCACAGTCTGTGTACCCTGGAGTTCGAGGCGCACCGGCCGCTGTACGACTGGGTGCTGGACACACTGACCGGGCTGGTGGAATTCCCCAGCCGCCCGCGTCAGTACGAGTTCGCCCGTCTGAACCTGAATTACACCCTGACCAGCAAGCGCAAGCTCAAGCAGCTGGTGGACGAGGGGCATGTGTCCGGCTGGGATGATCCGCGCATGCCGACGATTTCCGGTCTGCGTCGTCGTGGCTATACCCCGGCGTCCATCTGGCGTTTCTGCGACATGGTGGGCGTGGCCCGGGCCGACTCTGTGGTGGATGTGGCCATGCTGGAAGCGGCCATCCGCGATGACCTGAATCAGCATGCACCTCGGGCCATGTGTGTGCTGCGGCCGCTGAAGCTGGTGATCGAGAACTGGCCAGCGGGGCAGGTGGAGCAGCTGGAGGCTCCCCAGCACCCGCAGAACGAGGCCATGGGCACACGCCAGATCCCGATGTCTGGTGAGGTGTTTATTGACCGCGAGGACTTCCTGGAAGAAGCGAACAAGAAGTTCAAGCGCCTGGTGCTCGGGGATCGCGTGCGGCTGCGCTACGGCTATGTGGTGCGCGCCACGGCTGTCATCAAGGATGCGCAAGGCGAGATCGTTGAAGTGCGCTGCACCTATGATCCTGACACCCTGGGCAAGAATCCCGAGAACGACGAAGGGCAGGGCAAGCTGCGTGGCGTGATCCACTGGGTGTCCGCGACCCACGGGGTGCCCTGCGAAGTGCGCCTGTACGACCGGCTGTTCACCAGCCCGAGCCCGGAACGTGAAGAAGCGGGCGTGACGGCGTGCCTGAACCCGGCATCGCTGACGGTGCTGGAAGGCGCGGTGGCGGAGCCAGCGCTGGGTGTGGCGGCTGTAGAGAGCCGCTTCCAGTTCGAGCGGGAAGGGTACTTCTGTGTGGATCGGGACAGCCGCCCCGACCGCCCGGTGTTCAACCTGACGGTGGGGTTGCGCGAGTCGTTCTGAGGGGCGGTATCAGCCCAGGGCTTTTTCGCCGGCTTCCAGGGTCTGGTAGATCAGCGTGTTGATGGTCATGGGCCCCACGCCGCCCGGCACCGGGGTCCAGGCACTCACGCGCGCTTTCAGGGGTTCCAGCTCGATATCGCCGACACCGCCGGGGTGGTAGCCTGCATCCACCACCACGGCGCCATCCTTGATCCAGTCTGCCTTGATGAACTCGGGCTTGCCGACTGCCCCCACCACGATATCTGCACGGCGGATGTGTTCGGCCAGGTCTTGTGTGCGTGAGTGGCAGATGGTCACGGTGGCATTGGCCCCCAGCATCATCATGGCCATCGGCTTGCCGAGAATCGGGCTGCGCCCGACGACCACGGCATGCTTGCCCGCCAGTTCGACGCCGTAATGTTCCAGCAGACGCATGATGCCCTTCGGTGTGGCACAGCCGTAGGCCGCTTCGCCCATGCTCATGCGGCCGAAGCCCAGGCAGGTCACGCCGTCGACGTCCTTCTCCAGGGCAATGGCATCAAAACAGGCACGCTCGTCGATCTGCTCCGGCACCGGGTGTTGCAGCAGGATGCCGTGCACGTCCGGATTGGCGTTCAGCTCGGCAATCTTCGCCAGCAATTGCGCTGTGGTGGTCTCGGTGGGCATCTCGATGGCTTCCGACGCCATGCCGACGCGCTGGCAGGCGTTGCCCTTCATGCGCACGTAGGTGGCCGAGGCCGGGTCAGCGCCCACCAGAATGGTGGCCAGGATGGGCGTGCGACCATCGGCGCGGGCACGCAGCGCCGCCACACGGTCACGCATATCGGCTTCGAATTTCGCCGCCAGGGCCTTGCCGTCAAGAACCAGCGCAGTCATGGGTATCAGCTCTCCAGAGTCGGGAATGGGTGCAGGCAGTCAGGGCGCGCATTCTCGCATGGATGGGTGGGCAGGGCCACGCAGACTGGCCACGCCGGTGCAGTTCGCCGGGGCATGCTGTATATTATCTGCGCGATCAGGCGAAGGTTGGGGGAAAACAAGGGTTTGTCCGTTGACGCTCCCCCGGGCTATGCGTATTATGCCGCCTCGCTCGAGTCGCACCATCGGGGTGTAGCGCAGCCTGGTAGCGCGCCTGCTTTGGGAGCAGGATGTCGGGGGTTCAAATCCCTCCTCCCCGACCAGATGATGCGCCTGTAGCTCAACTGGATAGAGCAACGGCCTTCTAAGCCGTAGGTTGCAGGTTCGAGCCCTGCCAGGCGTGCCAATTTCCTCACGGACGGCGCGGGCAGGAAGAAAGTAACGCTTCAATGGTGGCTGTAGCTCAGTTGGTAGAGCCCTGGATTGTGGCTCCAGTGGTCGTGGGTTCAAGTCCCATCAGCCACCCCATCTACCATGCAAAAAGGCGCTTCGGAGACGAAGCGCCTTTTTGTTGTTGTTGTTGGTGTTGTTGTTATTGGTGCCAGAAGGCGTGTACGCGCCCGGCTGGCGGGCAGGTGAGGGCTTCGCTATAATCCACGGCCTTCGTGGAGGGCACGCCTTGCCGTGTTGCTCTGCCTAATGAAATTCTTATTGGAAAGAGGAAGTTATGCAGGTTTCTGTAGAAACAACTTCAGGTCTGGAGCGCCGCCTGACCGTAGGCGTACCGGCGGAGAAACTGGACAGCGCAGTCAAGGCCCGTCTGGCTGATGCCCAGAAGAACCTGCGAGTGAACGGCTTCCGCCCCGGCAAGGTGCCGATGATCGAAGTGAAACGCCGCTTCGGCCGCGCCGTGCGTGATGAGGTGCTGGGCGAAGTGATGCGCGAGAGCTTTATCGAAGCCGTGGGCAAGGAAAACATTGAACCGGCGGGCATGCCGGATTTCCAGCCGACGGTGAACGAGCCGGGCAAGGACCTGGAGTTCGTGGCCACCTTCGAGGTGTATCCCGAGATCGAACTGGCGGCGTTTGGCGCCGTTGAAGTGGAGAAACCCGCCACCGAGATTACCGACGCCGACGTCGACAAGATGATCGAGCAACTGCGTGAGCAGCGCGCCACCTTTGAAGTGGCCGAGCGCGCTGCTGCCAGCGGTGACCGCGTCAATATCAACTACGCCGGTACCGTGGACGGCGAAGCCTTTGAAGGCGGCTCCGCCGACGGTCAGCAACTGGTGCTGGGTTCCGGGCAGATGATTCCGGGCTTCGAGGACGGCATCGTCGGTTTGTCTGCCGGCGAGCAGAAGACCATTGATGTGACCTTCCCCGAGGACTACCAGGCCGAAGAACTGAAAGGCAAGGCCGCCCAGTTCGCGATCACCGTGAACAAGGTCGAAGCGAAGCAACTGCCCGAGATCGACGACGACTTCATGGCGCTGTTTGGCGTCAAGGAAGGCGGCATGGACGCGTTCCGTGTCGAGGTACGCAAGAACATGGAGCGCGAACTGAAGAATGCGCTGCGCAACAAAGTCAAGGAGCAGGTCATGAGCGGCCTGGTCGACGCGCACACCTTCGACGTGCCCGGTGCGCTGGTCCGTGGCGAGATCCAGCGCATGCGCCAGCAGATGGTGCAGCAGTTCGGTGGCGGCCAGCAGTTCGATGCCAGCATGCTGCCGGAAGAACTGTTCCGCGAGCAGGCCGAGCGCAGCGTGCGTCTGGGTCTGATCGTGCGTCAGATTCTGGAGAAGCACGAACTGAAGGCAGACGCCGACAAGGTGCGTGCCCAGGTGGAAGAGATTGCGTCCCAGTATGAGCAGCCTGAAGAGGTGGTGAACTGGGTGTACAGCAACCCGCAGCAGCTCCAGCAGATCGAAGGCGCCGTGCTCGAAGAGCAGGTGGTCGAACTGGTGCTGGGGCAGGCCAAGGTGTCCGAGAAGGCGATGTCCTACGAGGAAGCGGTGGCCCGTCAGCAGTAACAGGCGGCGAGTTCCCACACACAAAACGGGGCCTTTTGGCCCCGTTTTGCGTTAATTATCGCCAGTTTGTGCAAGATTTGCGCAACCCGGCGCCGATTCACGTGGGCTTTATGGACCTGCGCGCCCGGCGCGGCATAAGATGCAGGAAACACCGGTTAACGCAGGAACAGTGCATGACATACAACAACGGTATTCCCGCACCGACAGGCCCCTCCGCGCTGGGTCTGGTGCCCATGGTGATCGAGCAGACGGCCCGTGGTGAGCGTTCCTTCGACATCTATTCGCGCCTGCTCAAGGAGCGCGTGATCTTCCTGGTCGGTCAGGTCGAGGACCAGATGGCCAACCTGATTGTGGCCCAGATGCTGTTTCTGGAATCCGAAAACCCGGACAAGGATATACATCTGTATATCAATAGCCCGGGTGGGTCCGTGACGGCGGGCATGTCCATCTATGACACCATGCAGTTCATCAAGCCGGCGGTATCGACCATGTGTATCGGCCAGGCCGCGAGCATGGGGTCGTTCCTGCTGGCTGCCGGAGAGAAGGGCAAGCGCTTCGCGCTGCCGAACTCGCGCATCATGATCCACCAGCCGCTGGGCGGCTTCCAGGGTCAGGCGTCCGATATCGAGATTCATGCCCGCGAGATCCTGAAGATCAAGGGGCAGCTGAACGAGCTGCTGGCCCACCACACCGGGCAGCCGCTGGAGCAGGTCGAGCGTGATACCGACCGCGACAACTTCATGGACGCCGAGCGCGCCAGGGAGTATGGGCTTATAGATCAGGTACTTACCCGGCGCAGCGTGTAAACGCCGTGGCGCAGGCGGCCGCAGGCTTGAAAAAGCCCCGTGTTGCCTGCATCTTGAAGAGAAATGAAGTGTAGAGGCGATCCCGATGACCGATCACACTGGCGGAAAGAACGACGACGGCAAGCTGCTGTACTGCTCGTTCTGCGGCAAGAGCCAGCACGAGGTTCGCAAACTTATCGCCGGCCCTTCGGTGTTTATCTGCGATGAGTGTGTGGATCTCTGCAACGACATTATTCGTGAAGAGGTCAGTGAGGACGCGGCGGAAGACGAGTCGCGGCGCCTGCCCAAACCCCACGAGATCAAGGCTACCCTGGACGACTTCGTTATCGGCCAGGAACGGGCCAAGAAGGTGCTGTCTGTTGCCGTGTACAACCACTACAAGCGGTTGCGCGGCGGCCCGGACACCAGCGCCCGGGGCAAGAAGGGCGACGAGATCGAACTGGGCAAGAGCAATATCCTGCTGATCGGGCCCACCGGCAGCGGCAAGACGCTGCTGGCCGAGACGCTGGCACGACTGCTCAATGTGCCGTTCACGATTGCAGACGCCACTACCCTGACCGAAGCCGGTTATGTGGGTGAGGACGTCGAGAACATCATCCAGAAGCTGCTGCAGAAGTGCGACTACGACGTCGAGCGCGCGCAGATGGGTATCGTGTACATTGATGAGATCGACAAGATCTCGCGCAAGTCCGATAACCCGTCCATCACCCGTGACGTGTCGGGCGAGGGCGTGCAGCAGGCGTTGCTGAAGCTGATCGAGGGCACGGTGGCCTCGGTACCGCCCCAGGGCGGACGCAAGCACCCGCAGCAGGAATTCCTGCAGGTGGATACCTCCAATATCCTGTTCATCTGCGGCGGTGCCTTCGCGGGCCTGGAAAAAATTATCCGCGACCGGTCCGAGAAAGGCGGCATCGGTTTTGGCGCCGAGGTGCGCAGCAAGGACAAGACCGTTAACGTCGGCCAGACCTTGCTGGACGTCGAGCCGGAAGATCTGATCAAGTTTGGCCTGATTCCCGAATTCATCGGGCGTCTGCCGGTGATTGCGACCCTGGAAGAATTGTCCGAGGAAGCCTTGATCCAGATTCTGACCGAGCCGCGCAATGCGCTGACCAAGCAGTATGGACGCCTGTTCGACATGGAAGGCGTCGAACTCGATTTCCGCGAAGACGCCCTGCGCGCGGTGGCCCACAAGGCCATGGAACGCAAGACGGGTGCCCGCGGATTGCGCTCCATCCTCGAGAATGTGCTGCTCGATACCATGTATCAGGTGCCTTCGCAGGATGGCGTGGCCAAGGTCGTGATTGACGCCGCCACCATCACGGGCGAGTCGGAGCCGCTGCTGATCTACGAGCGCAGCGAGCAACCCTCCAAAGCAGCCCCGGAGTGATCCGGGGCTTCTGATATCGAGGCCTGATGTGCTGAAAGATATTCCCCTGTTACCGCTGCGAGACGTGGTGGTTTATCCGCATATGGTGATCCCGCTGTTTGTCGGGCGCGCCAAATCCATTCGCGCACTGGAAGTGGCCATGGCGGGCGACAAGCAGGTGTTGCTGGTGGCACAACGCAACGCCTCCGATGACGACCCTGGCGCCGAGGCGCTGCATCGGGTCGGCACCGTGTCGAGTATCCTGCAGATGCTGCGCCTGCCAGACGGCACCGTAAAAGTGCTGGTGGAAGGCAGTGAGCGTGCCCACGTGGTGCGTGTGGATTTCAACGAAGAATGTGCGGTGGCCGATGCCCGCGAACTCGGCGAACGTCTGCCACCGGAGAACGAAGCCGAAGCGTTGACCAAGACGCTGATGGAGCAGTTCGAGCATTACGTGCGCATGTCCAAGAAAGTGGCACCGGAGATCGTCAGTTCGGTGTCTTCCATCGATGAACTCAGCCGCCTGGCCGATACCATTGCTGCCCACCTGCAACTGAAGCTGGAAGAGAAGCAGGAAGTGCTGGAAATGGCCGACACCCGCGAGCGGGTGGAGCACCTGATTGCGCTGATGGAATCCGAGATCGATATCTTCAATGTCGAGAAGCGGATTCGCGGCCGGGTCAAGAAGCAGATGGAACGCAGCCAGCGCGAGTACTACCTGAATGAGCAGATGAAGGCCATTCAGAAAGAACTCGGCGATATGGACGAAGGCGGCAACGAAATCGAGGAGCTGGAACGTCGTATTGGCGCCGCTGGCATGCCGAAAGATGCCCGTGAAAAAGCCCAGAGCGAACTGACCAAGCTGAAGATGATGTCGCCCATGTCGGCGGAAGCCACGGTGGTGCGCAGTTACCTGGACTGGATGGTCAGCATTCCCTGGAAAAAACGCAGCAAGGTGCGTCATGACCTGCGCGCAGCGCAGGAAATCCTCGACCAGGACCACTACGGCCTGGAGGAGGTCAAGGACCGTATCCTGGAATTCCTGGCGGTGCAGAGCCGCGTCGGCAAGGTCAAGGGGCCGGTGCTGTGCCTCGTCGGGCCGCCGGGCGTGGGCAAGACCTCACTCGGGCAGTCCATCGCCAAGGCCACCAATCGCAAGTTTGTGCGCATGGCCCTGGGTGGTGTGCGCGATGAAGCTGAAATCCGGGGTCACCGCCGCACCTATATCGGTTCACTCCCGGGCAAGGTGATGCAGAAGCTGTCCAAGGTCGGCGTGCGCAACCCGTTGTTCCTGCTTGATGAAGTGGACAAGATGGGTATGGATATGCGCGGCGACCCGTCGTCTGCCTTGCTGGAAGTGCTGGATCCGGAACAGAACAATTCGTTCAACGATCACTATCTGGAGGTCGATTACGACCTGTCGGAGACGTTGTTCGTCTGCACCTCAAACTCCATGAACATTCCGGCGCCGTTGCTGGACCGCATGGAAGTGATTCGCATCCCCGGGTACACCGAGGATGAAAAGGTCAACATCGCGCGCCAGTACCTGGTGCCCAAGCAGTGCGAAGCCAACGGCCTGAAGAAGGATGAACTGCGTTTCGACGACGATTCCCTGCGCCACATCATTCGCCATTACACCCGGGAAGCCGGTGTGCGTGGCCTGGAGCGGGAGATCAGCAAGGTCTGCCGCAAGGTGGTCAAGGAGCACCTGCTGGCCGACAGCGTGGAGCCGGTGTCGATCCAGGGTGAGGGCATCGAGCAGTACCTCGGTGTGCGCAAATACAGCTTCGGCCGTGCCGAAGAACAGGACCAGATCGGCCAGGTCACCGGACTGGCCTGGACCTCCGTGGGCGGCGAGTTGCTGACCATCGAAGGCGTCTCGACCCCGGGCAAGGGGCTGGTGACCATGACCGGCTCGCTGGGCGATGTGATGCAGGAATCGATTCGCGCGGCGTACACCGTGGTCAAGAGCCGGGCTCGCACCCTGGGGATTCGCCGTCGGCAACTGGAACGGAACGATTTCCATATTCACGTGCCTGAAGGGGCAACGCCGAAGGATGGCCCCAGCGCAGGGGTGGCCATGTGCACCTCGTTGGTCTCCGTCCTGACGGGTATTCCGGTCAAGGCGGAAGTCGCCATGACCGGCGAGATCACCTTGCGAGGGCAGGTGCTGCCCATTGGTGGTCTCAAGGAAAAATTGCTCGCAGCCCACCGGGGCGGTATCCGTACGGTACTGATTCCACAGGAAAACGAGCGTGATCTGAAGGAAATTCCGGACAATATCAAGTCGTCGCTGGAAATCCGTCCGGTCAAATGGATCGACCAGGTTCTCGAGGTGGCGTTGCAGCATATGCCTACGCCATTGAGTGAAGCTGAGGTGGAGGAGGACATCGCCGCCTCGGAAGATGGGAAGAAAGGTGACGCTGACCGGGTCAGCACCCATTGACAAGTGCAGTTTTTTGCTGATTTTGATCAGCAAATGTAAATGCTCGGACTCTCTGGAAGCCCCTTCCTTGACGGGTTTCAGGCCCGTTGGTATAAAGTCGGCTTCCACATCAGGGACGTGACGAGCGCTCCAGTGAAGAACGGGAAATCATAAAAGGGGATTTTCGTGAACAAATCAGAACTGATCGATGCAATCGCAGCTGCAGCAGACATTTCCAAAGCTGATGCTGGTCGCGCGCTGGACGCTACCGTAGACGCCATCACCAAGGCGCTCAAGGGTGGTGACTCGGTGTCGCTGGTAGGCTTTGGCACCTTTGCGGTGAAAAAGCGCGCCGAACGCGAAGGTCGCAACCCGCAAACGGGCCAGACCATCAAGATCGCGGCGGCCAACGTGCCGGGCTTCAAGGCCGGCAAGGCCCTCAAGGACGCGGTGAACTGAGTCGTGTACCGGAGCGGTAGTTCAGTTGGTTAGAATACCGGCCTGTCACGCCGGGGGTCGCGGGTTCGAGTCCCGTCCGCTCCGCCAACAGAAAAGCGTATCCTTGACGGGGTGCGCTTTTTTGTTTGAGGCTAATTCGGAGAATAGATAATGCAGGGGTTCAGGCGATTCTTGCGCGGCCCGGCAGGCAAGGTCCTGCTGGCAGCGATTATCCTGCCGTTCGTGGTGTCGGCCTTTTATGGCTACTTCACCGGTGGGGGGAGCGGCGACGTGGTCGCCAAGGTAGAGGGTAATTCCATCACGCGTACCGCGGTCAACAACCGCGTTCAGCAGGTGCGTCAGAACGTACGTGCCCAGGCGCCGGATATCGATCCCGACATGCTCGACAACTTCGTCAATGCCAGCATGGTGTTGCAGGGCATGATTAACGAAGTGCTGATGATTACGGCTGCCAAGGATGCCGGGCTGCGTGTATCGGAAGAGCAGGCCGCCCGCGAAATCACCCGCACGCCTGACTTCCAGGACCCGCAGACCGGACGTTTCTCGCAGCAGGTGTTCGAGCGCACCGTGCGCAGCATCGGACAGTCCCCGCGCGGCTACATCGGTGCACTGCGCGAGCAGATGGTGCTGGACCAGTTCCGCAGCGGCGTCGAGGACACCGAATTTGCCTTGCCCTATGAACTGGCCGAGATGCGTCGCCTGGGCGAACAGCGCCGCGATGTCCGTTATATTCGTGTCAGCGCCGATGCCCTGCGCAGCGAGTTTGAAATCAGCGAAGAGCAGATCACTGCCTTCTACGAGAACAATGCCGACGAGTTTGTGCGCCCGCCGCATTACCAGGTCGAGTACATCCTGCTGGATCGCAGCGACTTCATGGAAGGCATCAGCTTTACCGAAGAAGAGATTCGCGAGGAGTACAACGTCCGTCGCGAGATGATCGAACGGGCTGCGTCTGGCGCCGAGCGTCGTCGCGTGTCGCACATCCTGCTTACCGGCAGTGATGCTGCGGCTCGTGCCGAGACCCTGCGCGAGCAACTGGCCGACGGTGCCGACTTCGCCGCACTGGCTGGCGAGGCATCTGCCGATGCCGCCACCGCCTCCGCAGGCGGCGATCTGGGCACCATCGGTCGTGGTGATCTGCCCGAGGAGATGGAAGCCGCGGCCTTTGAACTGGCTGAGGGCGAAGTCTCCGCCCCGGTAGAGAGCGACGCAGGCATCCACCTGATCAAGGTGACGCGCATCCAGCGTCGCGAGCTGCCTGCTTTCGCTGATATGCGCGACAACATCGAGCAGGACATGAAGTCGGCCCAGGCCGAAGCCGAGCTCGGTGACCGGGTCATGCGCCTGGAAGAACTCGCGTTCGAGCACCCGGACCTGCAAGTGCCTGCGGAAACGCTGGAACTGTCCTTGCGCCGCACCGGCTTCTTCCCGCTGGACAACCCCGAGGGCATTGCTCGCGAACAGGCGGTCCGCGCTGAACTGAACAACCCGGCGGTGCGCGAGCGCGGCCAGAACAGCCGCCTGATCGAACTGAGCCCGACACGCTTCGCGGTGGTGCGCGTGGCGGATTCCCAGCCCGCAGAGCCGATCCCGCTGGCTGAGGTGCGTGACCGTATCGTGCGTCGTCTGCAACTGCGTGAGGCGTATGAGCGTATCGAGAGCATGCTGGCCGAGGGTGAGGCTGCGCTGGCCGAAGGCGGCGATCTGGATGCTCTGGCTGCGCTGTGGCAGCGTGACGTGTCCAGCGCTTCAGATCTGGAGCGCGGTGCGGACAGACCGGATCGCGAGCTGGTCGACCGGGCGTTCCGTTTGCCGCGTCCGCGTGACGAGGCCGAGCGTCCTCTGGAAATCATCCGTCTGGGCAATGGTGACCTGGCGGCGCTGTCGCTGGAAGCTGTCCGCGATGGCGACCCGGAGGGCCTGACGCCGGAACAGACCGCCCAGGCGCTGGCACAGCTTGGCGAGATGGAAGGCGAGCGCAGCTTCCGCCACACGGTAGCCTGGCTGCGCGAAAGCGGACGCATCCGCCAGTACCCGGAACGACTGGCCGCCGACAACGACAACTGAGTTGGCGATGGTCCTGAAGAAGCCCCGCTTGCGGGGCTTTTTTTGTTGTCTTCGGGCAGGGGAGTGTGGAGCTTCGTAGTACGGCCTCGGGGCGGGGTACTCCCTTCCAGAAG